>Ga0255336_100499_pt1 | contig 58426 bp, 45 predicted proteins | sample MeOH1_35cm_T3_17_FD_189102 | JGI IMG/M metagenome (GOLD analysis project Ga0255336, IMG submission 189102) | Sandy soil microbial communities from University of British Columbia, Vancouver, Canada - MeOH1_35cm_T3_179 | ecosystem: Engineered > Artificial ecosystem > Sand microcosm > Unclassified ... | reverse complement strand
GACGTGTTCCTGTACACCGTGGACGACCTCGGCGCCATCGTGCGCGAAGGCAACGCCATGCGCCAGGCCGCCGTGGCGCAGGCCGAGGCCATCATCGAAAGCCGCGTGCAGAACTTCATGCACTGGCTGGAAACCCGCAGCGTGGTGCCCGTCATCCGCGACCTGCAGGCGCAGGGCGAGGCCATGCGCCAGGCCGAGCTGGACCGCGCGCGCCGCATGCTGGCGCGCGGCGACGACCCCGAAGCGGTGCTCGAAGCGCTCTCCGGCGCGCTCACCCGCAAGTTCCTGCACGGCCCCACCCACGCGCTCAACCACACCCAGGGCGACGACCGCGAAACCCTGCTGCGCCTGGTGCCGGGCCTGTTCCGCCACAGCAGCCACTCCGAGCGCTAGCAGCGCTCTGCCACCGGCGGCGCGCGTCCTGCGCGCCACCAGCCCTTGCCTGCCGCGGCGTCTTGCCCGGACATGCAATCCCGACGCCGCCTGCCGGCATCCGCCCCAACCCAGTACGACCTCCGCTTCAGCGCGACCCTGCCCGGATACCCATGAAAGCCAGCATGCTAGCCAAGCTCGACCAGTTGTCCGAGCGACTCGACGAAGTCAACGCCCTGCTCGCCCGCGAGGACGCCACCGCCAAGATCGACGTCTACCGCAAGCTCACGCGCGAGCACGCGGAACTGTCGCCGGTGGCCGAGCAGTACGCGCAGTACCGCCAGGCGCAGGAAGACCTGGCCACCGCGCAGGCGCTGCTGGACGACCCCGAGATGAAGGAGTTCGCCACCGACGAGATCGGCGCCGCGCGCGCGCGCCTGGAGGCGCTGGAGATCAGCCTGCAGAAGCTGCTGCTGCCCAAGGACCCCAACGACGACCGCAACCTGCTGCTGGAAATCCGCGCCGGCGCCGGCGGCGAGGAAAGCGCGCTGTTCGCCGCCAACCTGCTGCGCATGTACACGCGCTACGCCGAGCGCCAGCGCTGGCAGGTGGAGGTGATGAGCGAATCGCCCTCCGACCTCGGCGGCTACAAGGAAGCCATCATCCGCATCGCCGGCGACGCGGCATTCTCGCGCCTGAAGTTCGAGTCCGGCGGCCACCGCGTGCAGCGCGTGCCGGCCACCGAGGCGCAGGGCCGCATCCACACCTCGGCCTGCACGGTGGCGGTGATGCCCGAGGCCGACGAAGTGGCCGAGGTGCAGATCAATCCCGCCGACCTGCGCGTCGACACCTTCCGCGCCTCCGGCGCCGGCGGCCAGCACGTGAACAAGACCGACTCGGCGGTGCGCCTGACCCACATCCCCACCGGCATCGTGGTGGAGTGCCAGGACGACCGCAGCCAGCACCGCAACAAGGACAAGGCCATGAAGGTGCTGGCCGCGCGCCTGATGGACGCGCAGCTGCGCGCCGCGCAGGCCAAGGAGGCCAGCACCCGCCGCAACCTGATCGGCTCGGGCGACCGCAGCGACCGCATCCGCACGTACAACTTCCCGCAGGGCCGGGTCACGGACCACCGCATCAACCTGACGCTGTACAAGATCGAGGCGATCATGGACGGCGACCTCGACGAACTGCTGTCCGCGCTGGCGGCGGAACACCAGGCCGACCAGCTCGCGGCGCTCGGCGAGGACCATTAATCGCATGAATGGCCGCGCGGCGCCGCCATTATCGGGCGCCGGTTATGGCGGCCGGGGCCGCGATAACCCATCTCGCGACCTATAAATCGGCTCTTAACGAAAACCTTTGTATCTGTTGTAAATGCTTGAAACAGCACTGGCGTGACATATGCCGCTGTCTATAATCGATTTCGACCGAGTCGCCACACAGAGGGCGGCGTGTCGACCCTCCTAATGGACAAAAGGACGAAATCATGAAGAAATTGCTCGCGCTGTTGATGATCACCGCTGCCCTGACCGCCTGCGGCAAGAAGGAAGAAGCGCCCGCCACGCCTAGCGCCGACAGCGCCATGCAGAACGCCGCCGATTCCGCCAAGGCCGCCGCCAGCGATGCCGCAGCCGCAGCCAGCAATGCCGCCGACGCCGCCAAGGCCGCCGCCAGCGGTGCCGCAGCCGACGTCTCCGCCGCCGCCGAGCAGGCCAAGACGGACGCCGGCAACGCGATGCAGCGCGCCAAGGATGCCGCCAAGGATGCCGTGAACGCCGGCGCCGACAAGGCCAAGGACGCCGTCAACAAGTAATGCCGCCGCGCGGACAAGCGCGCTACACTGCGAACCCCGCCGAGGCACGCGCCAGGCGGGGTTTTCCTTTTTTCCGGCGCCCTTCCCGGCGCCTTCCCCGTCGTTTTTCCGGCACCCGCCTGTCACCCGCTCGTCATTCGCTTGTTACCCGTCCGCCGCCTGACTTTCACCCATGTCCAGCCCCGCCCCCGCCCAGCCCACCGTCCTGCCTGAAACCGTCACGGTGCGCCATGCCCTGGCGCTGGCCACGGCGGCCGGCCTGCCGGCGCTGGAGGCGCGCATGCTGCTCACGCACGTCACCGGGCTGACCCGCACGCAACTGATCACGCGCGACGGCGACACGCTGGCCGCCACCGAGCGCGACCGCTTCGGCGCCCTGCTCGCGCGCCGGCTCGCCGGCGAGCCGGTGGCCTACCTGCTCGGCGAGCGCGAGTTCTTCGGGCGCCCGTTCCGCGTCACGCCAGACGTGCTGATTCCGCGGCCCGACACCGAGATCGCGGTGGAGACCGCGCTCAAGCTGATCGCGCCGCTGGCCGCGCCGCGCCTGCTCGACATGGGCACCGGCTCGGGCGCGCTCGCCGTCACGCTGGCCTGCGAGCGGCCGGACGCGGAAGTCTGGGCCACCGATGTCTCGGCGGGCGCATTGCGGGTGGCGCAGGACAACGCGCGCGCGCTCGGCGCGGCCAACGTGCGCTTCCTGGCGTCGGACTGGTACGCCGCGCTGCCGGACGGCCTGCGCTTCGACCTGATCGTCAGCAACCCGCCGTACATCCCGGCAGGCGACCCGCACCTCGCGCAGGGCGACCTGCGCTTCGAGCCGGTCGACGCGCTGACCGACCACGGCGACGGCCTGTCCGACCTCGCCGCCATCGTCGCCGGCGCCGACGCGCGCCTGCGCGCCGGCGGCTGGCTGCTGATGGAGCACGGCTACGACCAGGGCGAGGCCGCGCGCGGGCTGCTGGCGGCGGCAGGCCTGGCCGACATCTTCACCGCGCGCGACCTCGCCGGCCACGAGCGCTGCAGCGGCGCGCAGCGCTTTGTGGCGCCGCCGGCATCCGGCGGCGGCGCCTGAACGGGAACGGCCGATTCCGGTAAAATCGTTTCCTTCATGGCGTGCACTCCGCGCGCCTGCCGATTTCCCCCGCCTGCGGCCGCCGGCACGACCGGCCCCGCGCAACCGAAAGAGACATCATGAGTGACGTGCAACAAAAGATCGACCAGATCGTCAAGGGCAACCCGGTGGTCCTGTTCATGAAGGGCACCGCCCAGTTCCCGATGTGCGGCTTCTCCGGCCGCGCCATCCAGATCCTGAAGGCCTGCGGCGTGGACGCGCCGACCACGGTCAACGTGCTGGAAGACGAAGGCATCCGCCAGGGCATCAAGGAATACGCGAGCTGGCCGACCATTCCCCAGCTCTACGTCAACGGCGAATTCGTCGGCGGCTCGGACATCATGATGGAGATGTACCAGAACGGCGAACTGCAATCGCTGCTCAAGGCCTGAGCACGCGATGAGCGCAGCCGGTGATGCAGTAGCCGGTGATACAGGCCGGGGCGCCGGCAAGCCGCGGCGCCTGATCGTTGCCATCACCGGCGCCACCGGCGCGGTCTACGGCGTGCGGCTGGTGCAGATCCTGCGCGCCGTGCCCGGCGTCGAGACCCACCTGCTGATTTCGCCCGCGGGTGTGATGAACCTCCAGCACGAGCTCGACATGGGCAAGGCCGAGGTCGAAGCGTTCGCGCACGTCGTGCACAACGTGCGCGACATCGGCGCCACCATCGCCAGCGGCTCGTTCGCGTCCCACGCGATGGTGGTGGCGCCGTGCTCGATGCGCACGCTGGCCGCGGTGGCGCACGGCCTGTCCGACAACCTCATCACGCGCGCGGCCGACGTCACGCTCAAGGAGCGCCGCAAGCTGGTGCTGATGGTGCGCGAGACGCCGCTGAACCTGGCCCACCTGCGCAACATGACCGCCGTCACCGAGATGGGCGGCATCATCTTCCCGCCCGTGCCGGGCTTCTACCAGAAGCCGCAGAGCGTGGCCCAGCTGGTGGACCACACCGTCGGCCGCGTGCTCGACCTGATCGACGTGCCGCAGACGCTGGCGCCGAGCTGGGGCGGGCTCAACGGCCAGGCCTGAGGCCGCGGCGGGCGCGGCCCCGTCCGCCTCAATGCCAGTAGCGGTAGCGGCGGCCGCCGCCGTAGTAGCCGCCGCGATAGCCGTAGTAGCCGCCGTAGACCCCCGGCGTCACCACCACCGCGGGCGCGGCATACACCGGCGCCGGCGCCACGGCCACTTCCCCGCCGCCGCCGTAGCCATAGGCCGGATAAGCCGGATAGACCGCGCAGCCCCCGAGCAGGGCGGCGCCGGCCACCGCGATCCCAATCATCCACGTTTTCATTTTCGTTGTCCTTTGCGGGCAGGTTATTGCCTGCCCATAAGAACGTTATACGGGGCGGGTCGGTAATACAGGGTCAATGTGCTGTAACCGTTGTTACGAATGGAAACGGGATGGCGTTTGTATGGGCCAATCGGGAAGAACGGGAAAAAGGGGAAGACGGAAGCGCCGTGCTTCCGCCATGTCCGCGCCATGCACGCGCCACGCCCGCGCCTCACACCTCGAACCGTATGCCCTGCGCCAGCGGCAGCGCGTCGCCGTAGTTGATGGTGTTGGTGGCGCGCCGCATATAGCCCTTCCACGCGTCCGAGCCGGACTCGCGCCCGCCGCCGGTGGCCTTCTCGCCGCCGAACGCGCCGCCGATCTCGGCGCCGCTGGTGCCGATGTTGACGTTGGCGATGCCGCAGTCGCTGCCCGCGGCGGACAGAAAGCGCTCGGCCTCGCGCAGCGACTCGGTGAAGATGCACGACGACAGGCCGTGCGCCGCGGCGTTGTTCAGCGCGATGGCTTCATCCAGCGTGTCGTAGGGCATCACGTACAGGATCGGCGCGAAGGTCTCGGTCAGCATGGTCTCGTGCTGGCGGTCGGTCAGCACCAGCGCCGGGCGCACGTATTCGGCATTCGGATAGCGCTCCGCCAGCACGCGCTCGCCGCCGTGCACCACGTTGCCGTGGCCGCGGCAGCGCAGCAGCGCGCCGGCCATCGCGGCCCCGGCGGCGCCGTCGATCAGCGGGCCGACCAGCGTCGCTTCCGCGAGCGGGTCGCCCACCGGCAAGGTGCTGAACACATGCATCAGCCGCGTGGTCACGGCGTCGAACAGGTCGGCATGAACGAAGGCGCGGCGCAGCGTGGTGCAGCGCTGCCCGGCGGTGCCGGCGGCGGAGAACGTGATGGCGCGGATGGCCAGCTCGATATTGGCCGACGGCGCGACGATCGCCGCGTTGTTGCCGCCCAGCTCCAGGATCGCGCGCTTGAACTGCCCGGCGCAGGCGATGCCGACCTCGCGGCCCATGCGCGTGGAGCCGGTGGCGCTGACCAGCCGCACGTCGGCGTGCGCGACCAGATGCTGCCCGAGCGCCTGCGTGCCGGCCAGCACCGTGGCGATGCCGGCGTGATGGGGCGCGGCGATGTCGAGCACGCCGTCCAGCAGGCCCTGCACGGCGAGCGCGCACAGCGGCGTCTTCTCGGACGGCTTCCACACCACGCCGTTGCCGCACACCAGCGCCAGCGCCGCGTTCCAGGCCCACACCGCGACCGGGAAGTTGAACGCCGAGATCACGCCGCACAGGCCATACGGATGCCAGGTCTCGCGCATGGCGTGCTGCGGCCGCTCCGAGGCAATGGTCAGGCCATGCAACTGGCGCGACAGGCCGACCGCGAAGTCGCAGATGTCGATCATCTCCTGCACCTCGCCCAGCCCTTCCTGCAGGATCTTGCCGGACTCCAGCGAGACCAGTTGGCCGAGATGCTTCTTGTGCTCGCGCAGCACCTCGCCGAAGCGGCGCACCACCTCGCCGCGCACCGGCGCCGGCACCAGCGCCCAGCTGGCCTGCGCCGCGCGCGCGCGTTCGATGCGCGCGTCGGCCTCGGCCGGCGTGCAGGCGGGCAGGTGGCCGAATGCCTCGCCGTCGATGGGCGAGCGCACCGGCAGCGCGCCGGCGGGCCCCTCGCCTTCGCGCCACGGCGCGGGCAGACCGATGGCCTGCCAGCAGGCCGCGAATTCCCTGGCTTTCATACCGTTGCCTCCTGGAGCGGGTGACAGGTGTAGTGTCGGCCGAAACGGTTGGCGAGGAAAGCGTCCAGCGGCATCGCCTCCTGCGGCACGAAGCCCTGCCGCGGCAGCACGCCGGTGGCCACGAGGTCGAGCGCGGCGCAGATGCCGGCGGCGGTGGTGAGCTGGATCGCGTTGAGGTGGCCGGCGGCGGTGTCGGCCCCGCCGATGCGCGCCGAGAACGACTCCTGCATCAGGCGCCCGCGCGCGCCGCCGCTGCCGGCGGCATGGCCGGTGGCGCTGGCGAACACGATCACCACGTCCTGCTGCGTGGCGGGAATCGCGCTGTCGAAGATCTCGCGCATCCAGTCGCGCCGCTCGCGCAGGCGCAGGTCGTTGAGCAGCAGCTTCATCACCGCGCAGTGGCCCGGATAGCGGATCGACTTGTAGTCCACGTCGCGCGCGCGCCCGGCCAGCGTCTCGGGCAGCGTGCCCAGCCCGCCGGAAGTGTTGAAGGCCTCGTATGCGATGCCGTCCAGCGCGAAGCTCTCCAGCCCTTCGAGCGCGGGCACCTCGACGCGGCGCCCGTCGACGATGGCCTCGCACGGATTGCAGTATTCGTTGATGAGCCCCTCGGTGCTCCACGTCAGGTTGTACTTGAGCGCGTTGCTCGGAAAGCGCGGCAGCGCGCCCACGCGCATCTTCAGCGCCAGCAGTTCGCCACCGCCGCGCAGGAAGCGCTGCGCGAGCTCGTTGCCGACCACGCCGATGAAACCCGGCGCCAGCCCGCACTGCGGCATCAGCACCGAGCGCGCGCCCACCGCCAGCGCGCGGATGGCGTGGGTGGCGGCCACGTCTTCGGTCAGGTCGAAGTAATGCACGCCGAGGCTGGCCGCCACCGTGGCCACGCCCACCGCGGCATGGAACGGCAGCGCGTTAAGCACGGCATCGGCGCCGCGCAGCAGCGCCGCGCAGTCCTGCGCCCGGTCCAGCGCGCGGGCGCCGACCGCGATGCCTTCGGGCAGGCCCTGGAGCTGCGCCGGGTCGCGGTCCACCAGCGTGACGCGGTAGTCGCCGCTGTCGTGCAGCATAGCGGCGATGGTGCGGCCGATCTTGCCGGCGCCGAGCACCACCACGCGCAGCGGGAACGGGGAAATGCCCGCGGGGGATGCCGCGGGCGCATTGGCGGCCGGGGCCAGCAGGCTAGGCGGATCGAGCTTGCTCATGAGGTTCTCCTGTCGGTATGGCCTGTGTTCATTCACTTGCTGACTGAAGTATGGTGTCGGGCACAGTCGGAATGAACAGGCAAGATTGACGAAAACACCTCATAATCGAACGATTCGACAAGATCAATCGTCGAATCGTCATCCCCCTCCCTGCGACGCCGCGCCATGACCGAACTCGACCAGACCGACCGCCACCTGCTCGCGCTGCTGCAGGCCAACGCGCGCGAGAACGCCGCCAACCTCGCGCGCAGGCTGGGCATCGCCCGCACCACCGTGGTGGCGCGCATCGCGCGGCTCGAGCGCGACGGCGTGATCGCTGGCTACGGCGTGCGGCTCGGGCAGCAGATGGAAGACAATGCCATCCTGGCGTTCTGCGGCCTGTCGGTCATGCCCAAGGCCGCGCCCGCGGTGGTCAAGGCGCTGCGGCGCTTCCCGGAAATCGAGGAGCTGAACTCCGTGAGCGGGCCGGTGGACTACATGGCGGTGATCCGCTGCGACACGCACGCGCGGCTCGACAAGCTGCTCGACGAGATCGGCGCGCTCGACGGCGTCAACCACACCACCACGTCGATCGTGCTGGCGCGCAAGATCGACCGCCGCCGCGCGGCGGGCTGAACGCATCCGCAGACTCACTTCAGGAGAACAGCACGATGAGCAATCGCATCCGAGTCGCCGTGGGCGGCGTGACCGGCTGGGCCGGCGGCGAACTGGCGCGCGGCGTGGCGCACGCCGACGACATGACGCTGGTGGCCGGCCTGTCGCGCGGCGCGGCCGGCCAGACCCTGGCCGAACTGACCGCGCACAAGGGCACGCCCGGCGTGGCGGTGGCCAGCATCGACGAACTGGCCGCGGGCAGCTTCGACGTCTACGTCGAATACACCAAGCCCGACGTGGCCAAGCGCAACATCCTGCAGGCGCTGGCCCGCGGCGCGCACGTGGTGGTGGGCACCTCGGGGCTGTCCGACCAGGACTATGAAGAGATCGACGCCGCCGCGCGCCAGGCCGGCCGCGGCGTGCTGGCCTGCGGCAACTTCGCCATCACCGTGGTGCTGCTGCAGAAGTTCGCCGAGATGGCCGCGCGCCACCTCGAGCACTGGGAGATCATCGACTACGCCAAGGCCGGCAAGATTGACGTGCCCTCCGGCACCGTGCGCGAACTGGCCTACCGCCTCGGCCAGATCCGCGAGGCCAGGCAGGTGGTGCCGGTCGATCAGGTGAAAGGCCCGAAGGAAGCGCGCGGCGCCACGCTGTCCGGCAGCCGGGTGCACGCAGTGCGCCTGCCCGGCTACCAGCTCGGCGTGGAAGTGATCTTCGGCTCGGACGGCCAGCGCCTGCACCTCAGGCACGAAGCCGGCGACGGCTCCAAGCCCTACGTCTCGGGCGCGCTGCTGGCGATCCGCAAGGTCAGCGGGCTGCGGGGCGTGGTGCGCGGGCTGGACAAGGTGATGGAGGGGCTTTGAGGCTTTGAGGCACAAACCCCGGGGCCGCAGGGTCGCCCGACGGCCTACCAGCCCTTCTTGTCCCCCGCCTTCCCGGCCGGCGCGGCCTTCGCCGCGGAGGCGGCTTCCTGCGGCTTGAGCTGCTGCGCCATCGCCGCGTCCTGGTTCGCCATCAGCAGGCGCGCCTGCGGCAGCAGCAGTTCCACCGTGCCGGTGTTCGGGTCTTCGGGGATGGCGTACAGCTCCACCGTCAGCGGCCGCTTGTTCCAGCCGGCGTGCACGCTCTTGACCGGCTTGCCGGCCCTGTCCTTCATGTCCACCTGCTCGGCGCGGAACGGCTTGCCGTAGCGCGCCGTGAGGCTGTCGACGGCGGCCTGCTCGGAGCGGATGCCATCGGTGGGCACGATCAGCCCGACCAGCGCGCTGCGGTCGACGAAGGCCACCACGTGCGGGCCGTCCATGAACGCGGGGCGCTTGTCGCGCGGCACGCCGACCTGGCGCATCACGCCGTCGCCGCGCAGTTCCACGCACAGGGCGGTCACGTCGCGGCCATCGGGGGTGCGCTTGTCGGCGCAATCGGGCAGGTCCGGCAGCGGGCCGCCAATTTCCAGGCTGTCCAGCATCGGCGCGAATTTGTCGGCGCCATCCTTGGCCGCGGCGCCGGCCAGCGGCGAGAGCAGCAGCAGGCTGGCGGCGGCCAGCCCGGCGAGGGGGTATTTCATCCAGACTCCTGAGAAAAGCTGCGGATTGGAGCGCCCCCCGCGCGCGTGGTTCCGCCGGGGGCTATTGCGTCATACGCGACACCGCGTTGGCCAGCACCGCCAGCAGCACCAGCAGCAGGCCCCACAGCAGCAGGCGCGGCACGCGGCTGGGCGGCAGTTGCCGCTGCGGGGAGCGCGCGCCGCGCGGCAGCGGCGCGCGCAGCCGGGTGTGGCCGTGCAGGCCGCGCGTATGCCAGACCGTGTCCGGCCCGAGATCGCGCACGGCGGTGCTCTCCTTGGCCGGCGGCCTGGGCGGTCTGGGCTGCTGCGTGCGCGATGCGCGTGACGTACCCGATGCGCGCTGGGCGCCGCCGTTGCCGGACGGTCGTTGCGTGGCCATCTGTGCTCCCCGGTTCATGATGCCGGCGCGGATCGTCATGTGCCGCCGGTACACAGCGCCGGTGCGGTGGCCCGGGCGCCGCCAATGGTAAGGCAAAGCAGCGGCGGGCACCACGTCCTGAACGCCGCTTATGTGGCCGGCGCCACTTTCCGCGTGGCGGCCAGCGCTTCGCGGCGGAAGGCATGGGCGACGTGGTGGTAGAACGGGCTCGGGCAGAACTGGCGCGCCACGAAGGAAGACAGCAGCGCCGCGGCCAGCAGGAACACGGTCAGGTCCTGCGAGCGCGTCATCTCCATCACGATCACGCTGGCGGTGATCGGCGCCTGGGTGGCGCCGGCCAGGAAGGCGGCCATCGACACCAGCGCCAGCACGCGCGGCTCGGTAAGCGGAATGGACAGGTAGGCCACCACGTGCTCGAGCGCCGCGCCGATGCCCGCGCCGATGGCCAGGCAGGGCGTGAAGATGCCGCCGGGAATGCCGGCGAAATACGACACCACCGTCGCCGCCAGCTTGGCCACGCCGAACCACAGCGTCGGCGCCGACTCGCCGTTGATGAGGCGGCTGGCCTGGTCGTAGCCGGTGCCGAAGGTGGCGCCGCCGCTGGCCCAGCCGATCGCCGCCGCCACCAGCCCGCACAGCAGGGCGGCCAGCACCGGGTGGTCGAGCGGCCACGCCCGCAGGCGGGCCGGCAGCAGCGCCGGCAGGCCGCCGATCAGCGCCTTGGCGAACAGGCCGCCGAGCACGCCGTTGAACAGCGCGGCCAGCAGCACCGGGCCCCACGCATCGTGCAGCGCGAGGATCGGCGTCTTGACGGCGAAATACGGGTTGTTGCCGAAAATCGCCAGCGACAGGAAACCCGCCGTCAGCACGCCCGACAGCACCAGCCGGTCCCAGCGCACGGTGGTGCCGCGGCCCAGCTCTTCGATGGCGAAGACCACGCCGGCCAGCGGCGTATTGAACGCCGCCGCCAGGCCGCCGGCGGCACCCGCGGCGATCAGCGCGTTGGGATGGAAGCCGATGCGGAAATGCAGCCGCTCCTGGCACCAGCGCCCCCAACTGAGCATGGCCGCCGCGCCGACCTGCACCGACGGCCCTTCGCGGCCGATGGACGCGCCCGCGAGCAGGCCGCCCGTGGTCAGCAGCACCTTCCACATCGATTGGCGGAACGACACCAGCAATGTTTGCGCCGGGCCGGCCGGCGGCAGCCCGAACGAGGCGATCACCTGCGGAATGCCGCTGCCGCGCGCCTGCGGCGCCAGCCGCAGCGTCAGCCAGCGCAGCGCGGCCAGGCCCAGCGGCAGCAGCACGAAGGCCAGCCACGGCGTGGCGGCGGTGGCCCGCTGGTTCCAGTTCAGCGCCAGCTCGGCGATCCACGCGAACAGCAGCGAAAACAGCGCCACGCCGCCGGCGCCGCACATGAACACGGCGTAGCGCAGCGTGGTGCGGGAGATGCGCCACATCTGGCGCGACTTGCGCCCGGCGGCCAGGCGCGCGCGGCGGCGCAGCGCGCGCAGGTGGGCATGCTCGGCGGCGGCGCGCGCCTGCGCGCGGGCTTCGGCGCCGGCCTCGCGCCCGATGTCCCGCGGCGCGTCCGGGCCGGCGCCGGCCTCCGGCTCGGGACCCGAGGGCGATGGCGGTTCTGGTTCGGGACAGGAGTCGGTCTCGGCGTCTTTCATGGAGCGGCAGGGGCGGAGAAATGCGGCGGGCGGCCCGGTGGGCCGGACACGCCACGGCGTCACGGCACTATACGCCGATCGCCGCGCCGGGTCCGCCGCCGGCGCCCCTGCCGCCGGCGCGCTCAGTCCAGCGCGATGTGGTTGGCCTGGATCACCGAACCCCAGCGCGCGCGGTCCGCGTCCACGTAGCGCTGCACCTCGGCGCCGTCGCGCGGGCGCTGGATCACCAGCCCGAGCGCGGCGAAGGTCTGGCGGAACGGCGCGTCGCCGGTGGCCCTGGCGGCGGCGGCCTGCAGGCGCGCGACGGCCTCGGGCGGGGTCTGCGCCGGCACCGCCAGGCCGAACCACGTGGCGGCCTGGAAACCGGGATGGCCGCTCTCGGCCACGGTGGGCACGTCGGGCAGCACTTCCAGGCGTTCCTTGCTGGTGACCGCCAGCGCCTTGAGCTTGCCAGCCTTGATGTGCGGCAGCGAGGTGCTGACCACGTCGATCATCAGTTGCACGTCGTTGGCCAGCAGCGCCGCCAGCGCGGGCGCGCTGCCGTTGTAGGGCACGTGGGTGAGGTCGATGCCGAGCTCGGTCTTGAGCATCTCGGTGGCCAGTTGCAGCGGGTTGCCGAGGCCGACCGAGGCGTAGTTCAGCTTGCCCGCGTTGGCCTTGGCGTAGCCGGCGAACTCGCGCACGTTGGCGGCCGGCACCTGGGTGTTGGTCACCACCACCAGCGGGATCTCGGCGGCGACCGAGATCACCTTGAAGTCGCGCCGGGCGTCGTAGCCGACCTTCTTGTAGAGCATCGGGTTGAGCACCATGCTGGCGTTGCTGGCCAGCAGCACGGTGTAGCCGTCGGCGGGCGCGCGCGCCACGCTGGTGGCGGCGATCATGGTGTTGGCGCCGGGGCGGTTCTCCACCACCACCGGCTGCCTGAGCTCGCGGCCCATGCCGTCGGCCAGCGCGCGCGCCAGCTGGTCGGCCGAGCCGCCGGGCGTGTACGGCACCACCAGCTTGACCGGCCGGTCGGGAAAGGCGCCCGCCGCGGCGAGTTGCGCGCAGGCCAGCGCGCCCGCGCCGAGCACGGCGCGCCATGTGGAAATCCAGCGTTGCATTTGGTTGTCTCCTTCTTTTTTATGATCTGCCTTGCGGTTTGCCGGCTTGCGCCGCCGGCAGGCGTGCCGCCGCCGCTCACACGCGGCGCGCGCGGCCCTCCCAATATTTGTCGCGCAGGCGGCGCTTGGCCAGCTTGCCGGTGTCGTCGCGCGGCAGTCGAGCCTCCACCACGATGGTGCGCGGCACCTTGAAGCCGGACAGGCGCTGGCGCAGCCATTCGATGATGGCGCCCTCTTCCAGCCCGGCGCCGGGCACCGGCTGCACCATCGCCAGCAGGCGCTCGCCGTATTCGTCGTCGGGCACGCCGAACACCACGCAGTCGGCCACGCCGGGATAACGCACCAGCTCGTGCTCGATCTCGGCCGGGTAGATGTTCACGCCGCCGGAGATCACCATGTCGGAGGCGCGGTCGCAGATGAACAGGTAGCCGTCCGCGTCCAGGTAGCCCATGTCGCCGAGGCTGACCAGGCCGCCGCGGTCGATGGCCTGGCGCGCCGCTTCGTTGTTGCGGTAGGTGAAGTCGGGGTAGGCCGGCTGGCGCACGTAGACCAGGCCGATCTCGCCGGGCGCGCAGGGCGAGCCGCGCTCGTCGAGGATGCGCACCTCGCCGTCGTCGACCGCGCGGCCGGCGGTGCCGGGCTTCGCGGCGGCGTCGGCGGGCGTGGCCACGGTGATCATGCCGGCTTCGCTGGAGGCGTAGGTTTCGTGGATGACCGGGCCGAACCAGTCGAGCATGGCGCGCTTGACCTCGGGCGCGCACGGCGCGCCGGTGGAGGCGACGAAGCGCAGCGAGGACAGGTCGTAGCGCGCGCGCACCTCGGGCGGCACCTTGAGCATGCGCACGTACATGATGGGCACCAGGTACAGCACGTCGATGCGGTGCCGCTCCACCAGCGCCAGCACCTGCTCCGGATCGAAGCGCGCGCACAGCACCAGGCGCTCGCCCATCTGCAGCGCGTTCTGGATGAACACGCCGGGCGCGCTGTGGTACAGCGGCGCGGCCATCAGCGCGCGACAGCCCGGCACGATGCCCATCGTCTGCGCCACCACCGAGCGCATGCGTTCGAGCTGCGCGTCGAGCCGCTCCAGCGGGATCGGCGCGCGCAGCACGCCCTTGGGGCGGCCGGTGGTGCCGGAGGTGTAGGCCATGTGGCCGCGCGGCGCCACGCGCGGGCCGTCGTAGGGCGGCTGCGCGGCGAGCCAGTGGTCGTAGTCGATGGCATCCGCCGGCACCGGCGCGCCGGCCTCGGCCAGCGCCAGCACCGGCACGCCGGCGGGCACCGCGGCGCGCACGCCGTCGAGCAGGCCGGCATGGACGATCAGCGCGCGCGCGCCGCTGTCGGCCAGCAGGAAGCGGACTTCCTCGGCGGTGAAGTGCCAGTTGATCGGGCAGTAGTAGGCGCCGGCGATGCGGCAGGCGTGCACGATGTCGGCAAAGGCGGGGTCGTTGCGCAGCAGCACGCCAACCACGTCGCCCTCGCCCACGCCCAGCGCGCGCAGGCCGCCGGCCAGGCGCGCGCCGCGCGCGAGCAGCGCGTCGCCGCCGCGGTGGAGGTCCTCGAACCAGAGATCGGCGGCCATCAGTCGGCTCCGGCGGCGGCGGGCGCGCCGACCGTGCGGGCGGCGCGGTCGGCGGCGTTCTTCGCGGCGATGCGTTCGCGCGCGGCCTGCCACTCGGCGTCGCCCCAGTCCAGGTACTGCGTGAAATACGCGCCGTTGGCAAAATGGTCGCCGCCGTCCAGCGCGATGGTCTGCCCGTTGATCCAGGTGTTGTCCGGCGCCAGCAGGAAGGCGGCCAGGTTGCCGATGTCCTGCGGCTGGCCGAGGCGGCCGGTGGGATTCTGCGCGGCAAGCTGGTCCTGCTGCGAATCCCGCGGGCGCAGTCGCGAGCCGGCGCCTTCGGTCGGGATCACGCCCGGCGCGATGGCGTTGCAGCGGATGCCGTGGCGGCCCCACTCCACCGCCAGCGACTTGGTCATGGCATCCACGCCAGCCTTGGACATGGCCGACGGCACCACGAACGGCGAGCCGGTCCAGACCCACGTCACCACGATCGACAGCACCGCGCCCGGGTGGCCGTCGCGGATCCAGCGCTTGCCGACCGCCTGGGTGGTGTAGAAGGTGCCGCGGAAGACGATGTCGGAGATCGCGTGGAAGCCGTTGGGCGAGAGGTCCTCGGTGCGGCTGATGAAGTTGCCGGCGGCGTTGTTGACGAGGCAGTCGAGCGGGCCGCGGGCGTGCCAGATGGTCTCGATCATGGCGTCCACGGCGGCGGCGTCGCGGATGTCCACCGCGTGCGTCGCCACCTTGGCGCCGTGGCGGCCGCGCAGCATTGCCGCGGCCTCGTCGAGCACCGGCAGGCGGCGCCCGCACAGGTGCAGCTCGGCGCCCAGCCCGGCCAGGCGGTCGGCCATCGCCAGGCCCAGCCCGGTGCCGCCGCCCGTGACCAGCACGCGCCGGCCGGCGAAAAGATCGTCCTTGAACATCGTTGTCTCCTGTCTGGCCCCGCGCATGCCAGTCCGGCGGGGGAGCACTCACTGTAGTCCCGGCACGCGGCATCGACAATTCCCGACAGCTGACTCACAATGTTGCGCCACAAGTGACAATCCCCCAGGGAATCCCGGATGGACCTCAACCTGATCCAGGCTTTCGTCGACATCGTCGAGGCCGGCAACTTGTCCGAGGCGGGCCGCCGGCGCGACGTCACGCGCTCGCAGGTCAGCCGCCAGTTGCGCGAGCTGGAGCAGCAGGCCGGCGCCCAGCTGCTGCGCCGGACCACGCGCCGGCTGGAGCTGACCGAGCCGGGCCGCTCGCTCTACCAGCACGGCCTGCGCATCCTGCAGGAGGTGGCGCTGGCCCAGGCCGAGATCGACAGCCTGGGCAAGACACTGCGCGGGCACGTGCGCCTGAGCGTGCCGTCCGGGCTCGGCGACACCTTCATCGCGCCGCTGCTGCTGGAGTTCGCCGGCGAGCATCCCGGCATCACGCTGCGCGTGTTCTTCGCCAACCGCGTGGTGGACCTGATCGCCGCCGAGATCGACGTGGCGCTCAGGGTCACGTCGCGGGCGCAGCAGGATTACGTCGCGCGCGACATCTGCGCGATCGAGTGGCAACTGTTCGCCTCGCCCGCCTACCTGGCGCGCACCGGGCCGCTGCACGCGCCGGCCGACCTGGCGCGCTGCCAGTTCCTGTGCCCGCCCTACCCGGCGCGGCGCTTCGTGCTCACGCTGGACCGCGGCGAGCAGCGCGAGCAGGTGGCGCTGGCGCCCTACCTGCAGTCCGAGCATTTCCCGTTCCTGATGCGCGCGGTGCGCGAAGGCCACGGCGTGGGCCTGCTGCCGGCCTATGCCGGCTGGGACGACGTGCGCGCCGGCCGCATGGTGCGCGTGCTGCCCGAATGGCACGCCGAAGGCCTGGGCGACCGGCTGTACATCATCACCACGCCCAACCTGCATCCGTCGATGGCCACGCGCGCGCTGATCGACTTCCTGCGCGAGCGCATCCCGGCGCTGGACGTGTTCGCCGGCCAGGGCGGCGGGCCCGCCGCGTGACGCCGCGCGCCGCGCGCCAAGCGAAGGCCACACAAAGGCCATGTGAACAATTCGCTGCGCGCTCTTGAATCCGTGCGCAGCCAGCCTCAGCTACGGGATTCGCGCGCGGCGCGGCAAGACGGCGCCGCCGCGCGCCCGCCGGACCCGGCATGCGCCGGATCCGCCTCAAACTCCCTGGAGGTGGCATGCCCCCTCGCACCACCGTTTTCGTGGCCGCCCTCGTGGTCGGCCTGCTCCACATCTATATCGGCGTGCGCCTGCTGCCCGACCTGCCGGTCGCCTTCGCCGTCAAGGCGCTCGCCGTGGCGTGGCTGGTGCTGTCGTGGCCGCTGATCCCGGCCGGCCTGCTGGCGCGGCGCCTGGACCAGCCCTGGTCCGACGCGCTCACCTGGGTCGGCATGCTGGCGATGGGCTTCTTCTCGTCGCTGCTGGTGCTGACGCTGGCGCGCGACGTGGCGCTGCTCGGCAGCGCCATCGCGGGCTGGCACCCAGGCTGGCTGCTGCCGCGCACGGCCGCCGCGGTGCCGCTGCTGGCGCTGGTGGTCACGGCGCTGGGCTTCTTCAACGCGCGGGGGCTGGCGCGCGTGGTGGAGGTGGAAGTGCCCATCGCCGGCCTGCCCGACGCGCTGCACGACTTCACCATCGTGCAGATCAGCGACATCCACGTCGGCCCCACCATCAAGCGCCCCTACCTGGAGCGCATCGTGGCGCGCGTCAACGGGCTCAAGCCGGACGCCATCGCCATCACCGGCGACCTGGTGGACGGCACCGTGCGCGAGCTGGCGCACCACACCGCGCCGCTGGGCAGCCTGCAGGCGCGCCACGGCACCTACTTCGTCACCGGCAACCACGAGTATTACGCCGGCGCCGATCCGTGGATCGCCGAGCTGCGCAGGCTGGGCCTGCGCGTGCTGATGAACGAGCACGTGGTGATCGGGCAGGACGAGGACGCGCTGGTGCTGGCCGGCGTGACCGACTACACCGCGCACCGCTTCGACGAAAGCCACCGCAGCGACCCCGCGCGCGCGCTCGAAGGCGCCCCGCCGGTGGCCGCGGCGCGCGTGCTGCTGGCGCACCAGCCGCGCACCGCGCCGGCTGCCTCCGCCGCCGGCTTTGACCTGCAACTGTCCGGGCACACGCACGGCGGCCAGTTCTGGCCGTGGACCCTGTTCGTGCCGATGCAGCAGCCGTATGTCGCCGGACTCAAGCGCCATGAGGCGATGTGGGTCTACGTGAGCCGCGGCACCGGCTACTGGGGACCGCCGAAGCGCTTCGGCGCGCCGTCGGAGATCACGCGGCTGCGGCTGGTGAGGAAGTAGGCGGCCCGGACGAAAAAAGGCCTCGCGCAATGCGAGGCCTTTTGCTGCCGGCAACGCCGGCTTGCCGCTTATGTTCCCCCCTCTCCCATTGCATGGGAGAGGGGAGCAAACCGTTCCCTGCGAAACGCCGGCTTCAGCGCGCGATCGGCTTGTAGCGGATGCGCTTGGGCTTGGCGCCTTCCTCGCCCAGGCGGCGCTTCTTGTCCGCCTCGTATTCCTGGTAGTTGCCCGGGAAGAACTCCACGTGCGACTCGCCTTCGAAGGCCAGGATGTGGGTGGCGATGCGGTCCAGGAACCAGCGGTCGTGGGAGATCACCATCACGCAGCCGGCGAATTCCAGCAGCGCGTCTTCGAGCGCGCGCAGCGTTTCCACGTCGAGGTCGTTGGACGGCTCATCCAGCAGCAGCACGTTGCCGCCGGCGATCAGCGTCTTGGCCAGGTGCAGGCGGCCGCGTTCGCCGCCCGAGAGCGTGCCCACGTGTTTCTGCTGGTCCGAGCCCTTGAAGTTGAAGCGGCCGATGTACGCGCGCGACGGCGTTTCGTAGCGGCCCACGGTCAGCATGTCGGCGCCGCCGGAGATTTCCTCGAACACGGTCTTGCCGGCGTCGAGCGCGTCGCGGCTCTGGTCCACGTAGGCCAGCTTGACGGTCGGGCCGACCTTGATCTCGCCGCTGTCCGGCGTTTCCTTGCCAGTCAGCATGCGGAAGAAGGTCGACTTGCCGGCGCCGTTCGGGCCGATGATGCCGACGATGGCGCCGGGCGGCACCTTGAAGCTGAGGTTGTCGATCAGCAGGCGGTCGCCGTAGCCCTTGCTCACGCCGTCGAACTCGATGACCTCGTTGCCCAGGCGCTCACCCACCGGGATGAAGATTTCCTGGGTTTCGTTGCGCTTCTGGTATTCTTGGCTGTTCAGCTCGTCGAAGCGGGCCAGGCGCGCCTTGGACTTGGCCTGGCGGCCCTTGGGGTTCTGGCGCACCCACTCCAGTTCCTTGTTCAGCGCCTTCTGGCGCGCCGACTCGGTCGACTCTTCCTGCTTCAGGCGCGCTTCCTTCTGGTCCAGCCAGGAGCTGTAGTTGCCCTTCCACGGAATGCCGTGGCCGCGGTCCAGTTCCAGGATCCATTCGGCGGCGTTGTCGAGGAAGTAGCGGTCGTGGGTCACGGCCACCACGGTGCCCGGGAAGCGCGTGAGGAACTGTTCGAGCCAGTCCACCGATTCGGCGTCGAGGTGGTTGGTCGGTTCGTCGAGCAGCAGCATGTCGGGGCGCGACAGCAGCAGGCGGCACAGCGCCACGCGGCGCTTCTCGCCGCCGGACAGGTTGCCGACCTTGGCGTCCCACGCCGGCAGGCGCAGCGCGTCGGCGGCGATCTCCAGTTGCAGCTCGGCGTTGTTGCCGTCGCTGGCGGCGAGGATCGCTTCGTACTTGGCCTGCTCGGCGGCCAGCGCATCGAAGTCGGCATCGGGCTCGGCATACGCGGCGTAGATCTCGTCGAGCTTCTTGCGCGCCTCGAACACGCCGCCCAGCGCCGCCTCCACCGATTCGCGCACGGTCTGCTCCGGATCGAGCTGCGGCTCCTGCGGCAGGTAGCCGATGTTCAGGTTCGGCATGGGCGTGGCTTCGCCCTCGATTTCTTTGTCGATGCCGGCCATGATCTTGAGCAGCGTCGACTTGCCGGAGCCGTTCAGGCCCAGCACGCCGATCTTGGCGCCCGGGAAGAAGGACAGCGAGATGTCCTTGAGGATGTGGCGCTTGGGCGGAACGATCTTGCCCACGCGGTTCATCGTGAAAACGTACTGTGCCATGCGAGTCCGGGAAGTGTGTATGGGAATGGCGGCAGTGTAGCAAAACGCCCTGCCCGCCCGCGCCCCTCGGATGCATGCCTGCATGCGGCTGGCGGCCGCGCCCTTGCAAACGGCGGCCGGCACGCCATGTATCATCTTGCCTTTGCCGGCGCGGGCCGTTTTTGCCCCCGCGCCGCCATCCGCCACAAGCCAGGAATCCAGCCGCAGCATGAGCAAACCCGCCCGCACCCTCACTTTCAAGTGCCACAAGTGCACCAAGCCCGTCACGCTGTTTCTGCAGAAGGCTTCGGCGTGCGCGCACATCCAGCCTTATCAGGGCTGGTGCAAGTGCGGCGAATTGATGCGCCACGCCACCGGCGAGCAGGATGCCGTGCAGACCTTCGTCAGCACCGGCGAGATCGCTCACCACCACCATCATCACCATCACTGAGCCGCGGTGAGCCAGGCCAGCAGCCCCGCTTTCGCCGGCACTTTCGCCGGCAATACCTGGCGCCCCGGCGCCAAGGACCCGCTGCGCTTTCTCGGCGGCTATCCGCCCGACGTGCTCGAGCAGGTGCGCCAACTGGTCGCCGCCAACCGGCTCGGCGAGCATCTGGCCAGGAAGTACCCCGCGCGGCACGCCGTGCAGACCGATCGTGCCCTGTATGAATACGCCGGCGAGCTGAAACAGGCATTCCTGCGCAGCGCGCCGCCGCTGCACAAGGTGGCCTTCGACGCCAAGATCGACACCGTGCACCGCGCGCTCGGCCTGCACACCGCGATCTCGCGCGTGCAGGGCGGCAAGCTCAAGGCCAAGAAGGAAATCCGCGTGGCCTCGGTGTTCAAGGAAGCGCCGCCGGAGTTCCTGCGCATGATCGTCGTGCACGAGCTCGCGCACCTGAAGGAAAGCGATCACAACAAGGCGTTCTACCGGCTCTGCGAACACATGGAGCCGGCCTACCACCAGCTCGAGTTCGACACGCGGCTGTACCTGGCGTGGCGCGAGCTCGACGCCGCGCGGGGCTAGCGGCTGCCCGCGACCACGGTCTTGCGGTAGCTGCCCGGCGCCGCCTGCCGGTGCAGCACGCACACCTGCACCTCGCCCGCGGGCGCGGCCTTCTCCACGCAAGCCGCCAGACGCGCCAGTATCAGGTCGGCCATCGCGGCCTGCATCGCCTCGGGGCGCGCGTTGGTCATCACGAGATGCGCCACCAGGAAGCCGGTGGCGGCATCGCCGCCGACCAGCGCGGCCTCCGCCACCAGCACGCGGCTCTTGAAGTCCTCCAGGCGCGCGTAGCCCAGCGCCGCCATCTCGCGGTGCAGGCCGGCAAAGACGCCGGGGAAATCGATGCGGCCGGCCAGTTGCCGCGTGGTCTCCACGATCAGGTGCGGCATGGTCAGTCCGCCTTGACCGCGGCGGCGGTGACGGTGCGCGTCCAGCTTGCCTGGGCCTGCGCCAGGAACTGGCGGAAACCGGCCGCGTCGAGCGGGCGGGCCTCCACGCCGAGCGCGAGCAAGTGCTCCTGCACCGGCTTGTCGGCCAGCACGGCGTTCAGCTCGCGGTTCAGCCGCGCGAGGATGTCGGCGGGCACCCTGGCCGGCGCCATGATGCCGTACCACGGCGCCGCGTCGAAACCGCGCACGCCCTGCTCGCGCATGGTCGGCACGCCGGGCAGCAGCGCCGAGCGCTGCGCGCCGGTCTGCGCCAGCGGCACCACGGTGCCGGCCTTGATGTGCGGCAGCAGCAGGACCGGGCTGTCGAACATCAGCGCGATCTGGCCGCCGAGCAGGTCGTTGATGGCCGGGCCCGAACCCTTGTACGGCGAGTGCAGCAGCTTCGCGCCGGTGGCCTGCGAGAACATCGCGCCGATGATGTGCTGCGGCGTGCCGTTGCCGGCCGAGCCGTAGGCGATGGTGTCGGGCGCGGCATTGGCCGCGCGCACCAGCGCCGGCACCGAGTCGAAGCGCTGCCCGCGCGTGCCGGCCACCAGGATGAACGGCACCGTGCCGATCAGGCCCACGCCGGCGAGGTCCCTGGCCGGGTCATAGGGCAGCGTCGGATACAGCGCCTTGCCCACCGAGATCGGCCCGACCGCGCCGAGCAGCAGCGTGTAACCATCGGCCGGCGCCTTGCTCACGTAGTCACTGCCGATGGTGCCGCCGGCGCCCGGGCGGTTCTCCACCACCACCGATTGCTTCAGGCGCAGTTGCAGCTCCTTGCCGACCAGGCGGGCCAGCGAATCCGTGGTGGCGCCGGGCGCGTAGGGCACCACCAGCTTGATCGGGCGCTCGGGCCAGTCGGCGCGCGCGGCGGACGTGAACGACAGCGCGGCCAGCGCGATGGCGGCGAGCGCGGGCAGGCGGAAGCGAACGGGAAAGCGGGCAAGCATGGCGGTCTCCTCTCTGTTTTCCATGTTTGCCGTCATTCCACCAGCCGCGGCATACTCTGTAAAATGATGAATCGATTTTCCATTCATCACAACAACTTATGCGACCGACCGCCACGCCCGCCGCGCTGGACCTGCGCCTGGTACGCAGCTTCATGGCGGTGGCCCGCCACGGCAGCGTTACCGCGGCGGCCGACTCGCTGGGGCTGACACAGCCGGCGCTGTCGCAGCATCTGCGCGCGTTCGCGCACAGCCTGGGCGTGCCGCTGTTCGGGCGCGTGGGCCGCCGGCTCGAACTCACCGACGCGGGCCGGCAACTGGTGCTGTCGCTGGAGCCGGTGCTGGACCAGCTGGAACAGGTGATTGCCGCGGCCGCCTCGCCGCGCGGCGCGGTCGAGGGCACGCTGCGCGTGGGTGCCATTCACACCTATCTCTCGGCGCTGGTGATGCCGGCCGCGCAGGCGCTGCTCGACGCGCATCCCGCGCTCGACGTGCAGGTCTTCGAGTTCGCCGCCGGCGAGGTCGACCGCGCCCTGCTCGACGGCCAGATCGACCTGGGCCTGGCCTTCGCGCGCGAGGCGCCCAAGCGCATCGCGCTGGTGCCGCTGTTCTCCGAGACGCTGGCCCTGATCGCCGCGGCCGGCAAGCTGCCCGAGGCGCCCGGCGGCATCACGCTGGCGCAGCTCGCCACGCTGCCGCTGGCGCTGCTGCCCGAGCGCTTCGCCATGCGCCGCCAGATCGACGCGGCGGCGCAGGCCGGCGGCTACAGCCTGCGGCCGCGGCTGGAAGGCCCGAGCGTGGAAGCGCTGCTGCGCGCCGTGCCGGGCGGGCGCCTGTTCACCATCGCCAGCCCGCTGGCGCTGCATATCGCCGGCACGCGCCGCAACGCCGGGCTGGCCGGGCTCGCGCACGCGCCGGTGGCGCACCCCGGCTTCACCCGCACGGCCGCGCTGCACCGGCGCCGCGGCCGGCCCGACAGCGCCGCCGCCACGGCGTTCATCGCAGCGCTGGGCGAAGTCATCGGCGCCGCCGCGGCGGGCGGCTATCTCACGCCGGCCTGAGGATTGGCGGCGCTGCCGCCCGGCAGCCGCTCAATCGCAGGCGTAGCGGAACGCGTCGTTCAGGTCCAGCGGCAGCACCAGCGTGCGCAGATGCGCCGCCTTGGCCGAGGCGCACAGCGTGGCGCGCGTCGCCGCGTCTCTGTACTTCGTCGCGTACTCCACGTTGAACACCGCCTTGCCCTGCGCCGTCAACGGCGTATAGCTCGCGCACTCCTTGTACTGGAAGCACTGCTCGTTCACGGCGAAATCGAAATCGGTGGCCAGCGACGCCACCTGATCCACATCGTTCTTCAGGCCCACCGCCAGCCCGCGCGCGTGCGCCTCCGTGGCCAGGAAGCGGTTGTAGTCCAGCTGCGTCGCCGCCGTCAGCGGAAAGCCCGGCTTGTTGGTATAGCCATCCACGTTGTCCGGGTCCACGCCATCGCAACTCTTCGAGCGCGCCAGGTCCATGCGCGCCTGCATGATCCTGCGCACGTTGGCCGACCGCGTATCGAGCCACTTCTCGCCGGCCCAGCCCGACAACGCCTTGCCCATGTCCGCCGCCACGAACTGCTTGAAGTCCGGCCGCCAGTTCTCCGAGCTGCCCGCCGAGAAATAGCAGACCACGCGCTTGCCCTGCGCCTTCAATGCGTTGATGGTGGCCTGCGGCGTGTCGAAGAGGTCGATGTCGTAGACCTGTGCCGGGTAGCTCGTATTGATCGTGCCGGTCAACTGCAACTGCCAGGTATCGGCGGCGGCCGGCATCCAGTGGGTGGTAGCCAGCGCCTGCGTCGACAGCGAAGCGGTATCGGCAATCGCGTTGGCCGACGATACCGACTGGACCGCGGCACCCGAATCCCCCGTGCCGCCATCCCCGCCACAGGCCGCGAGGAAAGCGAGCGGGAGCAACCATGCCAGGCTTGCGAGTTTTTTCGTCACGGAAGGGTTCCTTTTTGGGATGGCGGTGGGAGGGATGGTTTATGCCTGAGCTCTGGAAGATTGTCGGCTGTTTTCGTGCAGAGCTTGAATGAATTGGCGAGTAATAAGTTAGGTGGGGTAGGTGACGGGGATAAGACAGCGCGATTTGAGCGCAGGACGTCGGCCGAATCAAGACGCGTCCCATTTACCGCAGGCGAAGGGCCTGAAATACTCCCTGTCTCACCCGCCTTCCCACCGCGAGATGCACCCGACATGCAAACCGATGCTGGCCAGCCATCTCCTGGCGATAGCCCTCGTACAGGGAATGGCAGACGCCGCAACAGCAACGCCGGCGGCGCCCTTTACCGGCGTATTCCACGGTCAGGGCCGCGGATGCTGGGGCAAGCTATATGTCAAAACCAGAGTCCTTGAATGGAACACGCCCTACAGCGTCTGCGCGAAGACGCCCTACACCGTGATCGACAAAGACATGGACGCATCCGCGCCCAGCATCGCTTTCGTGCTCCGGCACAAGAGCCGGTCGTGCCGATACGAGATTGTTCAACTCGCGTTTGATCCCGCCTATCCGGACTACTGGCTCGCCAGGGGCTATGCGTCTCGCGCCGACTACGAAGGCAGGAAAACCGCCGACGGCGCCGCGCAGTCCAGAACGCTCTCGTGCAGCGTCCAGAGGCAAGATTGAAGCGTTACGCGGCGAGCGTCATTTTCATACGGCATCGCGGGTAGTTTGCAGAAGATGTCTGAGAGGCGTTCGGTACAAGACCGCCCCCGCAAATGCAAAAAACGGCCCCAATCGCTTGGGGCCGTTGTCACATTGCAGCGCAATTGCAGGACTCGAACCCTGCCACCTGACGGCCATCAATCCTCAACAGACCCGACCAGTTCGCGGTGCAAGGCCACATATTCCTGGGCAAGCTTGTGCCGCGGGTCCAGATAGATCATCGGCCTGGCATGCTGATGGGATTCGCGGATCTTCACGGACGAGGACAGCCGCGAGCCCAGCACCGGCAGCCCTTCGCTCACCAGTTCATCGACCAGTTGCTGAGGCAGGCTGGCGCGAGGCTGAAACTGATTGATCACGATGCCCTCGACCTCCAGCCCCGCATTGTGGTCCTGCTGGATCTCCTTCACGTTGTCCAGCAGCGCATACAGGGCGCGACGGGAGAAATCGTCGCAGTCGAATGGAATCAGGCAGCGCTCGACGGCGATCAAGGCCGAGCGCGTATAGAAGTTCAGCGCCGGCGGCGTATCGATATAGATGGCATCGTAGGTATCCAGCTCGTTCAACGCGTCGCGCAACTTGTAGATCTTATAGCGCGACTCGAGCTTGCCGTGCAATGCATCGAGATCGGGGTGCGCCGGCATCACGTCCAGATTCTCGAACGGCGTCGCATGCACGAACGAGGAGAACTCGACCGGCTTGAAGCTGTAGGTCAGCGCGGTCTCGAAGAAATCCGCCACCGTCGGGGTAGCCTCACCGGCCCGCTCACCCAGCAGATACTGCGTGGAATTTCCCTGCACATCCAGGTCGATGACCAAGGTACGCAAGCCCTCGCTGGCGCTGATCGCCGCCAGGTTGCACACAATGGTCGACTTCCCGACACCACCCTTCTGGTTGAATACGACGCGCCGCATTTGCCCTCCCCGTGGAATTTCTCCCGACTAAAGACAAGAGCTTACCGTCAGGTTGCGCGTTTTGGCTGCACCGCAGCATGAAGATTCGCGGGATTGCGGAATGGGCTTGCGTCGGCGGGGCGGCAGCGTCACTTCGATGCGATAGCGCCCGACCGACAGACGCTGCCCGGCGATGCCTCTGGCATGCAGTGTCGTTTGCCCTATGCCACTGAAAAGAGGGGAAGAATTCCAGAGCAAAGACCGAGGTCTTACGCGGAAAGCTCCATTGTCACTGTGCACCCCGCAGGATAGTTACTGCATCCCCAGAACGGGCCGCGTCGGCCAGTACGCTTGACGAGCTTCACCCCGCATGCCGCGCAAGTGGGCGTTCTGTAGTCACCTTCGAACGCCTTGGCCAGTAACGCGGTTTGCTGCGACGGCTCCAGTTTCCGGATGCGCTCGATGATGCCCGCGCCGTCGAGCAACTGGATATCCGCTGCCGCAGCGTACTTCTTCGCCTCGCCCGAATATCCGCTCAACGACCAGAACACCCCACGCCGGATCTTGTGCTGATGCATGACGCCACCGAGCGCGCGCACCGGCTCCACCTTCACCGGCGACCGCCACGCCTTGCATTGCACGAGCGCCATCGGCTGCGCCATGCCCTGCCTGTACAGCGTGGCATCGATCCCGCCATCCGCGCCATGCGGCACGGTCTCAACCGTAAAACCAAGTTGCTCGTAGTAGGCAACACAGAGCAGCTCGAAGCGTTTCCATTCGAGCAGGGCGAGGGCTTCGAGGGACCAGCTTTGTGGGCGCGGCTGGGGAGCGGATGCGGCCCCCCAGGGCGCAGCACCATCGGGCGCCTCCTTGATAGTGGGTGACGCGGCTGGCCCGGCCTTAGCGGAAGCAACCGGGCGGTGGCGTGGCGCACGCGCAGTTTCGGCTACCGGTTGCCCACCAAAGCGAGCCTTGATGAAAGACAGCAGACCCAGAAAGCAGAACGCGATGGCTGGTACCCAGGCGAACTCGCGGCTGGCCATGGTGAGGCCGGCGAGATAGCGATTGGCTCCCAGCAATGCAGGAACGATCGCGTGGAATGCAATGTAGGCGCAAAAGCCTAGGGCGACGGAAACCCACCATGGCGACTCCAGCAGGATGTCGGAAAGCTTCGGCTGCCTCTTGCGACGGCCCATTTTTCACCCGCCTTTCTTTCGTTTGTGTTGCTGGCCGGATAGGACTTTACGGCTGGATTTGATAGATATTACACAAGGTGTTAAATATGGTATCCGTGGTCGTCGGTTAGGTTGACATGGAGCGGACGGTCACCAAGAATGGGCCATCACCGAAACAACGGTGATCGGGCGTGAGAACCCGAGAGATCCCAAGGGCGAACAGCCGCGCCACGCGGCTTTTGTTCGCGCGCACGCGCACGCCACTAGTTCAACGGCGGGCCGGGCGGGGCAGCCTCCGGGCTGGCCGGGATCCTTGGGTACCGGTTCTCACCCCCGCTGTCGGGCCCGCCACCCCTCACGTGAGAATGAGCGGCGAGCCTTCAACCTACCCAAGGAGGTTGTCATGGCTTTTGCTATTGCCATTGGTCTTCGACGCGATGCTGGTCAGGTCGCGCATCAACTACATCGCATTGGGGTCGTAGCGCCGGGGCTTTCCCATCTGGAGGTGGCGCATGGATAAGGCCACGACTCATGGGCGTCTCCTCGCGGCACGCAAACATCAGGATCTGGTTGCGGAGTTAGCTCACTTGGCGGCCGATGGAACGAGGATGAACCGCAAGCATGTAAGGCGCCTGGCAGGCGAACTTCACGGTGTTGGCGAGCGCATTCGTGAAACAACCGTAGACGGATGTGCGGAGCTGCTTGGGGTGAGCGCTGGCCTTGGCACGATGCTGGCCGTGCTTCAACAGCGCGGCGACGCCTCCGTCGAGGACGATGGATTGCACTGCCTGCTTGCCGCGCTCAAGGACAAGTTGGATCGCGCGGTGAACAGCGTCCAGGAAATGTTCTGAGGCGATTCGTCAATATGCACACCATGCCCGACGACCGCATGCACCCAAAGTAAGCGCGGACCTCAAAACGAAAACGGCCCCCATTTTCTTCTGGGGGCCGTTCTCAAATTCTGGTGCCGGCTGCAGGAATGGAATTCGCCATGCATATCCTTGATATACAACGATTTTAAGAATTCTCTTACTCTCCCGTGCCCCCAAATGTGCCCCCAATTTTCGGGAACACTTCAGTTCAATTGCCCACCCGACTTCAACGCCCCGATGGAACCGAGCGCTGCTCACGGGAACACCTGACAGCTGGACAAGGTTGGAGCGTGCTGTACTGCGCCACAAAGACTATGAGCTCATCGAATCTATGCGCGTCGGATTGACGAGCATCAGGATGTCGCCGAGCGGAATGAAAAACGATTCCGGCTCCACCTCGGCTGTCACCCGTTCCACCGATTTTCCAAGCGATACGAAGAACTCGTCGGCTGAATCGCTGGGCCGCTGGGTTCGCTCGCGCAGAAAGTTGCCCCAGTCACACCAGACAGCCCGAGAGTCATGGTCATTTGCGGATGTGAAGTGGGCATGGTACCTCCCCAGCACGGCGAGGTGAATGGAAAAAGCGGCATCGGTTTTGATCGCGAGACGCTCCTTCAAGCCGTTGACTCCAACCGCATCCATCCAGCCCACCACATCAGCGATCCACTTGTTGCTGTCATCGACCAGGCTACTCGCATTGTTTCGACGCACTTTGTCGTCACCCACGAAAGGCTGCTGCCACTTGAGCTGGAAGAGGATGACGCTCCTGCAACTACTATCGTACGCGACGAAATCAACGTCAGTGATCGTCTTACCATCTCGCTTCAGCTTGACACCATCGAGGCAGTGCCAGCGGGGCGTAGGGAACTGTGCTCGCAGTTCAGCAACCCACCTGCTTTCCCGTCGATTTGCCGCATCAAACCAGTCCTTCTCATACCGCCTGCGCAACTCTGCCCAGAGAAATAGAAATGGATTGAGTTCCAGACCGTACATCGGGAGCGCCACCAAATGCTGGCTCGTCCTGACGGCCGGAGCGAATGCTTGTGCTCCACGCTCCAGATGGTCCTTCGCATTTGCAGGGCTCAACGTCAGGTGATCCAAAAGCTCTGATACTTCTTGTCGGGATGCATCGAGAAAATTGGCCACCCCTTCGATCAGCTCCTCGTAAAGTGCTCCACCGGTCAAGAGATTCCTGACTCCAATGCGTGGATCATCAGCATTCAACAATCCGGCATAGCAAAGCCTCTGCTGCGACATGGCTGAGAGCGCTTCGAGAACAGCCACATATGCCGAATAGGCATGACCTCCAAGGCGATCGTCATCTGCCAGCATATCCCTAAAAGACATCCTTCTCAGATACAGGACTGCCCATTCCTTGAAGTAGTTATCGACGCCATCAAAAAATCGGTCTTCAGGCGAAGGGTTACTGCGAAGATAGCCGGTCAGGCGGGGGAGCATTTCCATGTGGCGAAGCTCCAAAGCAGCCTCCTTGGGGCGATCCTCCGCTACCGTCATGTCACTGAGCCAGTTCAGCCCGTGAAATCCAACCTGTTCTCGGTAGGCCGTGCTGTCTTGTATCGACAGGACAAGCAGCGTCATTCCCTTCGGTTTTCTCTTATCGATCTCCCCTTTTAGCGCTCCCGAGCGCAACAGAGTCAGCTGTTTCTCGGCCATCGTCAAGCAGCCCGTCCGCCACAGAAACTCATCCGTCTGCTCCGCAGTCGCGGCATTGGAGGCGAAGAGTCTGGGCTTATCTGCTTTCAACTCGGATGGCAGGACTCGCTTCAAGGCTGCATTGATCGAGTACTTGCGGATGCTCTCCATCCGTAGTCCTGATTCGTCCAACTCCTTCAGTTCAGGAATCAGCTCTCGGCAAAAGGCGTAATCGAGGGCACGTAGAGTCTCGAAGGTCAAGGCCTCCGAAGGTTTCTCATAGCCTCGCAGGACATACCGTTCGTCCTCAATGGCATCTTGGAGAAGGCGTACTGTGTCTTTCATACCGGGGAAACGATATTCAAGGACACCAATGCGCGCAGATGCTCTTCCAGCATCTGCGGGATATTCCCTCCAGAAAGCAGTAACCCTGCCTCCATGTTCCTCTCCATGGCAAATCCCGTCAGGTTTGCGCTGGTGATGAAACAAGTGTGTCGATCGGCTACTGCCAACTTGGCATGTACTCGTCCGTCAGAGAATATTTTGCCTCGATCCCGCCATGCATAGAGATGAGCGTTGGGTATGAGGGTCTTCATCTTTCCGATCGCGTCGAACGAGATGCTGCCACCATGATCTTGGGATGATTCGAGGAGCATGGAAATGCTCACACCTCGCGCGCTTGCTTCGTTTAATGCTTTCACGATCGTCGAGACGTCATAGGCCACGAAGCTGGTGACGAACAGAGTTTGCTTGGCAGCATTGATGACTTGCAGGAGCGCTTGCTCCGTTCGACGTGTAGAGATGAATGGCGTCGTCGGCCCGGTCCACACGAGTTCGGTGGACTGGCGAGTCGACATGTTCTCGAACGTATGGCTGGCGGCGAGCAGCATCGATGCCAACTCGGTGGGACCGACCGACGTGGCCTGCCAAGCGTTAACGAGCTGATCAACGATAGCCCTGGCCGCAGGTGTACCCACGACATCCGATAGCGAGACATTCGCCTCCCCGCCTCCGATCCTCCGAATCCTGCCCGCCAACGCTTGAACTTTCTCGGGGGAGATCAGACAGACCACGGCTGTGACGACTTCCAGCAGCCCTTCCATGTCACTGCCCCGCGAAGAACGCGGCATCCCCTCGGTCGAGGGTCTGCACCAGCAATGATCTGTCGAGGTAACGGTTGCCGCGCTCGCACGAGGTCTCGGCGACCAAGCTACACGCATGGCAGGCCGCCGCGTGTAACGAGCGGTCTTTGCTCGGATCGTGCTCCGAGCAGAGTGGATCAGACGAGCATATCTTCGATCGGTTCAGCGCCTGCCGGAGGAGCCGCCCGAGGTTTTCCGGCTTGCCCAGATCGACGAGGCCGCCCAACGTTCCATCGGAATCGGCAGCCGCAGTGTAGATGAGGATGCCTCCTTGCGGATTCGCGCCCGACACGTCGGCGTAGATGCGTTCACGGATACTCGCCGCGTTGTAGCCGCATTCCAACGCCAGTTCGCGGATGAGCAGGTGCGAGAGTGTGTGGAGCATGGCATAGCGGATGCCGGGGTAGCTCTCGTTCGGGTCAAGATGGCGCGAATTGCGCCATCCGCGATGACCACCTTCGAGCATTGCATCCACGCGCTTGACGCCAGCATGCGCCTCCCAGGTCCGCAGCGCCGCTTCATCGAACTGGATGAAGATGCCCTCGCCATGAACCTGATTCGCCGGAACCCAATCCGGCTTGCGGCGCGCGAGGCCCGCCATCTGCGCGCGCTCGTTTGGATCACTCGATTCCTCGGGCGCTTCCACGCGGGTGAAACCTAGCAGAGCGTTGACCTCGCGCAGCCTTTCCAGCAGTAGCACTCTGCCGATCCGGTGCTCGAAGCCCGTGGGCGTGCCCACCTTCTTGCTCATGAAGTGCGGGTAGTCGGCAGGCGGATTGGCGGCCGTCAAAACTTCCCACTCCGGCCCCCTGATGTCGGCTTCGCCGACGACCTCCTGCCCACTGCCATTGCGATGCGCTTCGATGGCCGCCCAGATGTCCGATACCAGGTACTTCTCAATGCCCGGCAAGGCTCCAGTCTTCTTCAAGGTCTTCACCGCCACGGTAGCGGCGGCCTCGGAATCCAGATCGTCGAAGAACTCCCATCCATCCTGAATCAACTGACCGACCGGATCTTTGGCTCGCGGGATGGCGAGCGCCGACAGCGTGATCGGGAACCAACTGTTCGTCGAACCCAGCAGGACGGCCCGCGCTTCCTCGTCGCACTCCTCGTCGAAATGATCGAGATGCGGATGCCTGCCCCGGCAACTTGGCAGGTTTTCCTTCCCGGCCTTGCCGAAGGCTTGGGCAAGACTGCGTGAAACGCCTCGGCAATGCACATTGTCACCGTCACATCGAACCCAGAGGTTTTCAGTCTGCAGTGAGGCGCCGCTCTCGAAGAAGCGAAGTGACCCCTTGCAAGGGCTGTTGCCGCCGTGCACGAAGTAGCGCCAAGGGAAGTCGTCGAGGTGGCCATCGCGGCAGGCCAAAAGGAAGCGTGCCGGAACGGCATCGGCGTCCTTCGCGGGCTGGTCGCCCTTGGAACCACGGCACCCCTTGTGGACGAAGCGGGTTCGCTCCGGGCGGAAGCGGTTTTCCTTGATCTCGAATAGCCCCGCATCGAAGGGCGACAGCAGGCCGCACTTCACGCAACGCATCCAGCGCGGGAACGGACGCACGGGCACACCGATGTTCGCCTCCGCCGACCACGGATCGACGAGTTCGCTCTTCTGGAACGGCGGCGCACGCAGGTTCTCCACCTGCGACCCGAGAACCTTGCGGACGGCGGCGAGCAGGCGCGGCTCGACGATGGGCTGGCAGCGATCTTTCTCCCACTGGTCGATGCCCAGCGTCACCACCGAGAGGCTCGGCAGATCAATCAGCGCACCCGGTCCGTATGTCCAGAGCAGTTGACTGGGGCGAACTTCTCCGACGGGTGTTCTATTGGTGGTCATGGTCAGTCCTCATCCTTCGGCACCGGACGCGGCTTCCACCCGTGGTCGTCCGAGATATGTCCCGTGTTCATGATCAGGCGAACGCCCGGCTCCACCTCGCGCATCGACATCGGCACCGTCCAGTTGTCCCACGCATGGATGCCCGGCGACTTGACCAGCCCGACCATTGTCGCTGCCTGCGCGCCGCGCTTTTCGTAGGCCAGCGTACGACCGGGCACGCTCACTTCCTTCGCCCATTCGTCCGCGCGTTCCTTCAGTTCACGCTCGGCCAGATTCTTGATGGTGGGCGTCTCGCTAACGTTCCAAGCGCGCCGCACCAGCACGTCGATGGCTTTGGTGATCTCGGGCTTGTCGGACTTGTGCAGCTCGCCCGCACCTACGTTCGGGCTGAAGGCGTCGTTCTCCAGACGCATCAGAGAGAGGAGCGCACCAGTCAAGCCGCGATCCATGGCACGTGGCGAGAAAGGCGTCACCGACTGCGCTTCCACATGCTTGTAGAAGGTCGCGTGGTAGTGCTCGAAGGTCTCATAGTGCGAGAGGTCCCGCGGACGCGCCCATGTGAGCACCGTGCAGACCAACCCGGGGAAGGAACGGCCCACGCGGCTGGTGGCCTGGATGTATTCCGCCGTGCCCTTGGGCTGGCCATTCACCGCCATCAGGCCCAGCCGGTTTACGTCCACACCGACCGACAGCATGTTGGTTGCCAACACCACGTCGATCGCGCGGGTGTCGCCTTCGTTCCATTTCGTCACGTATTTCCCAGTGGCCGCGTCAAGCGCGGCCTTGAACTTGACCTCCAGATCGTCGAGGTACTTCGGGATGTCCTGACTGGAAACGCGCGACGTCAGCTCGCGGATGTCGTTGACGCTGCGCTGGGCGAGCGCGGGTCGATCGACCATGCTCATCTGCACGCGGTAGGAACGTGTTTGCACGTCGTCCTCGGCCAGGCGCCGCATCCCGCCCAGCTCGCGCAGCGAATTGAAGTAGCCGACCATCGTCATGTACGGGTCGGCGGGTTCGCCGAAGTGGTCAAACAGGGCTTGGGCTGCGGTGAGGAAGGCGGTATAGACGCGAATCAACATCGCGGGCCGTGAGCTGCCAGGCGAACACACGCCGAGGTAGCGTCGTCCGGGTCGTTCTTCGATCGGACGCTGCACCGAAAAGTAGTTGTCCTCCACGTCCAAACCGTGTGGCGGGAACACCGACACGCGCCGCATGAACACGTTGTTCACCTGTTCCTTGGCTTTGCGCACCGTCGCGGTGGACGCGACGATCTTGGGCTTGACCGTCTTTCCATCAAGCGTCCAGCCGGACAGTTCATCGACTGCGGATTCGTACAAGCCGACCATCGTGCCGAGCGGCCCGCTGATGAGGTGGAACTCGTCCTGGATGATCAGATCGGGCGGGCGAATCGGTGCGATGTTCTTTACTTTGACCGCTGGCGAATTCTTCGACGCGGTGTGATTGCCCGTGCAATTGCAGTCAGGCCACAACAGGCCGTGGCGCTCACATTCCTGGCTCACGCGACCGAACAACGTGCGCACCTGACCGCGCCAAGCCATCATGGCGAACTTGTCCACGGTAGCGATCATCATCGTCGGCGGACGGTGATAGATCTCCTCGTCCACTGTCAGCACCGGGATGCCCGGATACGGCGAACTGCTTGACCTGCCGCGAGAGAACGCGCAACTGCTCTTCTTGTCACCGCAGTAAACAACCGTTCTTCCGCGATCCTTATCGACGACAACGTCTTTTCCGGGGTCGATCGTGGAGCCACACCAAGGACAACTGGTGAGCTGAAGGGGCGAAGTACGTCCTGCCTTGTTCTTTCCCGAATCACGAAGAGCTTGAATGGCGTAGTGGCTTTCCTCCGTCGTGCCCGGCGTCACCTTGTTGCCGACCCACAGTCCGATGGTGAAAGGCTCCTTGCCGAGCGACTCATCACCCTGAACGAGAGCATCTCGCCGAAGCTTTTCCATCGCGCAGATCAGCGCGGTGGCGCGCTGAAACTGCTGCAAAGTCAGCAGGCGTAGGGTGTAGCGCATGATCACGGCCAGACCACGCGAGCCGTCGTAGCCGCCGAGCTTGCCTTGCAGACGGCGGATCGCCATCGTGAACGCCGCCACGCCCAGATAGGCTTCGGTCTTGCCACCGCCGGTGGGAAACCACAGCAGATCGGCATGGGATTCCATCGGCTGTACGCGATCCGGATGTGTGGGGTCGGCCAGCGACGGGATCGACAGCAGCAGAAACGCCAACTGGAACGGACGCCAGCTCCGGTTCTTCGGCAGGTCGAACTGGTCGACCATCACGTCCCGCCCACGCCGCACTTCGAGCGCGTACTGACTGCGCACGCGCTGGATGGCCATCGCCCGGTTGGCGAAGCGGAAAGCGGCCAGCGCCTTGTCGTCGTTCTTCAGCGTGTCGATGCCCTGCTGCAAACGCGTCAGGATTTCCCGACACCGATCCATCGCCTGCGCGGCCCGCGTGTCATAGCCGACCACGTCCTCGCCGATGCGTTCGCACTGCTCGGCGATCCACTCCGCGTAGTCCTTCGTCAGCAGGTTCAGCGCGTCGACCAGTTCGGTGACCTCCAACGTGGCGAGCCGCTGCATGTCGAGTAGGCCGCTTTTCACCATTTCCTGCATCACCGGGCGGTCGGCAGGATCGAGACCCGGCGTCTCCGTGACTTGCAATTCGTACTGCGGCAGAACGGTGGTGCGCACTTCGGTGGCCAGCGTCACGTCGTCCGCCGTCTCGGCGTGGACGGCGCTGCCATGCCCGACCGCGAACTCCACGCGGTTGCGGTAGATCATCTCCAGCGATTCGCGCTCCGGGTCATTTCCATCGACATCCAGCACGGGACGGCGGCGGAAGATGGCGCGCTTGGATGCCTCGGCTTCCGCGCGCACGATCAGTTCCGGCTGGAACAACCAGGCCGTGTCGCGGTTGGTTTCAGGTTCTTCCTGCGCGTTGATCAGAAACAGCGTCACCAAGCGGTCGCCGTTGGCGTTCTTGGCGCGGATGGAGCCTTGAATGCGCACCGCCGGACGGTTCGCGTCCGGGGCCTGATGGGGAATGAGGCCTTCGGAGAGCGGCAGCACCAGCTTCCCGCCGCAGGGGATGCGCTGCCAGACCTTTGCTTTCTGCCCATTGGGCCGGGTCAGTTCGTGTTCCTCGTTCGGCACACGCTCGTAGCTGCCCCAACGCGCCTCGACCTCGATGCGCTCGGCGTCACCATCCACGCAGAAGGTCATGCCAAAGCTGCTAGGCACTAGTGATTGATTGCTGGCGGCGTCGATCTCGTCCGAGGAATCCGATTCGGGTTCCACGCGTCCCGTCGCCGTGCCGAATTCGGCACCAGGTTCGTGCTGGCCGGGCACGATGGGATCGGTGGGCTCTTCGACATCCTCCTCGGCCAGCAGGCCTTCCAGCCCTTCGATACCGCCTTGGGCATCCTCACGCGGTGCCAGCTTGCCGACCAGATAGCGGTCGCGCACGCTCATGTCCACGATCTGCTCGCGCGGGCCGCCCGCCGGGCCGAGCAGGTCGTCCACTACGGCCAGTTGCAGCAGCTCGCGGATGTAGGCCCGATCCTCGACCGGCGGCACTCTGCTCACGGTCTGATGCAGCACCGTGGACAGGGCCTCGACGAACTCGTCCCACTGGATACGTCCGACATTCCCTGACGACGGCGGAGCCAACGAAACGCTGGCGACCGGCACTGGAGCGTCAGCGACGCACAGCCGGTCGAAAAAGATCGTGGTGGTTTCGAGATCGGAACGGAGCCGCAGCACGCGCCCGGCGCGCACGATCTCCCCGGCAGGGTTCAGCATCAGCACCCACTCGTCCTGGGCGATGGCCTGATACAGGGATCGGTCGCCCTCCAAGACGAGGGTGAAGGGCGCGAGCCTGCGATCGGTGCCGAGACCGTGATCGACGGCGATCCATGCGTTGGGAACGCTGACCGCGCCCATATTTGAATCATTCTTCATCATCGGTCTCCATACAGATCCGTGTGATCGACGCGTTCCGGCGTGACATAGATGATCGGCTCGATGTCCCGATGTGGGACGACGCGAGCGATGTTTTCGGCATCCTCCGTCAGTCCGAGCGCCACGATCAGCCTGTTGCCTGCCTCGATTTGCCGCGCATTGCCAGAGGTCGGATTCAATTCGATGAGCCGGAAATGTGTCGAGGATTCCGGCCGCCGCCCCATGTTCAAACTCACTTCCCTTTGCACCACGCTGATGGCTTGGCGATACAAGACGCAATTCGCTCCGCCACCGGTGACGAAGATCGGCAAGCCCTCTCGCCAAGCCGCACTTCGCGGGTCTCCCCGTGCGTTGGTGCGGGTACCATCGATGATGCCGACGATGCAGCGGACGACTTGTCCCACGAAGTCCTCATCGACTTCGACGACCGCGTCCAGCGGCTTGCCATTTCGTCGCCCAAAGTCATCGGACGATTCGACGGGCACTGCGTCGTTCCACGAAAGATCGAGGCCAAGTCTGGAATGGCGGTTGTGGCGCAGGTAGTGCGTTCCGAGGGGACGAACCGCAGAAAAGAAGATGGGGATGCGTGGCGGAGATGCCCAATCGTTTCGCAAGACGACGTTGAACGTCGCCACGTCGAGGGTGGCCGCACCGACATCGATCAGCGCGTGCAGACCTTCCTTCACCTGGGGCGCCCCCAGATATCCCGCGATCTGGGCGACGAACTCCGGCACGACACCCGGTTCTGCTTCGAGGTCTATCGCGGAATCGGCCAACGACCATGCAGCCAGGACATCCTGCTCTGCGAGCCGATCTTCCGCCGCCAACAGCCACGCGGTTCGGGCGATGCGCCGGAATACATCGACGACCTTCGGGTTATCGTGTGGCTCGGTGGGGCAGCCGATGTTCAACTCCCAGCGCAGCGAACGCCCCACGAGCTTGCGTCCAATTTCCGCGTTCCGGTACAAGAACGCCCTCGCGTAGCGGATGACCAACGCCAGATACGCCACGGTGGCTATCGGGCATTCATCCGTCCCGGCCATCTCGATGACCGGGAGCTTGAGGTTCCCTCTAATGTCAGCTTCGGTGAGACGCCGCCAACAGAATTCGCCATCCGGCGCACGAACGACGAAACCGGGAACCACGTAGCGCCCCGTTTCCGAATCGTCCCCCGTGACGGCAGACCATTCGATGGGCACCAGATCGACACCTGCCCGAATCGCCACTTTCGTGAAAGCGGTTCCGAAATCCACCCCGACTCTGACGGCCATCGGTGCCGGACGTTCACCTTGATGTTGGGGATGCTGCAACGATCTGCCGACGTCGCCCCACTCGGGCATGTTCAACGCACATCCGTCGTCGATGCGGGGTGCGAATGGAGGTGGTGTTGGCACTCTGGGCCGTGGTGGCGGCTTGGTGGCGGGCGCTACGATTGCGGCGACCGGAGTGGCAGGTTTCGGAACGGGATTACGGGCAGGCGGCTTCTTCGGAGTCGGCTGACCACCAGCCGGCCACGCTGGTGGTGGATCGAAGCCGATCTTGGGCTTCTCACCACCTCGTTCCTTGTCGCGTCCCGACCCACGCAGTGCGTTCTTGAGATCCCGCAGCTGATCTTTCCAACTCTTCATGGACGAACTCCCGCCCGCACGTCCACGAGCAAGACGCAGATGTCGCGTGTCTCGGCCGAAAAGGCCCGACTCTTGCGCGCCAGCGTCGCTCGACGGGTTTCCATTCGGGCCAGAAAATCCTCCATCTTCTTGCGTTCCGCATTCGCCAAGCCCTTGCGCCGCTTGCCATCCGGGCTGTCGCCATACAGCGATGCAGAGTATTCGTGATTGCTGATCCGCTTTTCGAACCCCTCGCGCTTCTTGCGAATGTGGTCGTCCAATAGCTGCGAAAGCACGTCGGCGCGGTCTCGGTTCTCGCGCCACTTTTCGTCCTTGATCGCCTTGTAGCGATCCCTGAGCATTTCCTCGCTTCGCTCTGCGGCGGCTACCCCGGTCTCCGATGGGACATCGACCGCCACCGTCGGCCAGTCGTCACCCGACTTCCTGACCGAGTCGAGCAAGGCTTCGGCTTTTCCGTAATCGAGGGACGGCTCTTGGTCGAGGGGTACGGCAGCGACCAACAGATGCTCTTCCTCCTTCACGCCGGAAAAGCTCGCCAATCGGGTCATCAGCGCATAGCGGCCAGCCTCGATGCCTTCGACAGCGACTCTGGCGGCGTAGAGCGGAAAGTGATCCTCAACTCCTTCGGCCTTGCGCGACAGGAAACGAACGATCGGATGGAAACGATGGACGATCTCCTCGCCGGGCTTGGGTTTGTCGGTGATCCTGTCCGTGAAGCGGCAACGCTTCGTCTGCCCGGAAGCAAGACCCGTCTTCCCGACCAGGTTCTCCTGCCTCACGAACTCGTCCAACTCCGCAGCGAAATCGGGACTCAGCCCGATGTCGAACGTGTCGGCATCACCATGTGCCGCATTGATCCGACAACCGGGGACGTTCCTGAGGCATCCATTGATGTAACGGATCAAATCGTGACGGGTGACGATCTTCCCATCGCCGCGCGCTGCTTCGATCTGCGCCAGCAGTTGCTGACCATGCGCCACCAGTTGGATCGCCTCTCGCTCCAGTTCTTCCTGTTTCCGTTTGGCATTCTCGATCGCCAGCGCCACCTCCTCGATCAAGCGCGCTTCTTCGTCGGCGGTCAGATGTTTCGACAACAAGATGTCTTCGAGCTTGCGGACTTGGCCGAGGATTTCCTCAGTTTCCCCCAAAGTGCTCTCGAAGACACCGATGCGTTTGGCCAGCCTCGCAATGATGAGCGCGTCGATCGTGTTCTTGTGGACGAAGTTCCACACCAAGATGCGCTTGGACTGTTGCCCGATGCGATCGATACGCCCGATCCGCTGCTCGATGCGCATCGGATTCCAGGGCAGGTCGTAGTTGACGACGAGCCGGCAGAACTGCAGATCCACGCCTTCGGCAGCGACGTCCGTGCAGACCAACACACGGCAGTTCCTGTCCTCGCGGAAGGCGGAGACCACGGCTTCCTTGTCGAACTCCGCGCCACCCATCAGCAACCCGGCTTCCAAGTTCTCGGCAGAAAGCCGCTCGACGAGATAGCGCGCCGTGCCGCGAAAGGTGGTGAACACGATGGCCTTGGCCTCGCGATCCTCGGCCACGAATCGCTTGAACGCCCTGGAAAGCTCGGCGAATTTCGAGTCGCTCTTGCTCAGGTCGCCGAACCGGAACTGGGGCAGTGTTCTGCTCGCCAGCCACTGTTTGAGGCCAGATGTCCGTTCGGCCAGCTTTTCCTCGTCTTCGTCGATTTCGTCCATCGCTACCGCGAGGGCGTCAGCGTCGATGCCGTCTTCGCGCCAAGTCCGCAGCAAGGCGGCCGGACTGGACGCAACCATGCGTTGCGGCGTGGAGAGCAGGAAACCGTGCTCGATGCCATTGGCCAGCGCATACTCCCGTGTTCCTTCGGTGATCGCCTGATAAAGCTCCCGCTCCACGGGCGACATTTCCGCCTCGAACACCGTGACGTCACGGAGCACGCGATCGGACTGCACCTCTCGTTTGCGCGTGCGGCTGACGATGTGCGCGAGCAAGTTGAGTCGTTCGAGTTTCGCGGCGATGTCGATGCGCCTATCGTTCGTCCAGTCCTCGATCGCCTCCGCTTCTTCGATCAAGCGATCGACGCGCTCGGATCGCTCGAACCATCGAGACGACTCGATCTCGCGGATCGCCGCCATGATCTGGTCGGCATCGCTCGTCGGATCACGCACGATATCGCTCGCGGCGATCACCGGCCGGTTGGCGAGGACGACGTTGCGGAAATCCTCTGGATACTCGAAATGATCTGGATCGAGTAGCCGCAATATATTGAACAGATCGTCCGATCCGAGATTGATCGGTGTCGCCGACAGCATCAACTGATGTGTGCTGACATCCCTCAGCAAGCTGCCCGTCCGCCAGGCGCCCGTTTCTTCGTTGCGCATGTAGTGCGCTTCATCGAAGATCACCAAATCCAACAGCGGTTCTTGATCTGCATGCTGGTAGAGAAAGTCGGCGAGCTGGGCGCGAACCGATCGCTTGGGCTTGTCGCTCTCGTTGGCATCCCAAGCGCTCGGCACGCGGATGCCTTGATAGCTGACGATCCATGCGCGTTCCCGATGCTCGGTCGAAGCAAGTTCCTGCCGCAGAGTTTCCACATCGACGACACGCGCGTCCAGACCGAAGCGCGACGAAAGCTCCAACCGCCACTTCTCCCGCAGCATGGCGGGGCACACCACCAGCAGGCGGCGCATGTCGTAGCGGGCGCGCAGCTCCGTCCAGATCAGTCCCGCTTCGATCGTTTTGCCCAGACCCACTTCGTCCGCGATCAGCAGACCGTTGACGGGCGAGTCCAGCAGCGTCAACAGGGGCTTGTATTGATGCGGGTAGAAGTCGGTCTGGGTCAGGCCCATGGCGTAGACGACGTTCGACAGTCGTCCTGCCAGATGGATGTGCGTCAGCAACTGGCGCAGGTCGTCCACTCGCCCATAACGCCCTTCGCGGATCAATTCCAGAGGATCGTCGCCGCCCGCATCGGCCGCAACCAGTTCCTCCTCGTAATGCCAATCCATGCGCCCATTCCAGTTCACGCGATACTGAGTTCCGGAGGTACGCGCGCGCGTCTGATCGGTGACCGTGCCGATCTTGGCCGGATCATCGATATGGCGAACGAGTTGACCAGGACTCCACGTCATGCCTGGACTCCTCACGCCTTCCTGATCGAAACGAGTGCCTCTAAGTGCGCTTTGTTTTGCGTCCGGCTTTTTTTCTTGTAGCCGAACGCATCACATACCGCCTCAATTTTTTGGCACAAGATGTCCGCATTCAGCGGATCCATCGAGAGATCGCCACTCGCCTTGTCACGGTTGGTGCTCTGCCATTGCATTTCGTCGTTGAGCGGATGCTCGGGCCGGAACGGGCGGATGTTGAAAATCTTGTGGTCGATCTTGGTGATCCAAGACGCCCCGACCTCAGTGATGGCTCCCCACGAGACTTTCGTGTTCTCACTCGTCACGAAGAGCACGAAAATCTTCTGGGTCGAATAGCTCTCGACGAAGAACTCGCGGAGGTAGTCGTAGACCTCACGGCCTTCCGGAACACGGCATACTTCGTCGTCGCAGTTCGTGTAGAGGATGTCATCAGGCGGGACATCGTTGAACACCAGCATCTGATGGATGATGTCGGCGAACGGCTTGTCCGGGTACGTCTGGCTGATGAGGATCTTCTTCTTCTGAGAATCCACCGCCGCCTTCAGCCCAAGGTCTGGACTGTTGGCATTGATGGATGCGGAGATCGCCTTCTCCATCGCCTCGCGCGAAACCTTTACCCCCATCTTGACCAGTGCGGCTGCCGCCTCCTCACTGGCCTTCTTGCGGAACCCGTCCACAGACGCCTTCAATCTGGCCTCGGCATCGCGCTGAGCCTTTTCCTTCTCTTTTTTCTTCTTGGCGTTGACGAGATCCGTGTACGTTTCCCGCCGCCTGAGGATGTCGGCGAGCAATTCCTTTCTCACATAGTCGCGCACGGCTTCATAGCGCGGATCGTCGGACTTGTAGCCCTGGCGGTTGCTCAATGCCATGTCCGGCAATTCAGTCAACTCGAACAGATCGACGTGCAACTGGCCGACGACATAGACTTCGTTCAGCTTGTTCTGACCGACGACGGGGAGGATGTTGAACTCGCCCATCTTTTCGTTGGCGAACAGTGAAATGAAGTTGTCCGGAAAGTCGGTCATCTCCGCCTTCCGTCCGCGGGTGGTCTTGTAGGTTCCGATCCAGCCCAGGACTTCGAGCGGATATTCGTATTCCTTCCCGTCGTTGGCCTTCATGGTGACGGGCAGAATCTTCGCTTTCTGTGCCGAGACGAGATCGTTCCGCTTTTTCGGGTAGCTGTCAGGAACGAGGTCAACCAACGGCGCGAATCTGTTGCCCAGCGTGATCAGCGTGCATAGCTCGCCCATGACGCTGCGGTCGAAGTCCTCGATCGTCAAACTTTCCTTGCCGCGAATGACGTGTATCCGGAAGCCCGAATCGACCAGTGGGAATATCTTGAGGAGATTCCGCTTCACGGCGGCCAACGTCTTGTGCAGCCGATACTGCGGATGGCGCATGATGATGGCGGAACCATGATTCTTGATGCGCTCGAAGACGACCTTGCCATCCGGAATAGCCTTCAGTTCATGCCCATTTCCCGGATGACGAGTCAGCACGAATCCCGACTTTTCCCCTTTGGCGACGGTAAGGACATCGACGTTCTCGGATACGGAAAGCGCCGCCAGCTTGCCAACGCCCTTGCGCCCCATTTTTTTGCGCTTTCTAGACTTCGTGAGCGAATCCTTCTCTGTCGTCCTCGACACGCCTGCCACATTCAGATACTTGGTGATGTCCCCCGCCTCGTAGGACATGCCGTGTCCGTCATCTTCGACACGGATGTCGTCCTTGCCAGCAATGATGTAAACGTTCTTCGCGTCGGCGTCATACGCATTTGCGATCAATTCCGCCAACACGTAGTAGATGTTCGTGTAGAGGTTCGGCCCAAGCAGTTCGAGGATACGTGGATCGACTTCCAGTCGGTACTTTTTCATTCTTCTTCCCCTGCGAGGAAACGATAACGTGCGCCACGCCTATCGCCTTGGCGTTCGACCCTGCCGCTCGTGATCAGGTCGGTGATCGCGGCGTTCCATTGGCCGTCTACGATGCCGGTGGCGGCGAGGATGTCTGTCTTGGCATGCCAGCCATGCTGCGAACTCAGGAAGCCGAGGATCGCCGTGGTGGGCGTCGTGCCATTGACGCTGGCAGCAGCCCCCGTCCCGAAGTCGAGCGAGGGCTGGGCCGTTGCGGCGTTGGTGGTGCGACTGGCGCGCGGGACACGGGTCGAAGCGCGTGGCGTGGCGTCACGGTGCAGACCCTGCGCGACCTCTTCCTCGTATCGCTGACGATTCAACTCCGACAGCCGCCGCAGCACTTCGACGCGCGCGATCTCCGAGATAGTGAAGCGAACGCGGTCGTTCTCCGACAGATAAGCCACTTCGTGGAAGCCGTGTTGAAGGTCGAGGTCGTCCCAGCCGTAGGCTCGCGCGACGGCAGTGTCCATTTCGCGCTGCAATGTGCGCAGCCCTTCGATGCGGCGATCTTGCTCGGTGTCGGTGTGGAAGCGGTTGTAGAGCTTCGTCAGACCAATGCGGTCATCAGCCATCAAGTCTGCGCGCAACCGATGCAACTGCATTCCCAGCTCTTGAAGCTCGCTGTGAGGCCGGTCCGGGAATGCAAATGTTTCAAGAGCATTCCCAATCGAATACTTCAGACGCGTCTCTAGCCGTGAGCTATAGATGCGTGCCCAAACCTCGTGAAGGGAAGACTGGCAGATTGCCAAAACCTCACTATCTCGAAATACGACCGCGCGCTCCGATACCACGTACTCACTTGGGATGAGCACATACGAAAGGTGCTTGGTTACCTCACTGCAAACCATAACCTTGACTCTTTCGCCGCTATCGGAACTCCATCCCTCAGGGTGACGCTCGAAATACCGACCGCGACCGATGGCGTGATAAAGGCCAGGTCGCTTCTCACCGAACTGCCACCAACGCTCCGGCAATGGCTTCCGAAGAACAAACTCGCCGCGTTCGTTGAGACGCTGACGCTCGGGCTTAACTTGCTCTTCGATTCTCTGCCACGGCAGCTCGTATTCTTGTGCTCTTTCCTTTGGCCAATCCCAGAAATTGATCACCCACCGGCTTGGGCGCTGCTCGGGGTCTGAATTGAGGTCTTCGCCATTGATGTAAGGAAAGATCACATCGACGTTTCGCGGATCGGAATCGAGCATCCGTTGCGCTTCATCAGGTGAAAGCACGAAACCCATACCAAGCACGTAAGCGCCTTGATAAGCAGTCCCTTCGTTGGCTTTCAGTCGTTTGGGACTCCAATCCTCACGATCAGACAGAAAAGCCGATATGAAGGACGCCGGCTTTCCAAGAAACGAGCGCTCACCCGACCACTCACCCTTGTGGACATGCACGCGACTGGTGACGACCGCCGCCTTTCCTGGCCAAGGTTCGTTTGGGTATGCCGCATGGATGACGGCACCCGCGCCGAGCATCGCTTCCAATCCGATCCGCCGTGTGTCGCCTTCCGCGATGGTATTGACCGCCAGCAACCCGAATCCGCCGCCTTCTCGCAGCAGGCTCCATGCCCGAAGGAAGAAATAGGCGACCAGATCGGCAGACCCACGCCGTCTTTCGGCGACATGCGCCACCAACCAGTCGCGATAGGCCGTGCCCGCGACGCCGGTGATTCGCTTCCCGCCAAGAAAGGGCGGATTACCGACCATGCCGTCGAACCCGCCGCGTTCGCGCGCGAACATCTCTGGAAACTCCAACGGCCAATGGAAAGGCCGACGCGCGGGCTTGTCGGCAGGCAGATCGGACGAGAGCGCAGTGACCGATCTTCGGTGCATTGAGGCGAGCACGTCGTGGTCGCCCTCAATGGCCTGCCCGGCTTGGACGGTCAGCGACACCAGCGCGTTCTCCAATGCCGCGCCACCGCCGCCCGCTGCGAACATCTCTCCGATGAACGCATCGGCGATGCTTTCAGGCACAGCCAACCTACGGCGTGCGTCGGTGTCCAGATGCGCCATCGCCTCCACGTCGCGGATGTCGCGGATGGGCATTTCGCGCAGCCGTTGCCGCAGTTCAATGGCATCGCGCACGGCCTGCTCGACATTCTGGCCAAACAGACGTAACTGACCTTCACCCGTGGGGTTCATCGAAAGCTGCGTGAGCTGATCAAGCCGATGGATGCCGAGCAGGCTGTCGCCGCAGCGCAGGTTGTGATCGAGGAAGCCGAAAGGGCGACCCTTGGCCAGCGTCACCAGCCAGATGGAGAGCTTGGCCAGTTCGACCGCCAGCGGGTTCAGATCGACGCCGTAGATGCAGCGTTCGGCGATGAGGCGGCGGGCGATGATGGCGCGCGCCTCGGTGTCGCGCGGCAGTGCCTCGATGTTGGCGTCGGCGGCCACCACACGCCCGTCGGTGCCGACCGTGTGCCCCTGCGCCTCGGCCAGCGCCCACGCCTCAACCAGCCGGTCGGCCAGCCACCGGCAGGCTTGCACGAGGAACGCGCCCGAACCCATCGCCGGGTCGCAGATCTTCAGGTCGAGCAGTTCGGCGGGCGATTTCAATGCCCAGTCTGTGCGCGGCATGCCCTGCGCGGGGCCGACGTAGGCGATGGGCGTGAGCGTCTCGGCGACGATGGCCTCGGTGAGCGATTTCGGCGTGTAGTGGGTGCCGGTCTCGCGCCGATCGGAGCCGGTAGTGACGATGAAGGCTCCGGCGGGATACACCAACGGATAGCCCCAAGGGTCGGTGCGCACCAGATGGCCGAAGGTTTTGATGCGGTGGCGCAGCGACGTGTCACCTTGGCAAGCCGTCAGCAGACGCTCGGCGAGTGCATCGTCCACGGGGCGGGCCAGATCGTTGCGTACACGGCTGGCGGAACTGCCGGAACGCTGCTGGAGCAGTTCGGCCAAGCGCGCGGCACCATCCAGCCGCGCGGATTCGAGTTCGGCTAGCGTGACCCACGGCGACTGCGCGCTCTTGGTGGCATCGAGTTCCAGCGTGACCTCGGCAGTACGCTTGACGGTGCGCTCCAGCAGACCCTCATAGACGTAGCCGATCTGCTCCACGTCCAACGCCCGATACGACAGCGTGCGCCCTTGGAACTGCTGGATGGCTTCGAGCAGCAACAAGACGGTGCGGTTGTCGATGGGCAACGGCTTGGCGACGTCGGTGCGCCAGTCGGAGCCTTTCGCGCGGCCTTCGAGGAAGGGGAAGCGATCCGGGTCGAACAGCGAGCCGCCGAGCGCGGGCAGGCGCAGGTTCTCGTGCTCAATGCCGCCGTACACGGCGCGGAAGACGGCCAGCAGGCGCGACCACGCATCCCAGCGGCGTTCCAGAATCTCGTCCGATTCGGCGCGCAACCGAATGCGCAGGGAGGAAACGGCGTAGTTGGCTTCGTAGCGTTCGTCGCCCAAGAGCAGCAGGCCGCGCTCTTCGGCGGAAAGCAGGAAGACCAACCGCATCATCACCGTCAGCGCGGCTTCGTAGAGTTCGGCTTCCTTCACGCCGCGCAGCAGTTCGCGGTCGCGGTCTTGGTCGGCCTTGTCGAGCGACTGGATCAGCACTTCGACCGCGCGCCGCACTTGCTCGCCCAAGGCGTCGGTCACTTCGTCCTGGAACTTCAGCGAACGATCGAACAGCGCGGGCAGCCGTTCCGATTCATCGACGAAGAAGCGCCGGATGCCCAAGAGGTGGACGAAGGCTTGCAGGGTGACGGGTTCCTGCGCCCAGATGCGCGCATACCAACTGGCGAAGGTGGTGACCGCGCCCACCGGCGCATCGACCAGCATCCAGCGTTCACCGTTGGTCACCAGACCGAGGCGGCAGCCCGTGGCGCGACAGAGCGTCACCATGCGTTCCGCCGGTGTGCTGGCCCAGCCGTCCAACTTTTGGGTGGCATCGAGATCGACGTCCGGCGCGTAGGCGTGGACGAGCATCAGCGGCGCGTCGCCGTTGCCGACGACGGCGAAGTCGGGCGAAAGGTTCACGCCGTGTTCGGGCAACGCAACGGTCAGGCGCGCTGCGCACCAGTCTCCGCGCTTGAGCACGTCGCCGCGACCGTCGTCGTCGAGTTCTAGCCCGCGCGACAGCACTTCGCCTATCCATGCCGCGTGAAGATCGGAGATGCGGGGATCGTCGTTTTCCAGCGCCTCGCGCCATTCGTCGTAGGCTTGCCGCAGCCGCTTGCGCTTGCCCACATCAAGTTCTTCCAATCCCTGCGGGAAGGCTTCCTTCAGGACGGGGACGGCGAGGAAGGGGCCGGAAATCTCGATGAGCGAGAGCCACTCGTGGTGATGATCGTTCTGGCTCATGCTTCGGTTCCTTCGAATTCTTCTTGCAGCTCAGGTACACCTAGCGCTTTGAGTAATCGAGCGACTCGGTCGAATCTGTCTAGATCGAGCGTTGGGTCTTGTGTATTGCCCAGAGGTATCCAGATGACCATGCCGAGACGCGCACGCGTGAGCAGCACGCGGTAACGATTGCGCACATAGGTGCGCTCGGCATCGTTACGCACCTGATTCCAGCCAGCGCCACGGAACTTCCGGTATTCCCAGTCTCCGCGTTCAGATGGTGTGAGGTCTCCTCCCCAGCAGAGACCAACCCAGTCTAATTCCAGTCCTTGGCACTCGAACTCCGATGCTGCCACCTCCAAGACATGGCTTGAACGCGTGTCCGACGGCGGCATCAAAAACCACTTCTCGAATGAGTACCCCAGGCGGAAGGCACTCGATCGCTCCAGCCCATAAGCGCGTAGACGTTGATCCTCGGACGTGGCGATCAAGCCTGCTCGCTGGCCATTGGCCAGTTGGCTCCTGGTGCGCAGCCAAGCCTTTGCTTTTTCGAGATCACGCGTGAAATGGAGCGGGAACTCGCGACGATCCGGCACAAGCGACCGTGCTCGGTCGACATCGAGGGTTAGCACCGCATCGACCCACTCCGCCAACTGCTGAGCCCGAAAGCTCCGCACGCCGACACTGAGGTGCGCCAATGGCTCCGGCCGGAACTCAATACCAGGAGGAACGCCATCGGCGAACAAGCGGTGTCCGGATACGCTGGCTCCCCCGGATACGACTTCGGGAGAGGCGACGACTCGCCAACCAGGGCGAACGGCGACGGCTCGCCCCCACTCCTCCAGGCCTGCCTCACCGAGGAAGATCTCTTGGCCGCCGCCAACGAGCGCAATGATCACGGCCCATCCGTCCAGTCGATCCATAACGTCGAAGAGTTCGGCAGCCTCCGAACGGTCTACCCCTTGCTTGCGCTGCATCTGCTCGCGATCCCATGCGCGTTGGGCCTCGTCGAAGACGACGACATGTTCGTGTGGCAGAGCCGTGGGGTGCTCGCGGTGATAGCGCAGGAACTGGTGGACGTTCTGGATGAAGGTCGAGACTTCATGCGCGCTGTCTTGGCGCCGACGCCCAGCACGCTGCTGGCTCAACACCAAAGCCTCTCGCACGACCTTGACCAGGGGGCCGTTGCCGGACAAGAAAATGCCCGATGGGCCGCTTTCCGCGCGCAGGGATGGGTCGTGGACGACGTTGAGCCCCGTCAACGTCTTGCCGGCACCAGGGACGCCGGTGACGAAGCACACGTAACGTCGGTTCTGCTCACGCGCCCCTTTTATCACTTCCGCCAGCAGGTCCGTCGTTGCGTCCAAGTTGCTGGCGTAGCTGTGGCTGATTTCGCGAACGTCGTGGTTCTCGTAAAGGCGTTCAGCTGCCTCAATGACCGACAGCGTGGGACGATACGGTGCGTCGACCCAGGTGTCAGCATCGATAGGCAAGCCGTTGGGATCGTGCAGCGCCGAGTAGGACGACAGCAGTACGCTAGCCAGATCGTCGGCATTCGTGAGCCGTATGGGCGCGACACCTGGGTTCGAAATCGGGGGCGAACTGATGACGCTTGGCGCAGCAGTGGAACAAAGCACCGGCACGATCGCGCGCCCGGGACTGCCGCCGTGGAAGTCACGCAAGTTCAAGCAGTAGCCTTCTACCTGCCAGCGGGACGATGCATCATGAGATGTGGCCCCGACCTTGAACTCGATTACCAGAATCACGTCCTCGGCGAGCAAGATCACATCGGGGCGCTTCTGCCGGCGCGGCAGTTCATACTCAAGGATCAAGTGCCAGTCTTTGGCCCCCTCGTGTCTTTCGATCAGGTCATACGTACAGCGCTTCAAGAGCGTGATCTGGGTCTTCCACGTCTCGATTTGGGTCGTACGTGTGCTTTGTATACCGGTCGAGGCAACCGCGTCGGTGAGCTCGCCCAACAACTGGGCGTCATCGGCAAGAGCGAATCCGGATAGCGAGTATTGAACGCCACGACTCATCTCACGCTGCCCTCCGGCACGACGAAGATGACGGCGACCGGGAAGGTGCGGTCGTCGAGCGTCGAGTAGCGGGATTCGATGGCTTGCGTTTCCAACCGGCGCTCGTCGGGGATGCGCGCGAGGCGCGCTTCGAGCGAGGCGATGTCGCGCCGGAGTTGCGTGCGCTCGTCCTCAGTGAAGAGCGAGAGCTGTTCGGGCTGCTCGCCATTCTTCAATTCGGACTGGATCGCCTTCTCCAGTTCGTCGAGCACCGTGCCGATGTCGTCGATTTCCTGCTGCTTGCGGGTCTGGAGCGTGTTGGTCAGGTAGCGGAGACGTTCTTTGGAGCGGGCATCCACCGCTTTCAGAATCGCTTCCTGCTGAAGATCGAAGCGGACGCGGAGTGCATCAAACAGGGGCGAGGCTGCCGTAATCGGCTTCGACGCGTCCAGCCATTGCTGGACACGGGTGACGCCTTCTTCGCGGCGGAAGGATTGGTTGCGCAGGTAGCCACCCGAGACCGTCAGTTCCTCGTGCAGTCGATGATGGTTACCGCCAGTGACGACCAGCCGGGAGACGACGACCACGGCGGGGCCGTCGATGAGCGCATCGGGCACGGTGCGGACGGTGACGCGATGCAGTTTCTTCACGTCGTCCTGCGCCCAAATCTCCGCGCGCAGCAAGCGCAGGCACATCTGCACCAAGCGGTGGTTCAGGTGGCCGAGCACGACGTCGTCACGGCCGCTGGCGACGGCATGGTCGAAGGTGATGGGCCGAATCCGCTGGGTGTGCGGGTGGCGCAGCCCTTCCAGACAGCGTGCCCACGAGCCGGACAGCGCAGGCATCCTGAAGACGCTGCCCGAGGGCGCACCCGCCAGCTCGACGGGTTCCAGCGGTGGACGGTCCGCCAACGCGAGGCCGGTCTTCACGGCCATCAAGACGTGGTCGGGCGCGAGGTGGAAGTCCTGCTTGGTGGTAAGCAGGCGATCGTGCAGCTTGGCGACGCGCTCCTTCAACTCGCGTTCGGCGCGAACGAAGTTCTTGGCCCGCGCGATCCGCGCCTCGGCGAGACGGGTGTCCAACTCCTTCAGAGAGCCTTCGATGAGGCCGGACATCTGCGGCGCGATGACCGGATTAACGCTGCCCATATCGGCGCGCATCGAGTCCAGTTTCCGCAGGGCGCGCAGGATGTCGTCGCCGTGGCCGCCGACCGATGCGCCGCCCGTGTCGCCGCCATCGACTGGATGCCAGATCAGCACTTCCTTCTCGCGCTGCCCGTGGCGATCGATACGCCCGTTGCGCTGCTCCATCACGTTGGGGTTGTAGGGAATCTCCAAGTGGATGAGCCGATTGCAGTGGTTCTGCAAGTCGATGCCTTCGGACGCCGCGTCGGTGGCGAGCAGGATGCGCACGGGCGAATCCTGTGGCGATGCTTGGAACGCCGCCTTGATGGGTTCGCGCTCTTCTTGGGAGAGGCCACCGTGGAGCAGGCCGAGACGCTCGCCGCCGAAACCGTGGCTGGCGAGGATTTGGTGCATCCACTGGTGCGTGGTGCGGTATTCGGTGAACAAGATCACCCGGCGATCGTTCCACTGGCCGTCCGGCTTGAGGTTGGCTGTGAGCCAATCGAGAATGGCTTGGGCCTTGGAGTCGGCCTGATTCCTGGCTCGCTGCGCCCATGCCCTCAAGCTGTCCAGCGTCGCCCGCTGCTCTGGCGTCAGCGGCATCGAGCGGCGGGTGGCTTCTTCGATGGCTTCGGCTTGGGCGCTCTCGACTTCCCTGTCATCGGCATAGTCCTCGTCGGCTTTCAGGATGGCCTTGTGCAGGATGCGTTCGGTCATCGCGTCCGGCTTCGCGAGCCGGGCTTCGGACAGCGATGCGACGTGCTTTTCGAGTGTGGACGCGAACGCCGCTGGCGACGAGAGCAGACGCTTCTTGAGAAGGCGATTGACGAAGGCGGTGCCAAAGCCATTGCCCGCCTTCTCAGCGTCCTTTTCGCGGCTGGCGCAGTAGTCGTCCAGCTTGTAGTGGATCTCGCGTTCTTCCGCGGTGTATGGAACTTCGAGCGCCTGCAAGGTGCGCCGGGCGTACAAGGGGTTGCCGGCTGCGTCGACCAGATCGCTCTTCAGGCGACGGATCATCACCTGACTCAGGCGCTTTTCATCGGGGAGGATGTTGCGTGCGAAACGCTGGTCATCGAGTAGTTCCAGCAGCGAGGTGAACGACTCGGTGTAACCGTTGTGCGGCGTCGCGGTCAGAAATAGGCGATGCTGGAAATGCGGGCCGATGGCGCGAACGAAGCGCGTGCGCTGACTCTCCAGCGCGTAGTGCGCGTCTGCGGCAGGTGCGACGTTGTGCGCTTCGTCCACGACCAGCAGGTCGAACTTGCGCGGATGGCCGACGTGCGGCGGGAGCACGTCACGCATGGCGCGCAAGCCTTCTCCGCCCTTGGCCCAATCCATAGACGTGATGAGGCGCGGATGCGACGTCCATGGATTGGCGTGAATGCCGCGCTCGCGCCGCAACCGCTTGATGTAATCGGTGTCCACCACCCGGAAGTCGAGGCCGAACTTCTCCAGCATCTCGACGCGCCACTTCTCCTGAAGCGACGCAGGGCAGACGATCAGGACGGTGCGGGCACGGTGCCGCAGCAGCAGTTCCTGAATGACCAGACCAGCCTCAATGGTCTTGCCGAGGCCGACGTCGTCGGCGATGAGCAGATTAACGCGAGCCATGTCGATGGCACGCACCAGTGGATCGAGTTGGAAGTCCTCAATGCTAACGCCGCTGCGGAACGGAGCTTGGAGAAATCCCCGGTCGGCGTTGGTGGCCGCGCCCCACCGCACGGCATCAAGGAAGGCATCGAGCATGCCCGAATCGTCCTGCCCCGTGACCGAAGGTAGACCTGCCCGCTCAATGATTTGGGCTCCCGGCTCGATCTCCCAGATGACTTCCAGTTCCTCGCCAAGGCCGTCTTCGTCGATTGATGACAGCGTGACGCAATGTTGGGGCGCCGGAAGTTCGGAGTTCAATCGGGCGGCATCAATATCGGCGACAACCCACTGACGACGGCGCACCTCGACCAGTTGTCCCGGTTCGGGTCGAGCTCGATATGCCTGCGTTTGCCGTTCGCTCTGGACGCCCATGTGGTTGCCATCTCCTCTTCAATTCTTGCCGTTCACACCGCGCGACGAAGCGCAACGCTTCGAGTCGACCAGGGTAACAATGTGTGCAACGGTCCTTGCGGCCTCGGTTGGTGACTGGTGAGACCAAAACCGGAGTACCGTCCAACCGAGGGATTGCAGTCGTTCATTCGTGTCCGCATCCCGCTGCCGATTCGCTTCGATTTTTTGCCGCCAAAACTCCGCGTTCCGTTTCGGCCATGTGACATGCTCAGGACAACCGTGCCAAAAACATCCGTCAACGAAAATAGCGATCTTTCGGCCAGGAAACACGATATCGGCTATACGACGAGGCTTCTTGAGAACCTCATAATCAACTCTGTAACGTAAGCCGATCCGGAACATTTCCCGCCGCAGCGCGATTTCGGCATTCGTTCCTTTCTGCCGTACCTTCGCCATGCGGTGACTGGCTTCAGGCGATGAGGACAGGATTCTCGACATGACGGGACTTCGTCAGTCCATCACCGGATCGCGATCGTTGCGAGGTGCTGGTTGATGCTTTGGGCAATGGCGCGACCGAGATTGACCGGGACCGCATTGCCAATGAGGCGACCAAGAACCGTAAAACTCACCTTGCCATCCCGGGGTACGAAAGCGTAGTTGCGAGGGAAACTTTGCAAGATCGCAGCTTCTCTCAAGGAAATGGCTCTATTCTGTTCCGGGTGCCCGAAGCGGCCATTTCCGAACCCATAGCACTGGGTCGTCATCGTCGGTGCTGGCTTGTCCCACTCCATTCGTCCATAGACACCCGGATACGTGCGACCGCTGTCAGCGCGATGGCAATCGGCAATCAGATCGTCAGGCCAGTCGCGCCAAGTGCCGCCTGGTTTGGACGCCTTGATTCGCTTGAGATTTTTCTCAGACAGCGTTGAAGCGACATGGAGTTTGTCCCGAGGAGCAAACTCTCCGGCGTGGAGAGGCCGCAAGTGTCCGATAGCCTGTCTTACGGTTTGAGGCTTTTCATGGGGCGGTGCAATCATCCCGATATCCCCATGCTTGGAGGCCAGCAGCACCATTCGCCTCCTCATCTGCGGGACACCGTAACGAGAGCTGTCTACGACATCGAACCAAACCTTGTAGCCGAGCCGTTTCAGCGTATCCACGAAATCGTGGAATACCTCATGTTTCGCGACGGATGGGACGTTCTCCATCGTGATGACGTCCGGCATAGAGCCCTTGGCAAGACGTGCGAACTGGTAAAGCAAGCCCCATTTTCCATCCTTGCCATCCAGTTCGTAACGCTGCGCATAAGTCGAAAATGGTTGACAAGGTGCGCAGCCGGCCAAGATCGTCAGATCTGCCCCTCCAAACAGGTCCTTGAGTTCAGTGGTCGTGACCTTACTGATGTCACGTTCGACGAATCGGGCCTGATCGTTGTTCTCTTCGTAAGGAAAGCGGCAGGCAGGATCAAGATCGATACCCGCAACGACCGGCACCCCCTCCAAAATAAAACCATGCGTCAGCCCGCCCGCGCCGCAAAATAAATCGACACAAGCAATTTTCGTCACGTCACATCTCCCGTTTTCGTTCCAATTGCCGACTGAGACGATAGAAACCAGCCCTCAACCCTCAGTCTGGACGTCGGCATCTGCCGCACCGCCAGATCGGACCCACTGGTCAACCTCATCGGACTTAAATTTCCAAAACCGCCCGACACGATGGGCAGGCATGTTTCGCTTGCTGATCCAGGCGTAGACGGTGTCTTTACTTACACCAAGGTACTCGGCGATCTCCTCGACCGATAACCAGCGATCAGACATGACGTTGACTTCCATCACAAAGGGCACCGACCGGTAATGTAGAAATCATCGCATGAATGCTCATTTTTGGGAATGGGATTGAGCCGGTTTTGCCATGAATATGGCTGATCTAACCGGATTTTGGTAGGCGGCGACCACTCCCAGAACTCGCGCTCAGTATCTCTGAGCACCCTTGCGTTGATGATTCCATTCGGCGTCTCAGTTCGCGCGGCGATCATTACTTCAGCACGCTATGGATGCCGTTCGTTGTAGTACTCGAACACGATGGCGAGGTTGACGTCGCTCGGACGCGACGGCGGTCCTCACATCGGCGGTAACGACCTGTCAAATTGACCCCGCATGCCTTGGATTCCGAGGTACTGTAGACCACCCACGAAAACACCGAAATCAGTTCGACTTGACCAATCCGGCGAGTTGAAGGGTGCCCACGATCCGGGGGGCTGCGCTGATTCAAGAAATTTTCAGCCACATATCACGCCATGGAGAGCGGTGGAACGCCACTGCTCCTATCGGACGTCCGTCCTTTCCATGGAGCCATCGTGATACCAAACAACTCCCCCCTCGAAAGCCTCTGCGTGTTTGCCCTGCTCTTCCTAATCGGCGCACTCTGGGGCCACTTGCGCTGCGCGAACCGTGATGCTGACCGCAAGGAGCAATCGGCATGATGACAACCTGCCCACATTGCCAGTCGTCACAAGTCGTGACCCGTAACCACGCACGCAAAGTTGGCGGCACCCTCGGCGCGATCGCAGGCGCGTCCAGCGGTTTTGCCGCTGCCATGAACGGCGCTCGCATCGGCGGCACGCTCGGCGGCCGAATCGGACTCATCGCGGGCACTCCCGGCGCCGCCCTGGGCGCAGTCGCCGGAGCCATCCTCGGAGGCGTCCTGGGTGGAACTGCTGGCTGCTCGGCCGGGGCGACCTTGGGCGAGCTGATCGACGACAAGGTCCTGCATAACTACCTCTGCCTGGACTGCAAGCACACGTTCGGGCAGGCTTCGGCGGGATCTCGCACCTCCCGACGACCGCCCTTCGACAGCGCGTCTGCGCGCGCGTACGGAATCGACCCCTTCGATCTGAGCGAGGACGACGAGCCGCTTTCGCTGCCTCGCGCCTGACCCTACAGTAGGCGCAGCCTCGGCGCCGCTTCCGCACAGCCACTCCCCCTCTCATCCGCCCGGCATCTGCCGGGCTTTATGCACTTGTCTTCCCAAAGGAGCAATTCATGCATCTCGTCCAATCGATGGCCTACGTCAATGAAACCCCGTGGCACGGCCTCGGAAACCATCTTGCTGCCATCTACCTTACAGCACCAAGGGGGCACTTTCCCGGGGGCAATTGCCAGTCTGAAGAAATTCCCCCGGTTGTGCCCCCACATGCCCCCGGATTCAGGCGGGCATCGTCAGACGACATCGGAATAAAAAAACCCGCAAAGCCTTATGCCATCACGGGTTTCTGGATTTCCGAGGACGACCTCGGACAGCTAATTGGTGCCGGCTGCAGGACTCGAACCCGCCACCTGATGATTACAAATCAACTGCTCTACCTGATGAGCTAAGCCGGCATGTTTGGTGCAGACCGCGATTCTACTGCATGCGGCGTGAAATGACGATGGCCGGGCGCGGCGTGGGCGGTACTTACTTCACCACCTTCAGGGAGGGCTTCTTGGCGCCGATGCGCGAGACCGGCGGCGGTGGCGTGGGTTCGTCGTCGCCGTTGTCGGTGGTGGCGTCGGCCGTGGCCTGGGGGGCTTCGCTTTCCACGGAGGAGAGCTTGGGCGGGGGGTTGTTCTCGCGTTCGGTGGCGGCCTGGGTTTCGGGCACGCTGCGCTCCACCGGGAAGGCCATGCCCTGGCCGTTTTCGCGGGCGTAGATGGCGAGCACGTTTTCCACGGGCACGTCGATCTTGCGCGAGACGCCGCCGAAGCGGGCGCTGAAGCCGATCCACTCGTTGCCCATGTCCAGCCCGCTGGTGGCGTCGAAGCTGACGTTGAGCACGATTTCGTTGTTCTTGACGAACTCGCGCGGCACGCTGGTGTTGGCGTCGACGAAGACGGCGATGTATGGCGTGAAGCCGTTGTCCGTGCACCATTCGTAGATGGCGCGGATCAGGTAGGGCTTGGTGGAGGTTTCAGGCATTGTGCTTCCAGTGGCGCGGGGCGCGTTCCGGGTGGCCCGAAGCGGGGGACTTCGGGCCGGGGGGCCGGTTTAGCGGCGCATCACCTTTTCCGACGGGGTGAGCGCTTCGATGTAGGCCGGGCGGCTGAAGATGCGTTCGGCGTACTTGAGCAGCGGCGCGGCGTTCTTGGAGAGTTCGATGCCGTAGTGGTCCAGGCGCCAGAGCAGCGGGGCGATGGCGACGTCGAGCATGGAGAACTCTTCGCCGAGCATGTACTTGTTCTTGACGAAGATCGGCGCGAGCTGGGTCAGGCGGTCGCGGATGGCGGCGCGGGCGCGCTCGTGGCTCTTCTCGGCGGCCTTGCCCTTTTCGTTTTCGAGGGCGTAGACGTGTGTGAAGAGTTCCTTTTCGAAGTTGAACAGGAACAGGCGGGCGCGGGCGCGCTGCACCGGGTCGGCCGGCATCAGTTGCGGGTGCGGGAAGCGCTCGTCGATGTACTCGTTGATGATGTTCGACTCATACAGGATCAGGTCGCGCTCGACCAGGATGGGCACCTGGCCGTAGGGGTTCATCACCGAAATGTCTTCCGGCTTGTTGAACAGGTCGACGTCTCGGATCTCGAAATCCATGCCCTTTTCGAACAGGACGAGGCGGCAACGCTGGGAGAACGGGCAGGTGGTGCCCGAATACAACACCATCATGGTTGGATTCCTTTGATGCGGGGTCGATTGACTGGATCGGTATTCTGGCAGAAGCGCGATGCAGAAAGCAAATTAGATGCGCTTAAAGCACATTTATGCCTGATCTTGATGGTATGGAGCGGTGTGCCGGGCACTTGAGCTACCGGCGGGCTGGCGAGGTCGCCAAACGAAAAGGGCCGGGGCGGCGCCGCTTTCGCAACGTCCGCTCCGGCCCCCTGCCCCGCGAGGCTTCCGCCTCGCGAGCCTTGCCGCGCGTTACTTGATGTCCTTCCAGAACGCGGCGTTCAGGCGCCACGCGAAGATGGTGAACATGCCGAGGAACAGCAGCACCCAGACGCCGAGGCGCTTGCGCTGGTTCTGGGCGGGTTCGGCCATCCAGTCGAGGTAGCCGACGAGGTCGCTGACGGCCTGGTCGTATTCGAGCGGGCTCAACTTGCCGGGGGTGAGCTGCTCGAAGCCGGCGAACTTGTGGACCTTCTCGCCATGCTCCTCGGACTCGACGAACTTGGCGGCGCGCTGGCCTTGCAGTTCCCACAGCACGTGCGGCATGCCGACGCTGGGGAACACGAGGTTGTTCCAGCCCGTGGCGCGCTCGTCGTCGCGGTAGAAGGTGCGCAGGTAGGTGTAGAGCCAGTCGTCGCCGCGCGCGCGCGCGATCACCGACAGGTCCGGCGGGGTGACGCCGAAGAAGGCCTTGGCGTCCTTGGGCTGCATGGCGATGGTCATCATGTCGCCGACCTTGTCGCCGCTGAACAGCAGGTTCTGGCGGATCTGGTCGTCGGTCAGGCCGATGTCCTTGAGCCGGTTGTAGCGCATCATCGACGCGCCGTGGCAGTTCAGGCAGTAGTTCACGAACAGCTTGGCGCCGCGCTGCAGCGAGGAGAGGTCGCTGGTCTGCACGGGAGCCGGCTCGAGGGGATAGCCCCCTTCGCTGGCCGTGGCGGGCGCGGCGGCAAAGAAGGCGCCGGCCAGCGCGAGAATCGAAAGCAGCTTTTTCATCGTGTGTCCTTGTGCTCTTGTCGGGGTTCGTCCGGGCTCAGTGCGGGTGGAACGTCACGCGTTCCGGCACCGGCTTGAACTGGCCGACACGGCTCCACAGCGGCATGGTCAGGAAGAAGGCGAAGTACAGCAGGGTGCCAAGCTGCGACACCTTTTCACCCACCGGCGACGGGGGCTGCACGCCCAGGTAGCCGAGCACGACGAACACGACCACGAAGACCACCAGGATGCTCTTGTGGAAGGCCGGGCGGTAGCGGATGGACTTCACCGGCGACTGGTCCAGCCACGGCATGAAGAACAGGATCACCACCGAGCCGCCCATCACCAGCACGCCCCAGAACTTGGCGTCGATGAAGTAGAAGCCCACCGCCAGGATCAGGGCGATGGCGAGCGCTCCGATCTTGATGCGGGCGTCCTTGCTGCGCAGGAACACCAGGCCGAGCAGCACCGCGAAGAACACCCACAGGATCGGCAGGAAGTTCGAGGTGGTGGCGCGCAGCATCGAGTAGAACGGCGTGAAGTACCACACCGGCGCGATGT
>Ga0255336_100498_pt1 | contig 58535 bp, 50 predicted proteins | sample MeOH1_35cm_T3_17_FD_189102 | JGI IMG/M metagenome (GOLD analysis project Ga0255336, IMG submission 189102) | Sandy soil microbial communities from University of British Columbia, Vancouver, Canada - MeOH1_35cm_T3_179 | ecosystem: Engineered > Artificial ecosystem > Sand microcosm > Unclassified ... | reverse complement strand
GTGACCACAATTCGTCGTCTATGAGTTCTTTAGGCATTGCTTCCTGTCAGGCAAAACAAGACAAGAAGTTAACACCAAGTCAGAAAAGTTAACAGACCCAAAACTTAATTTCGCAACAGCTTCTTAAAGGTATCAGTTGCCACCGCCAAGCCGAATTTAATGCTCGCCGCATAAACACCGGTTTCATTGCGTACAAGGCTCCGATCATCCGCCGTGCCACGATAGACGACCTATCGAGGTGCCACGTCAGCGACTCGCGAGAAAAGTGCCATAAGCTACGCTGGTTACGGTCCACACATGGGGCGACGAGCTAGAATGCGACATCGACTTCCATAGAATTAGCAAGATCGACAAAGTAAATAATCTGTGAAGCGCATAACGCCAATAGGTACTCCGTGACTTCTGGCGTTGCGTTGCCACCATTTGCGCCTCCATGTCCCACTCCGTTTCCTCCACTCCGAAATGCATAAACACCATTAAGGGTTTGACAGACCGCCTTGGGCACAGAGACTTCAGTTGTCGAACCAAGCCATTTCACAAGATCGCCCAGCGTTGACGCTTTTGCCATGGGAAAGAGCGCCTTTCCGGAGGCTTCTACCGCACAGACGGCCTCTTTCACCGCATTCTCATAGTCAGGGTGGGTTGGGTGGCGAAAGAACCGAAGAGATTTGTCGAAATGGTTCCGTGCGTTCAAGAGCCGAGAGTCACCAAGAACAACCTGTGATCTAGCTGCGAGTTCCACGGTATGCTTTCGTCCGCGTCTACGGACGGTGCCTTCAGTGAACTCATATGCAAGGTCCTCTTCGAGGAAGAGTCTCTCGAGCTCGGTCGCAATGTACGCCTGCCCGTCGCCACGAGACACCTCCACCGTATAGTTGCCGTAGCTGTCCTCGTATCCGATTTCTTGGGGAAGATGGCCGTACAGGCGTTCACAGAAATCGTAGACTTTTCCCCAGGCAAGGCTTTCAAGAGCCGCTTCCGCGTCGGCTCTTGCTTGCTTGAGACTCGCCGTATTAGAAGACGAGTATTCCACAACGGACAGTCTGCCGATCCGATGAAGCTCGCGCGCGACCACCGTCCAGTCAGAGATGTAACGACGCTCAATAACGTCAACGAGGCAATGCAGTAGCCCGCGGCGCGCCGACGCAGGAAAATCGGCGTCGATCTGCCTGTGCTGTCCTCTTGCCCGAGCAGAGAACGGAGGTTGGGAAGAAGTTGTCATAGTTTTATTCGTATTGTGTAACGTAAGCGCACTGACTTTCGTATTTTAAGAAAACAGGTTGCGGCTCATCCTACCAGCACGCACGAACCAACGGAATTCACAACGCTAGGAGATCCGCCGGAAAACAGTATCCGCGATATACGCACAAAAGACAGGGGGCGGTAGAACAGCGCCCGTGCGATTCGCATAGCGTCATCATCCCGCTTTCGACAGGAAGCGCTCAACCTCCGATGCTTGCCAGTTGCGCAGCACGGCCACCTTCGGGTCGCCCCGACTGCGGACGCGATACGCGCGGCCGTATCCCCCGTTCGGCGCTATAACGCAATTTGCTGGCCGTATTGCCTTTGCGATAGAGCCGCGAATCGGGATCGGTCTTGTGCGGCAAGCATTCGGACTTCGTGCAGCAGCGAGCAACGGGTAAGGCTTGCCGGATCCGGCAGACAGCTCATCGCGTCGCGATAGGTGAAACCGCCACGTCGGTCATGTTCGTTTCTCCATTCGAGCGCACGTTATCAGCGGGCGCTCAGGCTGCCTGAACTGCACGCGTTTCAGCAAGTTCGTCGAAACGGTGACTGCAGTCCGGTCGAATCAGTTTTCCACCATGAGATGCTGCGTCTGCACGCCGCATCCGAACCGCGCGAACCATTCATCAACGACCATCGACGACAGGCCGAAGCGACGCCCGATCATCGACAGTTCAACGAGCGGCGGTGCCCGCGTGCGTGAAGGGCAGTTGGACCGCTGAAAGCGGACGTTGCAGTCCGAGGGACAAGTGACGGGAATGGGTCGTCAAGCGCCTCTGGCGACGGCCGGACATGCCGCGTGCCGACGACGCGCATGTCGACCAGTGAGCGTCGGAGGGCCGCTATTGCGATAACTCTTCTTATTACAACAGCTGCTTTTCCTGGCGTAACTGCACCTATCCAATTTGCACCGCGCACACCTTGACAGTGCCGACAAAGTGACCGCATCCGTGCCGCGATTTCTTTTGCCGAATCAATATGATGGAGCCGAAGTCTTGGACTCGCGATGCGAAGTGAAAGATTTAATTCGGACTGAGGCGAATTGACACTTTCATTGCGTTCGGAGTGGAAGCAAAACTGTCACCGCGACGTCGCTTTGTCGCATCGCGGTGCGGTACGGGCGGTGACAGATTTATTGCGCTCTACGAGCATCAAACCAAAGGCGACTGCGCTTTCCGCCGCGAAAGCAATACACAAGCACCCTGCCATGACGTGGGCGGGCCGCAATTACGGTGTCAAGGTGACGTGAAATGTTTTTCAGCGAATAGGAAACCCCGATCAGATAGGCCCGCATTTTGTCGGTCCGATGCAGGGTGCCGACCTCGGCGTATTCTTCATTGCTGACCACGGGTAGGGTGATTGCTCCAGGAATGTGATCCACGGCATATTCGCGTTCGCTGCGCGCGTCGATGATAAGGTCGTAATCTTCGAATCGGTACATGCGCACCTGCCGTCTGAGTGTTGGAGTGCAATGCGTGTTCTTTACGCCGTTTTGTTAAGACTCAATACGTCGAACAATTGAGCGCCCGTGATGATGTGCGTGTACTGAGACCCGTCGCGCATATCGCATGGCTTCAAGAATCCTTTAGGGCACCCTCGTCGGCTTAAACAAAAGGTGGGTCTGTCTTAATCGCAAAGTGCAGTCCGCCACCGAGAATCCGTGTTGAAAGAATCAACTTGATCTACGTTTACGGCGTCGTCGCGCGGGGTCAGTCGACTTGAGAAGATCGTCCGGATTCGACGCTACGCCTGTCCAGTTCGGCCCGCGTACGCTCCAGTTCATGCGCAATCAGTTTCTCGTCCGGCAGCACGGTCTGGTATTCCGCTGCGAGAATTTTGTTCGGCAGATTATCGAGTGCATAGTGCGCTTCGGCAGCGCCCTTCTCCGCACACAGAATCAGACCTACTGGTGGGTTTTCACCAGGCTTCATCCAGTGTTCGCGCGCGTAGTTCAGATAGAGATGCATCTGTCCGGCGTCGGCATAGCTGAACCGGCCCACCTTCAGGTCGATCACCACGAGACACCTGAGTCGCCGGTGAAAAAACAGCAGGTCCACCCTGAACCACGCGTCGTCGACCCGCAACCGTCGCTGCCGGCCGAGAAAAGCGAAGTCGTCGCCAAGCTCCAGCAGGAAGTCAGTCAGGTGACGGATCAGGCCGTCTTCGAGGTCGGATTCGGAATACTCGTCCTTCAGGTCCAGAAACTCCAGCACGAACGGATCCCGAATCGCCTGTTCAGGCGTAGGTGCGTCGTCAGACCCAGGCTGCCCTGCCTTTCGGAGCATCGCCGCCTTGTTGTGCGAGAGGGCTACGCGCTCGTAGAATTGGCTGCTGATCTGCCGGTCAAGCTGCCGCACAGACCAGCCGCAGCGCAGCGCTTCAGCTTCGTAGAAGCTGCGGGCCGCGGGATTCCTGAGCGACAGCAGGCGCACGTAGGCCGACCAGGGCAAGGGAAACGCCTGTGCCACAGCGGTCAGGCCAGGAGAGTTCTGCGCAGGTGATCCGGAAAGATGTCGTCCGGCAGAAATTGCAGACGGTGTCGGGACAATTTTCGGGGACGGGGATTTTGCAGACAGCGTCTGCAAAATCTGCTCCGCCGGTCTGCTGAGATAAAACGCCCGCATCTGCGAAAGGTTGCGCCAGCCGAAGCCTCGCCCGAACCGCTGGGACAGATCGGTGCCGAGTCGCTTGATCAGCGCTTCGCCGTAAGCGGCCCGGCCCTCACCGCCCTGCTCGAATTCCACGATGCGCCGGCCAATCTCCCAATAGGTTGCCGTCATCAACGCGTTGATACTGCGGGCTGTCGCTTCACGCGTGGACTCCACCACGTCAGCAATTTCGCGTTGCAGGCCGGCATAAACGGCTGCCGCAATGTCGGACTTCGTCATGACGCGTTCACCGCCTCCCTGAACACCTTGCCGGCCGTGAACTTGGCCGTCTTCACAACTGGAATCTGGATTGCTTTGCCGCTTACCGGGCTACGCCCCACGCGTGGGGCGCGCTCATCACTCGAGAACGAACCGAAAGCGATCAGTTGCACGATTCCGCGGCCTGCCACCGCAGTGGTCACCGAGTCGATAAGCGAGTCGATCGCCGTCTTGCTTTCACTTTTCGCGGCGACGACCGTATCAACCAGTTCCTGCTTATTCATCGTTTCTCCCTATCGGGCGTTCATGAGACCGTTCCCGCGGACCGCGGCCGCCGGTAACACCACCCTACAGCACGGCGGCGCATCCGCGCAAACAGGACCGCATCCTTTAACTCCAGATATTCCCAGGGCCGCCGGTGATTCAAAAAGGTAGCGACAGCGAACCGCTTGGAAACGCGCAGGTGCTCATGCTGACACTCACGCCGATGCGCGAGACGAATTCATGCGCCCGAATACGAATTGCCCCAGGTACCAAACCAGTTCCGTATTCGCGACGATGTCCTCCTCCACTACAGTTGCGGCCTCAAGCTTCATACGACGCAGCATGAGCTTGCCCTCCCTCGACGCAACCCATGCGCGGACCAGTTCCTTGCGGGTTTTGGCGTCGGCCGCGTTGAAGTGTTCGCGGCCCTTACGCGACTCCTCGTTCATGCGTGCACGGACTTCTTCTTCGCGTGAAGCGATGCTGCGTGCGACCGAACTCTGGGTTTCGCTTTTTACGACATCCGCTTCAGTCTCTTCGGTAAGTAGCTTCGCCTGAACCTCGACCATCTTCCGCTCGGCTTCAGACATCTTCCAGTTATCGCGCAGGGCTCGCATCAGGTAGCCGGCGGGACTTCTTTTTATCTGTCCACGATTGAGCTTGAATCGTGTGTATTCGACAGCCTGCTGGATGTGCGCATCGGTCCAGACTTCGCGGTTCTCGGAAATCTCGCTGAACTGCTTGGTAGACAGGTTGAATTCTTCTTTGAGAATTTTGTACAGGTGACTCGCGTCAGCCAAGCTGGCCAGCGCAGCGTCGGCGGTATCCTTGCGCTTAAGCAGGAACCTTATGCGGTCGATTTTCTTCGACGTGCTGGACTCGGTCCTGGTCTCATAGGACAGCTCGATGTCAGACACCTCATTGATTTCACGCACAGCCGGTTCTAGCCAGTCGCGCTTGAAGTATTTGAAGATGGCGGCGTTCGCTCCCATTCTGCCGGGCCAGTTTCGCATGTCTTCAAGCGGTATCCATTCCGTTCGGCCATTTGGGACACTGGGAAGGACCTGGTCATAGATCGCGCGCGCCAGGCTGCGTGTAAAAGCCGTCGATATACGCAGGCTCAACCAGTGGGATTTTTTGGGGTCACGGATTTGCGGAACCAGGCGAGGGTGCACGTCGAATCGAATGCGCCCCCTGTGGAAGCCGACCATGCCCATCAGCTGGACTGATACCCACAGATCGTTTTCGTTGGGGTCCCGATCGAGCGGTGTATCGGTGACCTGGATTTTCGCGTCCTGAGCTTCTTCCGCGATAGTGCGCAAGTGCTTGAGATTGCGGCTGTCATAGCGCATCAACCACTTGAAGTAGTTCAGCTCAACGTCGTACTGGTCTCGTGCTTCCTGCTCCTGGGCGACAATGAAATACGCGGCGTCAAGAAAGCGCCGCGCCGGCAGCCCCATGTTGACGACTTGGGTGAAGAAGTTGTTGCGCTGGTATCCGATTTCACGATTGGCTTCGCTGATGGGCAAACCCAAATCGAACATATCCTCGAACAACGCGAGCGCCATCTGTCGCGGTGTCACTTTCGACTTGCCTTCTTCCGGATTGTCCTCCGCCGCCATATTCTCATCCGCTCCTCATTTTCGCTTTCGGCAATGTAGCATTCGTGGGTGAGCTGTCAACACATACAACCTCACCATCAGCCGGCCGCACTGGCTGTCTGCCGCCTACGCTCATCCGCCATGCACAATGAACCTCACCTCAGCACAATCAACCTCACCACGATGAACCCGCATCTCCCGTCAAACCCTTATCCCGAGTGATTGGAATTAGCTCCTGCGCCGCTATGCACAGCCAATCTCACCTTGGTGCGAGCCAGCGAATCCCGCACATCTGACCTCACCTTCGTGTGGAACCGGCCTCACCTTGCCCACACAACGAAACTCACCTTCGTGCACATCTGACCTCACCTTTAACACAACGGACCTCACCTTTTTGAGCTTAAGTCGTTGAAAATAAACAAAGGCACGCCCCTCTGTTGGTTTGTTGGATTGTTTGATTTTTAAAAAAACAAACCAACCCGTTACCAAGAAGCAACTTGCCGAGCGCCCCTGATGGTGAGCTTGATTGTGCCGAACAGCGGTTTTGGTCCAGCCCCTGTTCCGTTTCCACAGAAACAACGTTTTCGATCGGTAAAGCACCCAAGTGAAGGTGAGGTTCATTGTGCAGGCGTATGCACAGGCACCTGTATAAATACCCCCGCGCATGCGAGGCAATGAAAATCAGAGAGGAAGGTGAGGTCAATTGTGCTGGGTGATACAACTCGAAGCGCGCCGATGTGTTCGCAGCACAATGAACCTCACCATGTGCCGTACTTTTGTGCAAAGGTCGATTTGCGTGACGATACTGCTTTCAGAATTAGCACAAGCGACCTCACCTTGAACGACGATCTGGTGACCGGTCGGCCAACTACAGTGCTCTATCGGCGACAATTCTGCCGAATGGCAGCGGTCTGGAAGAGCAGGAAGTGTCTCTTCTACGCTTGTCGGCCGCACTCCAGTCAGCCGGAAACGCGCAATGATGGGTGGTTTTTCAGAAAGTCTTCATAAAAAACAGTCGTTTATAGAGCAATTTTCATGTGTTTCCTGTATTCTGAGGTTTATCGAAATTTATGGATAAACCTCAGAATGGTGAAAACGAGCCAACTTCCTGCTGTAGACCGAACGGTTCCTCTTGAGCAGATTAGCCAGTTCGCTGAAAAGGTCTCAATTTTCACGGATGAGCTGCGTAACACCATTCTTGCACCCCGACCGCGAAAAGCTGCTCCCGTTTTCAAAACAGGGGAAATTGCTGAGATGTGCAACATCTCTCATTCTCAGGTCCAATACCTCGCAACCAAGAGCGACGGAGAGTTGCCGCCAGGCACCGCTGCCGGTACCGGCCGGACCCGTACATTCACTCTGGAGGAAGCACGCCTCTGGGTCCAGAAAGTCTCCGACATCTATCAGACTCCGCTCGTTACGGGAACACGTGAACCGGAAGGCAAAATCGTCATAACGGCCCAGTTGAAGGGCGGTTCGGCAAAGACAACCACAACCATGTGTCTCGCACAAGGGCTGACGTTGCGCGGGCGCAAGGTGCTTGTCATCGACCTCGACCCTCAGGCCTCGCTTTCCGAACTGTGCGGCTTGTACGCGGAAAAGGATGTGACGCCCGACGACACCGTGTTGCCATATATCTACGACCAGGACGTCGAGGGTGGCCTGGAAACAAGGGTTCAGTCGACTTACTGGGATGGGCTTGACGTGATTCCTGCTCACACCGAATTGATTGGTGCGGAGTTCCATCTGCCGGCGATGCAGAAGATGAGGCCGGGCTTCCGGTTCTGGACGGTGCTTCGGCAAGGTCTCGAGCCACTACGCAAGCGCTACGACTACATCCTCATGGACACGTCGCCTTCGCTGTCGTATCTCAACCTGAATGCATTGCTGGCGGCAGATGCCATGGTCATGCCGATGGTTCCCGAAAATCTGGACTTCATCAGCTCGCTGTCGTTCTGGCGACTGTTTTCAGATGTATCCAAGAGTTTCATCAAGTATGAGCAGGACAAGAAATACGACTTTATCTCGCTGATGCTTTCGAGGGTCGATTACGGGCGCACCTCCTCCGCACCTATCGTGCGCGCATGGGCACAAAGCGCATATGAGAGCTGGCTGCATTCGATTGAAGTGCCGGCCAGTTCTGTGATGAGCACAGGAGCGTTGGCATTTTCAACGGTATTCGACGTAAGCAGTACCCATAGCGCGGCTAAGTCGTTGCAGCGTGTACGACAGCCCCTTGTCGATTACTGCCGATGGGTGGACGAAATCTATGCAGAAAAATGGAGGAACGCGCAATGAGCAACATGCGAGAGCAACTGTTGGCGAAGACGTCCGGCATCCGGACGACCTCATCTATCAAGGAAGATGAGGTCAAGCGTAGCAACCGAACGCAGACGGCGCCTGGCCTCGCGGGTGCGCTTGCGGTAGCGCAACTCCGTGTGCAAGAGCTGGAGTCCACCGGCGCCGCATCGCAATTATCGGTGTCCGACATCGTGCCGAATCCTTGGCAGCCGCGAAGGGTATTCAACGAGGCGAAGCTGTCGGAATTGGCCGAGTCCATTCGTGAAGTCGGACTTATGCAGCCCATCGTGGTCCGCCGCGCCGAGGATATCTATCAGATTGTGGCTGGCGAACGTCGGTGGCGCGCACACAAGATGGTGGGACTCGATGCCATCAAGGCTGTCGTTGTGGAGTGCTCCGACGAAGACATGGCTGTGCTAGCCCTCGTGGAAAATGTTAGTCGTGACGACTTGTCCGACTATGAAGTCGCCATGTCCATGAGGCAGACGGAGAAGGAGTTCCCTGACCGTAAGCGGATGGCCGAGGCACTGGGTATGTCCCGCAGCGGGCTCTACCAGTTCCTCTCGTTTGAAAATCTGCCGGACTTCATCAGGAAGGACCTCGATATCCAGCCGCGGCTGCTTGGCGGGACTGCTGCCCAAGCGATTGTCGCGGCCATCAAGAAACACGGCGAAGACGGTGTGAACGCAGCAATGGAAGTCTGGCCGCTCGTTGTGAAGGGAGACATGGACCAGGGGAAGGTGGCCGCGGCGATTAAGGCGTTGGCAACTCGCCGAACGACTACGACGAATTCCGCAAGCGAGCGGAGCATCGACAAGTTCTTTTCTGGCAAGGAACACGCGGGATCCATTACCAAGGACATCAGCGGTATCACGGTGAAAATCAAGGCCGGCGTCCTCACCGACGCGCAGGAGACGCAGATTCGGGCGCTTATTAGCCAGATGTTCCACGCTCAGCCGAAAGCGAGTTGAGGGAGGCTTCATCCTTCACTGAGCCCGCATGCGCGGGCTTTTTTTCGTCTATGCGTTCTTGGGTGTCTAGAGTCTAGACACACTGTCTGCCGCGTCGCTGTCCGACCTAGAGCACGCGTATCTAGACTCTAGACACAAGATTAGGCAGTGGTTAGCGGGCATCAGGCGGTCACGCGAGGAGCAATGAATGGCTGCGGTCACCTTGGCGTGTCTACAGTCTAGACGCGCACGAGGGTAGCCGTCGGCTCCGAGCAGCGCTATCGGGATATGTCAGCAGTTCACGGCTCCCGGAAGCGTCGATGGTGGCGGACGAGGCGTGAGCGTGTCTAGACTCTAGACACGCCTCTAATGGAAACAGATCGGCAGGAGCCATCCTGTTATAGAGGAGCTGGGCACGTGAGTCAGCAAGTCAGCGCCGGCGCAGTAGCCTGATCAAAGTTGAATGCGAAAGGCGTGGGATCCCAGAAGATCTTCGTGTGAGACCCAAAACCTGCGATAAGCATTCATCTCGGCGGCGAGTAAGCGTTCCTGTTCACCATACCTTCGTCCTGACGATCGCTGATTATTGAGCAAGACCAGCTCTCGCACGGGGCTTCGGATTCGAGAAGTTGTCCGACTGCCGACATCCACTGCGATATCCCGGTGCATTGCTCTTCTACCCTCTGAAGGAAAAAGTTGGTCCCGCGGTAAGCCCCCAAGATTGCGACGAACCAGACTGAGTGGTCGGCAATGTGACTAGGATCTCGACTGTACGTGCCACCATTTTTGATGTTGTTCCGGGTCATGGTATTTCCTCTTACAATTGTTTCCTGGCCCCGTGGACAACGCAGGCGCAATTGCCATGACCGTGTGGCGACGTGCTTATATCTCTGCGTGCTCAGGTGGCGTCGCGCTGGAGCTTCCCTACTTCCTCCCGCCGTCAACGCTACCTGACAGCACCTCAGACCGGCCCATACGCCGATCACCTTCTCTCGAAGCACCGCCGATTTAGTCATCAGGTACGGGCCGGTCAGTCGGCTGCCCGACCGGTCGGGCGCCAGCAGCGCGAGGCCTCCGGGTTGACAACGCACTGGCCAGCTAGTTGCGCGGGCGACGGTTTCTTCGATGGAAGCAGTGAGCGCCACATCGTGTTCGGCGAGGGACACCGCGTCAATGACGGTCCATGACTGGAGCCTTTGGTGAACGCCCTGCGTGCCGGCTATGCCTGCCGCGCCGGTGATGGCAATGGGAAGACCCTGTTGGTTTGGCGGCACCCGGTAATCGTGGGACGCTGACGGTTACCGGGCCGCACGTGCGCGGGCCAGATGCGTTGCCAGTGCGCGCTTCAGCGGTTCGTCGTCGAAGTACTGGCAGAAGGTCCGCAGATCGCTGTGTCCCATGATCTCGAGTGCCGCACTGGCATCCAGTCCATCTTGCTCCGCCTGCGGGAGCCCTTTCGCGTAGGTGTGGCGCAGCCAGTGCGTGGGCGCGGGCGTAGGCGAGCGCCTCGTTGCACAGCCCGGTGATAAGCTTCCAGACGGCCGTGTGGCTGGGGATGCCCCTGAGTTCACCCCAGCGGGAGCGCCGCACCGACAGCAGCAGCGGCTGGTCTGCGTCCGGCAGCGGTACTGGTGGCAGGCCAAACGCGATCCGGTACGACTGCAGCGACAGCGCAATCTCGTCGCACGGCACGCGTCGGTGCACGGGTAGGCCCCTGACGTACCAGGGCCGCCGACAGCGGCTCCCTGCAGCCGTGGCATAGCCACGCCGTGCGGCGGCTCTTTGGGGTATAGCCAATCTGACCACGCCTGACAGAGGTGGCCAAAATCCTTGAATAGCAATCTGAAGTGGCCCGGCAATTTTTGACTATCCAGCATGGCTATCCGCATGGGCCAACCCGCCCATCCGTCAAACCGCCTGCCGGGCCGCGACTGAGCTGGTAATTAAAACGTATATACTTGGTTAGTATTTATTGCCGGAGATGGTGCCATGTCGAAAGAAGCCGTATTCACCATGAAGCTCGAAGCGGAGCTGCGCGCCGCGTTCATGGCCGAAGCCGAAGCCGCACACCGGCCGGCGTCGCAGGTGCTGCGCGAGCTGATGCGCGATTTCGTGCAGCGCCAGCGTGAGGCGCGCGACTATGAGGAGTTCCTGCGCGGCAAAGTCGAAGCCGGCCGCGCCTCGATGCGGGCCGGCCGCGGCCGTCTGGATGAGGAGGTTGAAGCGAGGTTCGCCGCCCGGCGCGCCAGTGTGGCAGGCAAGGCGTGAGGGTCGTCTGGACGCCCGAAGCGGAACAGGACCGCGATGACGTGTGGGACTACATCGCGACCGACAACGTGGCCGCCGCGGCCCGGATGGACGGGCTGTTCAGCGAGGTGGTCGCGCAGCTGGCCGGTTTCCCCCTGATGGGCCGGGCCGGAAAAATCGCCGGCACGCGTGAGCTGATCCTGCACGAAAGCTATCGGCTGGTGTATGAGGTCGATGGCGAAACAGTCTGGGTGCTGGCACTGATTCACACCGCGCGCCAGTGGCCGCCCATCCGTGATGAGCCCGGGGGACCCGGATGAGCCGGTCACCGCCATTGCGCCGGAAACCGGCATCGAAGGTGGCGCCCGCGCGGCCGACGGCGGATGAGCACCCCATCGGTTGAAATCTGACCACCACTTGAGTTGTGTGCGCGTTTCCGGTCCCGATGCGCCGGTTTACCGCCGGTAGCCTTGTCTGCAATTGTGACTGGCAGACAGGCCCGGCAGGGCGGCGGAACAGCGACTATCATGGAGAGGTGGTCCGTGCTCACGGCACGTGACTGCCAACGGAGCAGCGGCGGGGCTGCGGCAACTTGGCCGCCCGTCGCGGCTCCGCCCCGCATCACGAAGCGGTCCGCGCTCATACAACCAGAGCACGGGCCGTTTTTTTGTGAGCGGCTTCAATGCGGCTAACTCCGGTGAGCGGCATGGCATCGACGCCTGGTTGGCCCCGCTGTGGCTGTGCGGCCGGGGACGGGCAATTTTCCGCGCGATGCATTGTCTGCTAATTCGGCAGACAGGCCGGCAGGGCGGCGGAACAGCGACTATCATGTAAACGTGGCCGGTGCCTCACGGCACGTGGCCACAACGGAGCCGCGGCGGGGCTGGCGGGCAACCTGGCCGCCCGTCGCGGCTCCGCCACGCATCACGAAGGCGGTCCGCCCGTTCATCCCCGGCGGGCCGTTTTTTGTCCCGCTTCAATGCCGCTAACTCCGCTTAGCAGCATTGCGATTCATGGGTCAAAACACCTGAATATGCCGCTCGCGCTGATCACGTCGCGCTCACCACATTGCACACCGGACATGCCACGGCGAAGTGTTCAACCTAGATCGAATAGGCGTTCAACGAGACAAACTCATGAGCGCGAAAGTGCGTCGCTGCGATGCGCTCGACGCGAGCGGTAACTGCCCCTCACGCAACCCGACCCAGCAGGCGCATGATACGGTTTTGTCATACGAATTTGCGCCGAATCCTCTATATTGAACGTTCGGCAATCGAGGGCCGAATCTTCACGACGCGCGCGTTGGCAAAGCGTCCACGTCCACGGCGAAGCGTGCTGCCGATCACGGATCACTACGAGGAGGGGCAACCATGGGTTCAGCTCTGCAGGGCATTGCGTTCCGGTCGGTGTACAACAAAAAGTGGCTATCGCTGGTTACCAGCTTCTTCGGCCGAGATTGTTACGTCGCATGCAAAGACACACCGGATGCGTTCTGCATGTTTTCCATGAGTCCGATGATGGGGGTATTTAGCGATGTGGAGGGCAACTGGATCATGCAAAGCCTGGACGATCCGACGCAATTGGTCCCATATGAAGGCCGTCAGCCGCCGGATGACAATACCCTCAATCACGCGCGCTTCGGGTTCACGAAGTCCGCGCTCGGGCAGGGCACCCAGGTAGGGCTCTATACGCTGGATAAAAACTGGCGCTGGGTGGTCGACGACGACGGCACCGACCAAGGCGTGCTCAGCTTGGTCGCCAATGATTCGTTGGATGGCATAGGCGACAACTTCGTTGGCAAAACGGCGTTCGAGTACTGGGACAGCGTGCTGTCGCCGTGGCCGCCCGCCTGAGGGCGGGCGGGCCTTCTGACGGCCGCGCCAGGCGCTCGCCCTTGCTGCGGGCGTGAAGCAGACCGCGGCGAGCGGCGCCGACCGGGTGGCGGCTGGCACCGCGCTGCCGCTCCCGCCGCTGAGCGGTCCTGCGAATGAGCCCGGACCCACGGTCACGTACCTCAACACCCGGCTCCGGCCGGGTTTTTTCATGGCCAGCGCCGGTCGATCCGCAGGGCAGGGGAGTAAAAATCGCACATCTGATATCTCTCCGCATCAGACGTTGCGCCGGTGGCGACGCCCGTCGCCACATTGATGCAGAGCGACATTGAAACCCGCGCCGGCACCTGGCTCGAGTCCAGCATCGGGGCGGAGAGAGGCGGCTCGTCACGCTCTGAAATCGGCCTTCCTGGTCGACTCGGCAGCGCCTATGCTGACGCGGCGGTTGGCCGCCGCAGTAGTTGGGTTGTATGCGGGCCGCCGACATGGGAATGGGCGGCCCGATTTTTTTTGCGGCCCACCTTGTCTGCTAATTCTTATTAGCAGACAAGGTTTTAATGCGTAAAATACCGGAAACCCGCATTCTGTCTGAGCAATGATAAGGGTTTACCCTTATTCTGCATTCCCTTTCCGCCTGGAGCCTCCGTGATCCCCCGTGCCCGCCTCGACGCCGTCACCGAAACCGATCTGCAGGCCCTGATCGACCACGAGGTCCGCGAAAGCCGCACGCTCGACTACAAGCGCGACTGGCCCGCCGACCGCGACGCGCGCACCGAAGTCGCGAAGGACGTGTGCGCCTTTGCGAACGCGCTGGGCGGCGATCTGGTCTTTGGCATGCGGGAGGCGGGCGGCGCCGCGGCGGAGCTCGTCCCGCTCCGGTTCGCGAACCTCGACGCGGACCTGCTGACGCTGACCAGTGCGCTGCGCGACCTGCTCGAGCCGCGCGTAAGCGGCGGCCTGCACGCGCACCCGGTGCCGCTGGACGCCGGCGGTCACGTGATCGTGCTGCGCGTCGCACCGAGCCCGGCGGCGCCGCACCGCGTCACCCGCGACAATCACTTCTACACCCACACCTCGGTCGGCAAGGAACCCATGGACCTCCACGGCATCCGCAATGCGTTTGCCGCCAGTGCGTCGCTGAGCAACAGCATCCGCAACTTTTGCGACGACGCGCTCACCCGGCTTGAGCGCCGGCTGACGCCGGCTCTCGGTAAGGATGAAGCCTTGTGTGTATGCCACGTCGTGCCGGTCTCGGCGTTTTCGCGTCACGAAACCCACGATATCGACTCGCTGGTCGTCGCCGGCGAACCGCTGCGCGACGCATGTCGTGCCAATCTGCTTGCTCCGCAGATCAATCTCGACGGCGTCGCGTGCCGGCCACACCGTAACGACACCAGCCGCGACGGCGTGCAGCTTTATCGCAACGGCGCCGTCGAACTGGTTTACGCGGGCCTGCTTTTCCGTTCGCCGCTCGACGAGCAGAAGGGCGGCAGATCCATCTTTCCCGAAGAGTACGAAATTCCGCTGGTTCGCCGCGGCCTGATTGCAGTCGCCCAAACCTTTGGCTCGCTAGACGTTAATCCTCCCGCCTACCTGATGCTGAGCTGGCTGGTCGGATCCGAGGCGCGCGTCGCTGTGACACGCTCGCAGAACCGGGCCGATTTCATACGTCTGCCCGATAACGCCGGCCGCATCAGTGCTCCACCGGTCTACCTCGAGGACTTCGGCGCGGATCCGCTGACCGTGCTGCGGCCGGCGTTCGACGTGCTGTGGAACGCCGTCGGCGTGGCACACACGCCGACGGATTTTGCGGCAGCGGACCCGGACTGAGACACGACATGGCCAACCAGCCGCAAACCCTCACCGTGGCACCGCCGCGCACCTATACACGCACCGACTTCGCGGCGCTGCGCGCGTTCGTGCAGCATATCGAGCCAGCCGCGATCGCGCGGCGCTACTACGACGCCGACGATCCGCAGCAGGCCCCGCATGCGGCCACGCCCGAGGCGATGGCGCGCTACCTGGGTGCGATGCGCGACGAGCTGGTGCGCCTCGCGCTGCTCAACGGTTCGAGCGTGCTCGCCGACCACCTGAAAACCTCGATTCGCAAGCACGGCAGCGCCAGGCTGACCGCTGTGTCGCTGCGTATGGTCGAGCAGGCCGCGCAGCTGGCGGCTGCGACACCGTCTCCGGCGCACGGCGTGGGCCTGTGGTTCCGGCCGCTGGTCGCGCAACGCCTCGCGGCCGAGGGCATCACGACGCTCGGGGAGCTGATCGGTTACTGCAACCGCCACGGCGGCCGCTGGTGGTATCCGGTGCCACGCATTGGCCCGCTGCGCGCACGGGCGATCGTCGCGTGGCTGCGCCGGCACGAGGCGACACTCGGGTGCCGCGTGGACTCCGACGTCGACGTTCATGTGCCGGTACCGGAACCCGGTGCCGCGCAGGGCGAAGGACAGGGCAGGGCGATCGTAATCGGCGGCCCGCCGGAGACCCCGCGCCTCGCACCGTTCGAGCGGCTCGCGGTGCCGGCGGAGCTGTCCGGCGGAGAGGGCGCGCATGGCACCGGAAAGCGCGGCGCCAACCGGGCGACGGCGTTTGCGTTCATCCGCGCGCCACACGACCTGGCGGCGATCCATGCTTATTTACACCGCTACCGGGACCGGCCGGCGACGCTACGGGCCTACACCCGCGAGCTCGAACGCCTGATCCTGTGGGCGGTGGTGGTGCGCGGCGTGGCGGTGTCGTCGATGACGGTCGAGGACTGCGAGGCCTACAAGGATTTCCTCGCGGCCCCGACGCCGGCGTTCAGCGGGCCGAAGCGCCCGCGCGTGAGCGGTCGCTGGCGACCCTTCACCGGTGCGCTGTCGGCCGGCAGTCAGGCGTATGCGGTGCGAACCTTGCGGGCGGCGTTCGCGTGGCTCGTCGACGTGCGCTATCTGGCCGGCAACCCGTGGACCGCGGTGACTGATCCGGCCACCATCACGCGCGAAGTGGCGGTGCAGATCGAACGCGCATTGCCCGCGGCGCTGTGGGCGACCGTGCGTACCGCGCTCGATACCCACTGCCGGGCGGCTGAAGTGAACCATGAAGCGGACGATGCAGCGGACCGGCGGAACGACGAGGCCCGCCAGTGGCGCATTGCCCGCGCCGCGGTCCTGCTGATGGGGGATTCCGGCCTGCGCCGCGCCGAAGCGGCAGCCGCCTGCCGCGAAAACCTCCGGCTGTCGTCTTATTCGGCTGCGGCCGCACCGGTCTGGGCGCTGACGGTCATTGGCAAACGCCGCCGCCAGCGCACGGTGCCCGTCAGCGCCGCGACGGTGCGCGCGCTGCGGGAGCACTGGGCCGATCGCGGGCGGGATTTCGATGTACCGGGGGCGGGCGGGCCGCTGATCGCGCCGCTCGTGATTCCTGGCACCCGCACTGCGCGGGATCGCCATGCCGCAGGCGAGGCGACGTATACGGCCGACGCGCTCGGCCGTCTGGTCCGGGCGGCCGTTCGCGATCTCACCACGGCGCTGGCCAGGCAGGGGTATCTGTCGCCCGACGACACTGTGCGGCTAACCGGCACCTCCGCCCACGCGTTCCGGCACACCTTTGGTACCGGCGCGGTCGCCGGCGACGTGCCGGTCGACGTCGTGCAGCAGATCCTGGGCCACGCCTCGCTGCAGACCACCTCGATCTATGTGCGTGCCGGCCGGCAGCGCATGCTCGAGGCGGCCGCCCGCTATTACGCGGGCGACGACGGACGCCGCTCATCGCAGGATCCGCCGGCGACGCACAATCCTCGTTAAGCACCCGCACTACTGGAAAGGAAAATCCATGCCACTCCTCCGTCCGCCGCGGGCAGACGACAATCGCCCGAGCGATTGCTGGCTGCTCTCTCCGAAATTGGCCATCGGGCTGGAGCGCCGCGAATGCGCTCGCGACCCTTTGCCCGACGATGCTCGACCGCGAGAAGTGGAGGTGGCATGACGACGTTATGTGCAAATGCGTGGGCGTCAGGACATCCCATTGTCCGACGCTCTGCACCCAGGGAACTGACATGGACTATCGCGTGAGTTACGAGCACAGCCTGGCGACGGCACCGGGCGAGTTCATCGTCCATGTGCCGTCGCAGGTCATCATGGATGTGCCGGCCACGGTACCGCGCGCGTTGTTGCCGGAGTTCATCACGAACCTGATCCTGCAACGCTCGCCAGGGATAGGTCGGATCCGCAATCTGCGGCTCCTCTGAATAAGTCGATGCGCGGTTCCACCTCAGACGGAACCGGCGCCCCCCGTTACGCCTGCTCCGGCGTTGCGGTAAAGTGCTGGTCAAAATCGTGACATCGATCGTCGTGACTGCATGGCCGTGGATACGCGCAAGCCGCAAGCAAGATGATTTGGTCCGCTTGCTGGCGATGCTGGTGTCGCTTATCGCGACGCGATCGCGGGGTCGTTGCAGGGGCGACGCGATCGCTCCACAAAGGAATATATGAGGCCTCTTAGCCAGAAAGAATCCGGAGCCTATTACACACCGGACGCCGTAACCGAAACGCTGTTGCGCTGGGCACTGCGCAGCGAAGCGGACCGATTACTCGACCCGTCCTGTGGCGACGGACGATTTATCGCGGGTCATCGCAATAGTGTCGGGATTGAACAGGACCTCACGGCAGGCAGGCTTGCCATGGAGCGTGCTCCATGGGCGCTGATTCACGAAGGCGATTTTTTTGCCTGGGCGAGTAACACGCAGGAGCGGTTCGATTGCGCTGCCGGTAATCCGCCGTTTATCCGGTACCAGACCTTCAAGGGTGAGGTCCGGGATTGCGCGCTGCGCCTATGCGAGCGGGTCGGTGCCAAATTCAGCGGTTTGAGTTCCTCGTGGGCTCCCTTTCTGGTGGCGACGGCCAGCCTGTTGCAGCCCGGTGGCCGGATGGCGTTTGTCGTGCCCGCCGAGATCGGTCACGCGCCGTATTCGGCGCCGCTCATTGAATATCTGGCATCACACTTCAGCGTGGTGCACGTCGTCGCGGTGCGCGACAAGCTTTTCCCGGATCTGTCGGAGGACTGCTGGCTGCTTTATGCGGACGGGTTTGGCCAGCGCACCGAGGAAATCCGCTTCTCGGTCCTCTCGACATTTCGCCGGATGGCCGCTGTGCCGAAGAAGTTCAGCCGCGTGCCCATGGCCGAATGGCGGTCATCCTGGGGGCGGCGTCTGCGGGCCTTCCTGATGAACGCGGAAGCCAGGGAGCTTTACCGGGAGGTGAGCGGCCACGCGGACACGCAACGATTCGGTGCGCTGGCAAAAATAGGCATCGGGTACGTCAGCGGCGCAAATGACTTCTTCCACCTCAGACCGTCTGAGGCCAGTCGTCTGGCTATCCCCCAGCAAATGCTGCACGCGACCGTGCGCAACGGCCGGGCTCTGCCGTCCCGGCGTTTGACGGCGTCCACGGTCGGCAGGTGGCATCGCGACGATGAGCAGGTCCTGCTGCTTCGGCTACCGAAGAGTGGTCGGGTCCCCGCGTCGGTTGCCCGCTACCTGGACTCCGAGGCGGGCACGGCCGCGCGGGAAGCCTACAAGTGCCGCGTCCGGGAACCGTGGTATTCGGTACCGGACGTACAGGTCCCGGATTTCTTCCTGTCATATATGTCGGGCCGCGAGGCAAACCTGGTGCGCAACGAGGCAGCGTGCACCTGCACGAATTCTGTCCACAGCGTACGCCTGCGGGAAGGCGTGAATGCAGCCAGTCTCCTGGATACGTGGGAGTCGCCGTTCGTCAGGCTCAGCTGCGAGCTGGAGGGCCACCCATTGGGCGGCGGCATGTTAAAGCTTGAGCCGCGCGAAGCGAGCCAGATCGCACTGCCATCGCACGCCGTCCTGTCGCGCGTCAAGGCACCGATCATTGAAGAGGCTCTGTCGACCCTGCGCGAATGGAGGCACTATGCCACGGCGCAGTAATGCCGTTTCCGCGGAGTTGCGTACCTGCCAGTGGCTTAATCTTCGGGAGGCATTGCATCACTTCGGCACCTATACGGGGGCGACGCAGAGCCAGCAGCACATCAAGCCACTACATTGGTATGTGGCCTGCCGGCTGGTGATCGAAGGAGGCTTTCATCCGGATGACATCACGCCGCACCCGCCGTTCGCCGTGGTCACGCGCGGCGGCAAGCACTACCTGCATTTCGACCCGGCCCAGGCGACAGGCGGCGAACGCACGGTGCTCGGCGGCCTGAAGACGAAGAATGTCGACGTGGTTGTCACGAAGGACGGCATTGGCCCGGTGCTCGCGGTTTCGTGCAAGGGTATGACTGGCGCGTTCCGCAACCTGACCAACCGGATGGAAGAGACCATCGGCGAATGCACCAACCTGCATATCACGTATCCCGCGATGGTATTTGGCTATATGTTCGTGATCCGCGCCAACCGCGCAGTAGCGTCGATCGCGGCGGAGATGCCGCCTGACGAGGCCACCCCGGCACGGCAGCTGTTGGCGAATGACATCGCGGTGCAGGAGGGCGGGGCGCCTGTCGAGTCGATTTTCCGTTTCCACTCGGCTTTGCGCGAACTCACGGGACGCAGGGGAATCCGCAACGACGTCAGCCGGTATGAGGCCGTGACGCTTGCAATGATCGAAGCGTCCGGCGCGCGCGCCGGCGATGTGCTTGGCGACTTTCCGCCGCCCGATAGTCCGTTGCGGATTGAACAGTTTTTTCAGGCGCTCTATCTGCGGTATGAGGAACGTTACCTGTTCGGCGCGCCTGACCTCAAGCCAGTCACGCGCCGGATCGAGTGGGCGCCGGGTTCTCCGGTCTTGGAGCCCGCGCAGGGCGACCTTGAACCGCATCCGACCCTGGACTATGAGCCGAGGATCGAGGCCAGGTCCTGACCCGGGGAAGCTTTTCCGGCACGGTGAACATAAGATGCTTTGGCGCGCCGGCTTGGCGGGAGTCCCCAATCCGACCACGGTCGATTGAAAGGGGCACCACCAAGGATGGGCCTTGCAAGCACGTGTGTGCTGTCGAAGCCCTATGATCTATTGATCCCACGATTGGAGTCACGAGTGAAGAGCTACGACTCAAGGACTTACAGCATCAACGACTTTGTAGAGTGGGATGCGGCCAAGCAGCTTGAGCTGAATCCGCGCTTCCAGCGTCGCCCCGTGTGGACTGACAAAGCGAAGAGCTTTCTCATGGACACAATCATCCGGGGGAAGCCTATTCCCAAGGTCTTCATTCGACAGAAGATCAACGTCTCGACGAAGACCTCGATACGTGAGGTCGTCGATGGGCAGCAACGGCTGCGAACCATCCTCTCGTTCATCAAGGACGGCTTTGTTATCAGCAAAAGGCAGAATCCGGAGAGCGGGGGCGTGCTTTTTAGCCAGCTTCCTGAAGCTGTTCAGGCGCAGATGCTGGCGTATGAGGTCTCCGTCGACCTCCTGATCAACCTCCCGGACTCGGAAGTACTCGACATCTTCAGCCGTCTGAACTCCTACGCTGTCGTTCTCAATGAGCAGGAGAAGATCAACGCCGATCACTTTGGCCCGTTTAAAGTCTTGGCGGACAAGGTAGGTCATAAGTACTACGACTATTGGACCACTCAGGGTATTCTGACGTCCAAGCAGATCATGCGAATGCAAGAGGTCAATCTCGTTGCGGATTTGCTCATCGCAATGCTTGAGGGCATTAAGTCGAAGAAGCAAGTGAAGAAATTCTACGACGCCTATGAGACAAATTTCGACTACGACACTGACGCTCTCGAGTCGAAGTTTGATCTGGTTATTGCAGCCATCGCAACGATCTATCCCGAAGGCCTGTCAGATACAGAGTTCAGGCGTCCCAATCTCTTTTATTCGTTGTTCACTGCGGTCGCGCACCGCGAGATTGGTATTCCCGGGCTGGCCCAAGAGCTGAGGCCTGGTAATCCATCACCCGAGGTCGCTCGCAACAAGCTGGAGCGGGTGGAGGAGATTTTTTCGACCACTGAGCTTGGCAAGCTCCCGAAGGAGGAGCAGGAGTTTCTTCAGGATGCTCGCCGAGCTACAACCGACGAGAAAGTCCGTACCCGACGCACGACATTTCTTCTGAAGCTCATGAGCTAGTTGGGGTCACGTGGCGCTCATACAGACTCTGGCAACGCTACGCGCGAGGGCGGCTCAATGCGACAACCTGATCGCGAACGCACACAAGGCGGATGCCGCTGGCGTACCGCTCTTTCCGCTTCTGGATCGCCAGCAAATTACCGTTGCAGCGTTTCTCAACTTGTTCGTGGCCTGGGAAGGGTTCCTTGAAGATACCCTGATCGAGCTGATGTCAGGGAACCCGACCATTTCCGGGGCGTTTCCGGTTCGCTATGTTTCGCCACCAACGATCGAATCTGCACGTCTTCTCGTGATTGGCGTGCATCGCTATTTTGATTACGCCAATCACGAAAACGTACGCCGTATGGTTGGTATGTATTTCGAGCGTGGCTATCCGTTCGAGCCGCATCTGAGTTCAATCAACTCGGACCTCGCCGATCTGCGCACCATGCGCAACGCTTCTGCCCACATCACGTCCACCACCCAGGCTGCACTTGAGGGCCTCGCTCAGCGGCTTCTAACAACGCCGCACCCCGGCATTGATCTCTATTCGCTTCTTACAAGCGTTGATCCACGGTCTACGACAGGGAACACGATATTCGCAGAGTCACGAGAGAAGTTGCTGGCGGCGGCCCAGCTAATCGCCAACGGATAAACCTGTGTGCGGTCGCGCACAGTCCTTTAGCGTAGAACGCATTAAACGTGTCATCCATTGAAAGGCCTAGATCAAGAGATAAATACACCTCTCTCAGGCTTTACCCTGCTTAGCGGAAATAGTTTCAGCCCCCCACAACGTCGACGCGCATGAGCATGCATCCGATTTTTCGCTCGCCTGGCTGCAGAACTGGTCTGCTCCAGTCATCCATCGGGATCAAGGCGAGCGCCGGTATTCTGGCGCTGTATGACTTGCGGTCTTCATTCTCCCGGATATGGCAATGGCTCTCTCGACTCGTTGCCGTACCAAAGAGGAAGGAGCGCAATTCCAAATCTTCGGCAACGGCAATCCAGAGGATACAACCGGTCGGCTTTTCCATCAGCTTGATGGCTTGCCGTAACACTGGCACTCTTCCCGCTTCCATCGAAACTTTGAGTTGAATGTGCCGCACAATCGCGCGGAGGCTCATAACTAGATCGTAGCCGCCGGCATCAAACTCAGAGCGCAATAACTCGACATCGGTGATATTGCGCCGCCACAGCGTACGAAGGGCTTCGCCGACAAACATGTGCTCTGCAATCCGTTCACGCAGTACCGAATGCACGTAATGCCGCTCACTGACAGCGTTTGCCTTCATCATTGGATCCATTGCCGACACGTCCTTCTGATCCATTTCTCGCGCGCGTGCGAGATAATTCCAGTGAAAGAGATCCTAAATCTTAGCGCGCCAATCCGCCTCGGGCACGCAACCGAAGCTCATTGTGACGATTTCTGAAGGTCCCCGAGCGATAGAAAGTACCGCTGCTGCCCTCCTTCCTTTTGAACCGCCTTGGCGCCGAATATGTTACAAACACGTGTACGGTTTTCACGGTTCGTGGTATAGCAAGTCTCCGCGGCGTGGCCGTCCCCCTGCCTATTGCATACGAAGGCGGGCGCCCTGCAGGGTCGCCAACCTGACGAGGCACGGGTCGAGATAACCCGACCGACACTAACAGAACATGGGGTCCTCTAGATGGCATGCAAGGTCCGATACCTGAACAGCGCGGGCATCATGCCCCGTGAGATCAAAGGCGTCGACGCGCTCGCAAAGGCTTTCCCCGCGGACTGGCTGCTTTACGTTGCGTTGAACTGCTATCCACGCAACCAAGATCCAATGGAGATCGATGCGTTAGTCGTGATCGAGGATCAGATCCTGCTGTTAGAGATCAAGGACTGGGATCCTAAGCTCACCCACCAGAATGATCGATGGTTCGTAGGTGGTCAGTCCCGAGGTCGCTCCGCCGTGCTGCAGGTGACCGAAAAGGCCAAAAAGCTGAAGTCGGTCCTAGGGTCGGAAATACCCAAGATCAGGGATGCGTTGTGGGTTGAGCCTAGGGTGGTTCTGACCGGACAGGCAACCCGCGAGCATTTGCATCACAGCGAAAAACCGTACGTCTGGACGCTGGATGAGGCATGCTCGATCGCAAATGCCGCGACCAAGCGTCAGTTGCTCCAGCCGCGACGCATCTCCGTCTTCAAGCTCTATCAGTTTGAGAAGGATTTCGACCAGATCACGGGAAACACCAGAATCTTCCAGCCACTTGAGGAGGATTGGGCCGGTTATCGCGTCACCGAAAAGGAAGTCTTTCGGCACCCTCGTGGCGTATGGCAAGACCATCGCGCGGAGCGAAAAGGGGAGCCCAGACTCAAGGCATTGGTGAGGACGTGGTCGTTTGATCACCTTCCGCCAGGGCTGAACAGTGGCGACCGGCGTCGGCTCATCGCCGACCGCGAAACCAAGGCATTTGCCCATCTCGCTGCCGTCGGCAGCGATCTCATTGAACGCAACAGGCTGCTACGCGAGATCGGGCACCCGGCTGACGAAATTCTCACACTTCACTTCGAGGTTCGTGCTCTCGGCCAAGGATGGCTGACGCTCGACAGATACCTTGAAAAGACTCGCGACGATCTGGCTGCCTCCGATCGATTGCTGATTGCGACCGGCCTGTTGAATATCGTCAGCGAATTGCACCATCGCCTGGTCAGCCATCGCGACCTGGGTCCTCGTAGCGTCTGGTTGTCCGGCCCCACATCAATGGCGCTCACGGGCCTGATGTCATGCCAGATTCCGGGCGAACTGTCGGTGGTCGACTGGCTGACCACGCTGCGCGGGTATGCACCCGACCTTCCGGAGGAGGGCAGCACCGAGCTTTCCAGCACGGGGTTCCAACGCGACGTTTACCTCACGGGCTACCTAGTGGGTTGGATTCTGGCCGGAGGACCGTTCGACGGCGCTACCGACGTGGACAACCTGCCCGAGAAATTCTCTCAGTTTCGTCCGTGGCTGGCGAAGGCGCTAAACACAAACCCGGTCGAGCGATTCCCCGATGCGGGAGCGATGACGGAAGAGTTCACTCGGGTCATCGAGTCGCAAGGAACTGGTTCCTTTGACCAATCGCTGCTCGACCGGCACGAAACTATCGACATCCCGTACCTGAGGTGGCCGTCGACGAGGCAACTCGCCACCACGCCTCGCTGCTCCGTCTATGTGAGCGCGGGGGCGGACGGGCGAGAGCTGACGGTCAAGATCTGGAATGGACTCAAGAGAGGCCTATCCACTGCAACAGATCTCGCACTGCTGCGCCTGTTGGACAGCGCCAGCAGAATCATGGCCGCACCGACTGCGGTGCTACCGCGATTCGTCGCGGTGGGGCTGTCGCAAATCGGCCCTTTCGTTGTCTACGAGCATGAGACCGGCCTGCCACTGGATCAACTCGCCTTGCTCAACGCCACCGAACTTTTGGCCGTCTGCGCGAAGCTGGTGGCTGGTGTCACAGCACTGCATGAACTTGGATGCGATCACGGAGACATTGCGCCGCGCAATGTCATCTACGACGAGGTGTCGTCCAAGCTTTGCCTCATTGACCCGTTCGATATCTCGCCGGTCGGCGATGGCGCTGTCCGGACGCCCTCGCTGTGTCCGTCGAACTGGGAGCGGTTGAGCCAGCAGGCCATCGATCGCTATGCGGTGCTGAGAATAGTTGCCGATCTCGTTGCCGAGCGAACCGAGGAGTGTTTTGGACCGCTGCGCGAGACACTAGCAGAAGAGCTGTGCCGGCCGGTCGTCGAGACCTTAGAGATTGCCGTGGCGGCGGTGCATCGAGCGACCAACTCGCTGATGACGCCGGGGGTTAAATCATTCGTGTTGACCTCGCGTCAGTTCGAGATCGGAACGTATCGAATCGAGCCTTCAGAGTACTTGGTGAACCGTGTGGAGCAAACCCGTGGCACGTCGCGATATCACCTGACCACTGCAGATCGGCAGTTCGCGTTTGAAGGCAACGGCGACACGCTCGTTCGATGGTTTCTCAACCGGGTGACGTTCCCGGCGCTCGCGCACGAGTCTCTGCGCGCGACGAAGATCAAGCTCCAGCTGACACTGCAACACGGGCCGGAAGAAGGTCTGTACGAGCTATTCCAGTATGTGCGAAGTGTCGTAGGGCACGACAAGCCGGCCGAGGCCGAGGACGACAAAGCACTTCCCGCGTTCCACGTGGCGGGTCATTGGCAACGACTAATGGATTTAGAGGCGGACGACCGAATAGAGGTTCGACTCACCCGCGAGATTGCTGCTCGTGAAGGGGTCACTATTTTCCGCTTTCAGAACCTAGGCAAGGTGTTCGACTTTGACCCCGATGACATCGTTGACGTCTACCGGGAAGGCAGCAAGCGCATCGGCGAGGTCGACCATGGGCTCAGCGACTTTGCCGGGACCCTTGCGATCCGGCACGCGACGCGCAAGCTCACCGCGGGCGACACCATTTATCTGGCGGATCGCCGGGAGCAAACGTCGATCGATCGTCGCTCCAAGGCAGTCCGACGCATTCTCGACGGTGCCTCGGCCATCCCGGAGCTCATCGACTATTTCGATCCGCGCGTCGGGGCCGAGCCTGTCGCATTCGACGGCCAGATTCCCGCGGATGAACTGGCCGCCTACGGTTTGAACGAAGGCCAGAACGCCGCGTTTCGAGCTTTTCTCGCCAGCGGGCCGGTTGGTTTGCTTCAGGGGCCACCCGGGACTGGCAAGACGCGGTTTATCGCCTCGTTCGCGCACTGGCTGATCACGCGGGGAGGCGCCAAAAGAATCCTCATCGCAAGCCAGTCCCACGAGGCGGTCAACAATGTGATCGACTCGCTGGTCCTGTTGTACAAGCGGCACGGCAACAAGGCCAATCTGTTGCGCATCGGGTCGAAGGGGATCACGGAGCGCATCCGTCCGTATCACACAGCCGAGCTAAGGGAGAGATACCGGCTCCGATTCGAAGGCGCGTCACGGTTTCGCTACGCGCAGTTGGCCTCGTCAAAAGGGATCCCCGCAGGAATCGCGCAGGATGTCGTGGCGCTGGATCAGGCCGTCGGAACCTTGGCGAGGCGCTGTGCACAACTCCAGTTGCTGGTGGCACAGGAAACGGAAGAGCTGGCAGTCGATCGTGAAAGATCGCGAAACCAACTCGATCGCGCGAGTGCCGCATTCGAAGAGGCAGCGCGCGCTCATTTGAACCGCTGGGTGGACAAGTCACGGCCTCTTGAGGAACTTGAGGAAGCGTTCGACAGCTTGCTGACGAAGCATCCGGGCGCGTCCCCAAGCGACCTGAAGTCGGCGAGGGAGATCCTCGCGCTGACACAGGACTGGCTCTCGTCACTCGCTTCCCCGCAGCGCAACTTCGACGAATTCCTGGCGAAGACTCGCTCGATCATCACGGCGACGTGCGTCGGGGTTGGACAGACCCGCATCCGCATCGACTCCCAAACTTTCGATTGGGTCATCGTCGACGAGGCGGCGAGATGCACGCCCAGCGAACTCGCGGTTCCTATTCAGCTTGGGCGCAGAGTGTTGCTAGTCGGCGATCAGCTTCAGTTGATGCCGATGATCGGACGCGAACTGGTCGATCAACTGCAAGAGGACCGTCCCGACGTCGCGCGCGAACAGTTTGTCACCAGCGACTTCGAACGATCGTTCAATTCAGCATACGGACGCTCTGCCGGGCAGCGGTTAACCGAGCAGTACCGAATGGACCCCGCGATTTGCCAGATGGTCTCGTCCTGCTTTTACGAGCCCAATGAAGTCATGCTTCGCACCTCCGACGCGCGCACATCTGAATTCATCGTGAGTGACGACGCGCCAGACTGGCTGCGTCGGCCGATGGCCTGGATCGACACCTCGGATGAGAGAAACGCGGCGGAGGTGAAACTTCCGGGTCAAACGACGTTTCACAACGACGGAGAGGTGGCGGCGATCGTACGTCTGCTCGAGTCTCTATCTACTCAAAAGGAAATCGTCGATCAGCTCGCCCGTGGTGACGACGAGTCTCCAATCGGTATCATCTGCATGTACTCCGGTCAAAAGGCCAAGATTGAGATGGCAGTTGCACGCCACACCTGGGACGCAAAATTCCGTCGGCTGCTACGTATTGACACGGTAGATGCGTACCAAGGCAAAGAGAACACCATCGTGATCCTTTCCCTGGTCAGGTCGAACAGGTACGGCGAGATCGGGCATGTTGGTTCGAACAATCGATGCAACGTCGCCGTGTCGCGGGCGAAGGAGCGACTCATTGTGGTCGGATCGTGTCCGATGTGGAAAGAGCAGCTATCCTCATCCCCGATGGGGCGGGTGCTCAACTTCATGTTGGCCGCTCCGAATGACGCGAAAGTTGTGAAGGCCGGAGAGACTGAATGAACGATCTTGACTTCTCCGAACCGACGCAGGTCCGGTCTTTTGGCTTCAATGTGCCCTGCCGCGAGTTCATCATCGTCGCTCAGGTCACTCGCGACAAGCGCATGCCGGTCGTCGATGAGTTCGTGCTCAAAGCATTGAGCCTCTGCGAAAGCGTCAGCGCGTCGCGATTGGCACGCTTCTTTGGCTTTACCCAGAACGAGATGGAAATCGTACTTGCGGACCTCCAGGCGCGAACGCTTATCACGCTTGAGGGCAACGAGGTCTCGCTCCACGCGACTGGCAAGGAGCTGTTTCGAACGGCCGGCGACGGACCGCCTGTGATCACCGACGTGGAGAGCTTCCCCGCGCGCATCTGGTTTGATCTAGTCAGTAAAAACATGATCCGCTCACGGGGTCTGCACAATGTCAAGAACCTCATCAGCCTGACGCCGTCGCTCGGTCGCGCGGACATTCCGGAAAGCTTCGCCCGGGGAGCCTTTCACGACAACTTTCGCGAGTATCTGCGCTTGATTCGGCGCATCAAGAATCCAGAAGTCTGGGGGTTGTATGCAATATCCGATGTCGCGCCAGGTCGATTCAGCTATGCACAGATATCCGGTAAGCAGTCGCTTGTCCTGGGAGGACAGCCGAAGCTTGAGACGACCCTGATTGAGACGGACATCGATCGGCCGCAGAAACTCCGACTCTTGACAGACGCGATGGGCCACGCACTGCAGAGTCTGAGCGATCCCGATCCGACAGTCGGAGCACGGTCCGAATATGCGCGCTTGATGCACTCTACGTTCATCGATGAATCAATCAATGCCGAAGGCTTTGTGGACCTCACTACATGGTTAAGGCGAGAGCATGAGAACAGAGATCCCGAGGTGGCCGCATTGGTCGGAAGTCTTTGCCTAGAACGTAATCGCAGGAGACTGACATCGTTGGTCGCACGTACGAGCGAAAACGATCAATCTCCGCAGGCGTTCGATCTGTTCTGGTTTAGACCGGGGGGCACGATTTGGGGTTTGACGGAAGACCTGCAAACGACGGTCAATGAATTGAGGGCAATGTCCCGCCGGAGCCCATCGGGCGAAGGAGGTTTGGTCGCAACGCTAATTGCGCCGGCATCGGTCAGTTCGGACAGCGTAAAGCGGTTTGATCGTATCTTCGATCGTGGCCTTGGCGCCCGAGCGGGCCGGGGCACTCCTTCCATCGAGGTGTTGCTCGTACGCGGCGTGTGCGCCGTCGTGTCAGTACTCGTGCCGTTGGCTAAGGGGGTCAACGTTTGGATCGGACGCGTCACCGTCAAACCTAAGGACGTTGCTCGCATAGCAGAGCGGCTGCGACCCGATGACCCGGAACCCGAACTGATCTCCCTGTGGACGGAGAACCGAACGCGAGCTAGAAAGTAGACACCGTCGGAAGACCTGGCGTGAAGCGGCTCCGCGAATGCTTCGACCGAACCCCGCATGGCTGGATATTGCCACCTAGCTGCGAGCAGTGGCGAGGGAGCAGTTGACCTCGAAGCCGTGTCGATCAACAACAGCCGGATCCGCGCCCCGACAATGGGAACGGTGCGGCGATACAGCTTCGCGTCGGCCTCACGAGCGCGGGATGCCCCCGAATTAGAAGGCGCGCACGTCGCAAAAAAGATTCTGCTTTCATCCACAATTTACGGTGCATTGTCGGGACTGGCGGGCGCGATTACCGGAGGCGTTGCGGGAGGCTTCGGAGATACCTACGATGCGACACGGCTGCTTGCATCCGGTGCGGCGGGCTGTGCCACTGGTGAGCTGACCGGAGGCGGTTGCTCGAGTGGCGCCGCAGCAGGTCTAGCGGTTGCCGCGCTGCAATGGGCTGGTAACGCAATGCGGGTCAATCAGGTGACATCGTCGGAACAGTTTAAGGGGATTCAAGACGCAAAAACGGGTGACACCGTGACTAACGCGAGCGGACCCAGCGACGGGATTGACGGCGACCATTTCAAGCTGGCCGGAACCCGCGTGGCATTGGATGACATTAAGCAATATGGAAACGTCATGTACAGCGACGGAACGATGACCTTCGACTCGAACCTCGTCAATCCAGCCACCGATCAGCCTTGGACATTGAAGGACGTGTTGAATAAGGTTGGCGGAGCGACTGGCGGAAACCAGGGCTTGCCTGGTACAGTTAGCGGTATTCCATATGAACCGAGCGGCTTCGTGGACAAACTGATGGAGTCATTTGCTGGACCGCACGATTTCCTGGGCAGCCTGACCGGATATGACGCTTTGGGGAATCTTGCCCACGTGAGCGACATACAGCGTAAGTCAGTATGACTTCCGTGACGTACGGGCTGGCCTCGTGTGGGGAATAAACGCGGGTTAGCATCGCTGCCAGAGCCGCACGGTGTGGGCAGGCCACACCCGGCAACTTCCACCACGGAGGCCAGCATGGGAAACGATAGCACGGTGTGGGTTGGACTAGATGTGCATAAGGAATCGATCACGATCGCCTATGCGATTGACGCAGGTGAAGTCGAGTCGATGGGGAAGATCGGTACAACGCCAACGGAAATCGACCGACTGTGCAAACGCCTGCAGTCGAAAGCTCGGTATGTGCGTGTCGTTTATGAGGCGGGCCCCTGCGGTTATGGTTTGTACCGACGACTGGTCGCGCAGGGATTGGACTGCATGGTATGCGCCCCGTCGCTGATTCCACGCAAGCCAGGGGAACGGGTCAAGACAGACCGACGTGACGCGATAAAGCTGGCGCGTTCGCTGCGTGCAAGAGATCTGTCGGCAGTGTATGTGCCAAGCGTCGAGGACGAGGCGTTCAGGGATCTGGCACGAGCCTGGGCATCGGCCAGGGACGATTTACGGCAGGCGCGACAGCGACTGAAGTCCTTCCTGCTCTCTCACGGTGTGCACTACATCGGGCGCGCGGATTGGGGCGCTGCACATCGACGCTGGCTAAGCAAATACTCATTCGAGACTGCATGGAGGCAACTCGCGTTTGAAGAGCATCGACGCTCAATCGAGGACCGTCTGGCGCAGTGTGAAAGACTGGAAGTGGCGCTGCGCGAAGCCGTGGTCGAGTGGGGTTTCTATCCGGCAGTGCTGGCGTTGCAGGCAATGCGCGGCATCCAGTTCATTACGGCAGTGGGCATGATCTCCGAGCTCGGAGATCTGTCACGCTTCGACCATCCACGCCAGCTGATGGCCTGGCTGGGCATCACACCTTCGGAGCATTCGTCCGGAGGCACTCGACGCCAGGGCGGCGTCACCAAGGCTGGTAACAGCTATGCAAGAAAGCTGCTGGTTGAAGCAGCATGGAGCTACCGGCATCCGGCACGCGTAGGCAAAACACTGCAGCCTCGACACGAAGGTATTCCGAAGGCGATCATTGATCGCGCGTGGGATGCCCAGCTCCGACTGTGCAAGAAGTATCGCAAACTCGCGACGCGAGGCAAAAATGTCAACGTTGCGGTGGTAGCTGTTGCCCGGGAACTGGCGGGCTTTATCTGGGATATCGGCCGTCTGGCGATGTCGCTGGCATTGCCGCGGCGCACTGCACGGCCGGCATAACAGACCAGAGGCACACCAATTACCTCACAACATCCTTGAGAGTTTCCTGAAGGCGGCGTAGCCCGGTACAAGAGCAACCCACGGCGCCGCTTCGCGACGGCAGACAGCAGGCCGATTCGCGGCGTAAGAAAGTGGCAGGCTCACATGACGGACCTCTGTAATGCGGTACCCAACCCGCGGATATCAGCGTGATTCACCGTCGACCTTACTGCTACGTCGCCCTCAGGAAATTCCTTTGCCTATGGAAAAACCGCAAACCTGGATATCGCGATTGACACGGAAAGTCATATCAGCGGCTCGGTCTGACCGTTTCCCGATGCCGACTTTTCCAACGCATGATGGGCGTGTTCAGATTGACGGAGCCAGTCAGCCATGTCGAACGCAGGGGGCCGAGCCCATCCCCATCGCACGTACGCGCAAGAATTCAAGCAGCAGGTGATCAGAGAGACGTTGGAACCCGGCATGTCGGTGTCGATTGTTGCGAGACGGCACGTGTCAAACGAAGTAAAGTTGGTACGAATTTGCCGGTAAAGTTGAGACTTTTGCGATTTTGGAAGGGTGTCGTAATAGGGGGCCTTACGTGGCAAGGGCTTGCAGCCGATTGACGTAAAGATGCAACCGCCATCGTTCAGTGGGTGATGATCTGTCCGGCGAAGCATGTTGACAAGCAAATGCGTCAAGAGCAATCAGTCAGCAAATGCCGCGCGAATTTGACTGGCACGCTTCACGTCATCGCTGTGGAGGTAGATTGACGTGGTCGCAATCGACGCATGCCGCAGGTTATCGCGCACGGTTGTAAGTTCCGCGCCGCGTGCGAGGGCATGAGTTGCATGCGTATGCCTCGTCCAATGAGGACTGGCACGGCGCAGCTTTTCCGCGAGGACCTTGTTGTCTGCCTCAATGACTTCGGCCGCTTTCGCAAAGAATCGCCGCGTGATTTCCCATAGCCGTACACTGCTGATGCCTGCCACGCTGTCCTGCTCGAGGCTGCCGATGAGCGGCGTGTCGGGGTGCCATCGGGCCGGCGTGACCGGCAGCTTTCGCTCTACCAGATAGCGGTCCAGCGCAGTGCGGCCCCGTGGTGGCAGCGCAACCTTACCCGCCTTGCGACCTTTCCCGATAACGCTCACCCAGTGATCGCCACGAGCGTCGGCTTCGATGTTGCCGAGGCAGGCGCCGACCAGCTCGCTGACGCGCAAGCCGGTCGCATACGCGAAGTCCAGCACGAAGCGCAGGCGTTGCGCCGCCGGCGCTTCCCAGCCATACGACCACTCGAGTCCGTCAGCGATGGCGCGCACGAGCATCCATTCGCCCTCTGTAAAGGCGTGGGACGTGTCGAGCACGGTCGAGCGACTGGTGCCGCGCACCTTGACGCCAGCAAACGGATTGGCCAGCAGATAGCGCTGCTCGATCAGCCAGCGGAACATCGCGCCGAGGACCGACAGCGCGTAGGCGGTTGAGCGGGCGGACAGCCCACCCGAGAATGGTCGCCACTCCGGCGAGGTGCGAGCCCGCACGGGCCCCACCCAGCGCTCGCGCGGCGTCGGCCGGCGCAGGAAGCTCCGGTACGCGATTGCATCCTCCGTCGTCAGCGACGACAGGGCGCGGTCACGTTCGACGATCGCCCAGAGAATCAGGCGTTCGGCTTCCTTGCGGTAAGCCCGCTGCGTTGCGGTGGACTCGTGCAGGCAAAGCCATGCCTGCACGGCTGCGTAATCGTTGTTGGCGTCGAGCGTGCAGGCGTGCCGAGGCGCGCGAAAGGCACCTGACGAGCCATCAACCTGGTGCGGCAGCCGCAGTGATTCCCACGGAACGACCGCGCCCGGAACAGAGGCCGTGATCAGGGCGCGTGCCCGCTCCGTCAGCGCGGGATACGCGGCGAAGAACGCCTCGATTCGCCGTGCGCTTGCCGCGCCGAGCCCGGGTACGGCTTTCCACCACAGGCGCCGGCGGGGAATCCGCACAGTCAGGTCAGCCAGCGTATCGATACCGTGTGCGCGCAGTGCCTTGCCAGTTCTGGCGGTAAACCATCGTTCGATGTCGTCGCTGATCTGCGGCTCGGGTGCCGGCAACAACCGGAGCACCCCGATCGCGTGCGTCACCGCCTTGGCGCGTTCGATACGTTCGGACACCGGATGCCCAAACAGTATGGCGAGATCGTCGCGGTGAAGACCGCGAGCCACGGCGACCAGTTGGCGACGGATGCGCCTGAGGATGCCACGTGCAGACTGTCGCTCGCCCATGCTACCGCACAGGTAACGCTGAACCGCTTCCCGCGCCGGCAGGCCCGCGTACCAGGCACGCAGCGCAGCCAGCGAGTCGGCATCGGGAAAACCGTTCGGTGTCGGCGCGGAAGCGGAGGGGGACGTCAGACGTGTTTTCATGACACGGAGTTTAGTCCACGAAAGCGGCCAATGAGATAAGAAAACTTATCTTAATATGACTGTAGGATGTGCTTTCGAAATCAAGAACTGTGCCGCGCGGGAGTGTATTGCTCGGATCCTTGAGCCGAACGAGAATCGAAGCGTGTCGATGCCCTATACACGGCGCGTTATTTGATTTCGATGCACCACGGCATGACAGTAAGATGCGACGGGGAAGAGTGGGCGCTCGATTTCTGTCCAGGAATTGATGGCAATTGATGCTGCGCTGAAGACGGCCGCAATCGACACCACGAGGCTAAAGCAGCAGATAGGTGCGCTGTCCGTCTCAAAAGATTGCTAAACCTGTTGAGGACCATACGGCGATCCTGGTCGAACATTTCGCAGCGTCTGGCGCATTAATTAAAACGTGCCCTTTGGGAACCGGATGCCTGCGCTGCAGCGAGCAGTCGTCTTTTCGACGCTCCGGTTCTCCTTGAATCGGATGAGAAGTGGACTAACGGGAGTCTTTGCCCAGCCTCGCGGCGGCGAACTCCATGAGTCGGTCATCGCGCCATTGGCGTCGGGACTCGAGCTCGTCCTTGGACAAATGCTGCCTACGGTCTTGTTCGACTTGAGCAATCTGCTCATCAGTCCATGGGCCGTCGGCCGACCGCGACTGCGCAATCTCGTAATAGAGCGGGCCGAACCGTTGCGCATAATCCGATACGCCAGCGGGCGCATTGAGGTCAATGGTTTCAAACGGACCCATGAACGACCAGCGCCATCCCAAACCGTCGCGAACGGTTTTGTCGATGTCCTCGCAGGATGCAACTCCTTCCTTGTGAAGCGCCCATGCTTCGCGCAGTAGTGCTGCCTGAAGCCGGTTAAGGACAAAGCCTTGGACTTCCTTACGGACATGGACGACGCTTTGCCCGACACCTTTCATCAACTGGTCGACGTATTCGACTGTCAATGCCGAAGTCTGCGCAGACGGCACAAGTTCGACCACTGGAACCAGGTAAGGCGGGTTCACGGGGTGCGCAATGATGACTCGCGGCGAAATCCCCAGGTCGTTAGCAAAATCCGACGCGGGAATCCCCGAGCTCGAACTCCCAATGATGACGTCTGCGTCTCCAATCGCATCAAGCTCTTCGAACAGCTTGCGCTTCACGTCCAGTCTTTCGAGAACCGACTCCTGAACGTATGCTGCACCGACAACAGCTTCCCGCAAAGAATGTACAAGCTCCAGGCGGCCTGCTACCACTTCGACTGATTCGCGAAGAAGCCCGCGCTCCTGTAGCGCGGAAAGTTGCTCTTTAGCCCACGTCATCGCCTTTTCGGATATGGCTGGATTAGTGTCATACACACGGACTTTCAAGCCCGCCCGGGCGAACACAATGCCCCATCCAGCACCGACCAATCCTGCGCCGACAATGGCTACGGGCTTGCTATTCTCAGATTTCGAAGTCATGTGTCATTTCACCCTTGATTCATGGTCCGCACCCAGGCAGATTTCGCTGATTCGCAAGTTGTTGCGGGTGATTCTCGACGGGAAAACGTTACGCAGGCGTTCTTCGTGAATGGGAATCACGCGTTTCATCTCGTACTGCACGGCCTTCATCATCTCTTCGGTAGCGAGAAGAAGATTCGTCTGACTGCCGACGGCGAGGCCAACGGGGTTGTAAATCTTGTCAGCATCGACACCGGAGCCATCGTTCTCCAGATTGTTGAATGAGTAGATTAAGTCCCCGGCCAACACCCAGCTATCCTTTGACTCACTCAGCCCGTCATTGCGTACATGAACCCATTGGCTACCGTAAGTGTGACTATCAAACGCCGCCCGCAAATCGATTCCTGGCAAAACGTTCTCCCGGTCGCCGTCGATGACCACCAGGCGGCCTTGCTTTGCGAGGTCAACTGCACGAAGAATGTCCGAAGGATCCACCGCGCCCATCAGCCAGCGCATGCGTTCTGGGAGGGACATCGCCCAGATCCATTTTGACAGCTCACGCTCCTGAATATAAAACGTGGCGTTGGGGAAGTCGTTCGTGTTGCCGAGGTGGTCGAAGTGGGCGTGAGTAATGAAAACGGTATCCACGTCTTCCGGCGCTACTCCACACTCGGCGAGCACCTCTTTCGGCGAATGCCAATTCACCACACCGAAGCGGTCGCCGAGCACACCGCCGTAGTCCTTGTGGTTGTAGCCGACATCGACCATCGCGACATGGCCGTTTCCCTTAATCAGCACGTAGCAGTACGGCAGTTTGATGTACCCCTGATTGTGAGCGCCGTAGATGATGCCGCTCTTGTGGTATTTATCAACGTAGCTGTATTCCAGGACCCAAATCGAATAATCGGTGTTCATGTCTCGTCTCCTTATATGTATGAAGCGCTCGCTGTTGCTAGAAGCTGTTAGCTGTTGCAGCAGCAACACGCCTGGCTGAAGTCAATCGGATTCATTCCCAAGGAACTGTCCGACGCCCAGCGAAGCATTGCGTTTGCCCGCTTTAGTTGCTCGCTCCATTTCCCAACTTGCTCTCTGACCTGCGCCTCTCCGCCGAGGGAATGGGTAAACTGGTCCGTCACCCCATTTACTAAAGTCATTGCGCGACAGAGGACCCAGTGGCGCCGCTTCGCACCGGCCGGCGCGGTGATTGAGCGAATCGCGTCGATACACTCTCGTGCCTGCTCCATTGGGGGTTTGAAGGCCTCGAAATCGAAATCAAGGCGTCCCCGGGCCTGCGCAAGCAGGAGAAGGCCTGCCAGTTGACCTATCAAGCGACCAAGCTTGTTGTATTGCGGACGCATTGCGAGCGCATAAGCGATTAGCTCATCCTGATTGACTGTGATTTCGACGTCGAGCGCTTCGCTCTCCGGTGGCGCATCCAGCACATCGCAACCGGACAAATGAACGAGCGGCTTTTCGAATTCCGCATCAAGAAGGTTCGATTGCCCCATGTGTGTCTCCTGTTTGCGACGCAGGCAGCGCTTAAGCAAACCTGCGTCCTCCAACGTCGCCGATTATTTACCGGACGCCGACACCTTTGTCAGCTTGTACGCATCAGCACTTTGCGTACATTTCTGACAGTTGATGCCAGGCTCGCCCGGAGCGGCGACGACTGCGTCTGCCGGCAGAGGCTGGATAGTCGCGCCTGGAGCCGCCTCGCCATTCAGAGCCGAACGCAGCGACAGTTCCGGAAGCAGGCGGGGATTGAAGACTTCTGTCACGAACGAATCAGGCACTTTGCCGGAAGGAAAGGCGTTGCAGCCGTTCTCGAGCCTGTCGCCCGTACACAGCTTGACCTGTTCGGCGGGCACCCAAGGCAGGGGGTATTCGATGTTGTGGGTTTCGAGCTTTCTTTTGCCCTGAAGAACTTCCATCATCAACTTGAAAGCGAACGCCGCGGTTGCCGGGGGCGAGCCAGAGGACACGCCCTGCAGTCCCTTGCTACGCATATCCGCACTGCCCAGCGCCAGGCGAAAGCCGTTGGAGTTTTCTCCTGTAACGGGAACGAGCTTCTTCCCTGACGCCTGGAGTGCCTTGATTGCGCCATCTTCGCCGGCCTCCGCCCAGATGCCGTCGACATCGGGGTGTGCCGCGAGCGCCTTCGCAGTTTCTTGCTGGGTCGTACGGTCGTCCCAATACCCGTAGTACTCGGCGACCACGTGAATACCAGGATATTTCTTGAAGACACTCATTGCGCCATCATAGTGGCGCTTGTCCACAGAGTTGCCAGGAACACCCCGGCTCATGAAGATGTTGCCTTTTCCATGCAGTGCATTCGCCAGCTGCTGCGCGGTGTTTTCGCCGAAGCCGGCCGTGATGTAGCTCACGTTATACGCACATGGTTCGGTCACAGTTGCGTCGTACATGAAGAACAGCGTTCCCTTCTCGCAACCTCGCTTGACAACGCGGTTGAGTGCCGTCGGCGAAATCGGGAAGCTAATCACGCCATCAGCGTTCGCAGCAATCATGCTCTCGTATGCGGAAATCTGGGCCTGGACGTCAGTGCCAGAAATCACCTCCTTGAGCTCCACAAGCTTGTCGTAGGGGGGCGTTTTCGCCAACGCCTTTACGACATTCGCGGCTTCCGACTGCCACGCATTTCCGCTATAGCTAAGGCTCAGATAAATAAGGTATTTGTCCTTGTTCGGCTTCGCCTGTGCGTTAGCCGTCCCGACACCCCAATATCCCGCAGCGGCTATCGAGCCAATCAATGCACCCACCCGAACCCACTGGGCAACAGATTTCAAACTTTCCATGATGCGTCTCCTTGGCACAACGCCATTTATAAAATCACTGCTGTTTCACGAAATCAGCTCGTCTTTTGATGACTTGCTATCCTAGTCAAGCATTAATCCAATTAATATTATTAGTTATCCTATTCGACCGAGACTAAGCCGCCGTATCGACCGAGGAAAAACATGCTCAATCAGTTTCTTCGCCGGCCGACCGACCTAATCCAGTCCAGCGCGCCTTCGTGCTGGAGCAGGATGGCGGCGAGAATCAGACCGCCAGAAATCATGGTTCTCCAACCTTGAGCCAGGCCGAGAGACGTAATCACCATGTCAAATATCGTCAGCAGAATGGCGCCCCCGATTGTCCCGACAAAGGTTCCTCTTCCTCCGAGAATTGACGAGCCACCAATGACCACAGCAGCAATCGAAGGAAGAAGGTACGAGTCACCCATGCGCAGGGTTGCCCCGTTTGAGTAACCGACAAGCATCATTCCCGCAAAGCCGGCAAGCGCTGACGAAAGTGCGTAGGTGCAGACTGTAATTGCGTTAATCCGCATACCAGCAATCTTCGCCGCCGTAGCATTACTGCCCATTGCGTAAAGCCGCTGCCCGAAAGAGGTGCGTGATTGCATGAAAATAGCGATTGCGCAAAAGATAACGACGAAGACGTTGACAATCGGAACCCCGCCGATTCGCCCCGCCATCAAAGTCGAAAGCGAATTCGGCGCGGCACCGCTCGGCGTGCCACCGGTTGCCCCGAGACAGATGCTGTAGACGATGATGCCTGACGCCAAAGTCATGATGAATGGCGGGATTCGAAGAAGCGTGACGCCTAGCCCGTTCACGACTCCGATGAGGGAGCAGACGATGAGCACTGCCGGAATCTGCCACCAGAACCCGGCCGGAGAGAGCGTGCTAACCCATGCTGCCGCCAGGACGCCGCCGACGGTGATCACCGAGGGAATCGAGAGGTCTAGTCCTCCGATAAGAACGGTCAGGCCCTGACCGTAAGAAACAACGATTAGGAACGAGGCAAGCGTCAGAATCGTTTGCAGTTGGTGAAAGCTGCCGAACTCAGGGTTGATGAACTTCGAAAGGAACAACGCAAGGATGCAGACCAGATAGACCCCGATTGCGCTTACCGTCTCACGTTGAAGTCGCACTGCCCCGCGCTTGTCCTCGCCTCGCACGAAACCCGTGCCAGCCGTTGCCGACTCATCTCTTAGATTAAGCATGTTCACGATTCCTCCGCGCCACGTAGGTGATGACGTTGACGAAGATGACGGCAACCACCATGACGAATCCCTGGAACAGTCCAATGTAGAAAGACTGAACCCCAGAAGAAAACAGCACCTTCTGCAGCAGCATCAGCGTCGCGGCTCCAATCATGCTGCCATACAGACCGCCTTGTCCGCCCGTGAACGCAGTCCCGCCAAGTGCGACAGAAGCGAAGACCAACAGCAGGAGAGTTGACCCAGCGTTCGGGTCTCCCGAGGCGGTCTGCGCGGATAACATGAAGCCCGCCAGTCCGTACAGAGCTCCCGCCAGTACGAAGGCGATGCATTTGGTTCGTTTCACGTTGATGCCCGAGAGCGCGGCCGCCGTCTGGTCCTTGCCCACTGCGTACAGCGCAACACCTGTGTTGGTACGGCGAAAAATTGCCCACAACGCTGCAACGGCAAGAGCCACAAGCCCTGACGCGGGGACTACGCCCCAAAGACTGTTGGTCAGCGTGTCGCTAATCCAATCGGAGACACTGCCTCCGGGAGCGTCGAGTACCACCAACGCGAGCCCTCTCGTGAGAATCATCATTGCGAGAGTGACCGCTATCGACTGAAGTCCCCCGTATGCGACGAAGATTCCATTGCAAAGGCCAACTGCGGCTCCAATAGAGATTGCAATAACGACGCTCATCAGAGCGCCGCCCGCTCCGTCCATTGGGTGAGTGGCGAGAACGACATTTACTAGCGAGAGAACGCCCGCGACGGAGAGGTCAAAGCCACCCAGTAAAATCACGAACGTCGCGCCCGCCGCAGCGATGGCAAGCGGGATTGAGTTGTTCACCAGGTCGCCAAAAGCGGATGCCGTGAGTGCGCCAGCCTCCATACGAGAATAGACCACGTACAGCACTACGTAGAGGATGACCACAGTGGTCAATCCGTTCGTCAGCAATCCACGAGCGGACGAGGATCTTGTTCCAATAGCGGTACTCATGCTGCTCTCCTTGTTTTGCTGGCATCAAGATGCCCCGTCGCAGCAGCGACAATGCGGCGCTCTTCAATCTCTTCGCCTTCCAGTTGGGCGACAATCCGACCGTCGTAGACCACGAGGCATTGGTCACACAACTGGACTATCTCCGACAGCTCCGACGAGTACAGCAGGACAGCGCCCCCAGCTGCCGCGTACCGCTGAATTGCTTCGTAGATGGCCTGCTTGGTGCCAACATCGACCCCGCGAGTCGGGTCGAACAACAGCAGGGTCCTGGCACCGGTACTAAGCACTCGAGCGAGGAGCGCCTTTTGCTGGTTTCCGCCCGACAGGTCGCCGATTTGGAAGTTGAAGTAGCGGTCGGCGAGGTCTACTTCCCGCGCGACCTCTCCCATTAGCTTCAGTCCTCGCGCCCGTCGCATCACACCGAAGGTCGTAACCTTGCTTAATGCGCCCAAGGTCACGTTCTTCTGCACGGAAAGGGTCGCAAAGATGCCCTGGGTTTTGCGCTCTTCCGGCAGCAAGCAGACCTCAATTCCGGCCTTCAATGCTTGTGACGGCGACTTCACTTTCACCGCCTTTCCGTCGACCTGCACGGTCCCGCTTTCGATTGCGGTTAAACCAAAGAGTGCGTGGAACAGGTCGCCTTGCCCTTGGCCGTCAAGACCTGCGACGCCGACGATTCCGCCTACGGGAACCTCGAAAGAAGCTCCCTTAATGGTTCCAGCATGGAGGTCAGTAACCTTCAGGCGTGACTCAGTTGCTCGGTCAATGTTCGACCTATCTCGCGAAAAGGTCGCGAGGCTGGAGCCGACCATCATTTCGAAGATGGCAGCGTCGTCCGTATCACAAAGGTCTGTTGTCGCGATGCTGCGACCGCTCCTGAGCACGGTGCCACGCGCGCAGAGCTCGCGGATTTCATTCAGCCGATGGGAGATGTACAGCACAGACGTGCCACGTGCCGTCTCCGCGCGAATAATCGCGAACAGCCAATCGGTGGACGACAGAACAGCCGTAGGCTCGTCGAGGATGAGAAGCTTAGGCTCCTTGCTCATCGCTCGAACAATTTCGAGTCGCTGACGGTCGGCAAGCGAAAGCCGCGAGACCGGCGCACGCGGATGCAGTTGCAACCCGTATCGGGCGAGTGTTGCCGCCGCACTGTCTTCGTTGTCTCGACGCGAAATCAGCCGGGTCGGCCCTTTTTCAAGGCGAGGAAGTCCAAGATTTTCCGCGACCGTCAGGTTTGGCAGGAGGCTCAGCTCCTGAAAGGCGGTAGCGACACCTTGGGCGCGAGCGTCCAGAATAGATTGTGGCTTGTAAGGCGAACCGACCAGCTCGGCGGCCCCTGAATCAGGCGTTACGACTCCGCTCAATATTTTGACGAGCGTCGACTTGCCTGCTCCGTTCTCGCCGAGAAGAGCATGAACCTCTCCCGGCAGAATCGTAAACGTTACGCCTCCGAGTGCGACGGTCGGTCCGTATGATTTGTGTAGACCGGTCACGTTCAGCGTAGGAATCACCGATGCGGCATCCATCACTGCTGTCTCCTTAAATTTCGAGGCCTGATAGGCCCAAGCGCTAAGCTGCCGTCCAGCCTCCATCCAGCATCAAAGCACTTCCTGTGATGAGCGATGACGCGTCGCTCGCGAGAAAAACAATGGCACCCATCGTTTCTTCAATCCGCCCGACGCGTCCAAGTGCAATCTTGGATGTGACCCAATCCTTGAAGCCCGGCTTGCTGAACATGTCTTCCGTGAAGGTCGTCTCGATAAACGTCGGACACACGGTATTGACTCTGATACCTTTGGGACCCAACTCCCACGCAAGGGCCTTCGTCATTCCTTCGATGGCATGTTTGCTAGCGCAGTAGACCGTTCTCCCAGGACTACCGACATGCCCCATCTGTGATGACACGTTAATCAGTGAACCGTGCCTTTCCGCCTTGAGGAGACCTCTTGCGACGGCACGGGCTACGTAAAACGTGGCTTTGACATTCAGCGCAATGATGGCGTCGATGTCTTCATCCTTCACATCCACGAGCTCCATCGGACGGTTCATTCCGGCGCTATTAACCAGCACATCGAATGGACCCCGTGCGTCTATCACTTCGGAGACCCGGGCAGAGTCTGTTACGTCGAGTGTGAGAGACTCGCTCGAGCCCCCCGCAGCATTGATTGCTTCACTTGCAGCTTCAATCTCTGCCGCGGTACGTGCGACCAAGGTTACGTGGGCACCCGCCTGTGCGAGAGCTGCTGCAGCGGCAAACCCGATACCCCTCCCGGCGCCCGTCACCAGCGCGGACTTGCCGTCCAGTCGGAACGTCGGTGTCATCGGTACCATTCGAAATCCTCGGTTACGTAAGTTGTGCTGTCAGTGGTGCGGCTTGAATTACCTAGACCGTCGTCTTTTCCATGCTCGACAACTGTGTATGCATTTCATCCGTCAGCGGTACAGGCCTGCGCGTACTGTTGTCCACATAAACATGAACGAACACGCCGTGCGCAACGGACATCTCGCCGTCGGTCCGAAACAGACGTATTTCGCAGGTGACACTGCTATTGCCGATTTTCGCGGCACGAAGGCCGCAGGTGACCAGGTCCGGGAGCCGAACTTCCTCGAAATACTCACAACTCGTATGTGCCGCCAGGCCAACGACCTTGCTGCGACCGGGGGTCCAACAAACCCTGGTTGCGAAGCCAACCATTGACGGCGGTATCGAACCACGTGCAGTGAACTGCGTTGTTCACATGCCCGTATATGTCGATGTCCTTCCACTGGGTGTTAACTGTGCAAAACCAGTGGAGGTCGCTGCGAGCACGAGGCGTAGCCCAAGTCATGAGATTTCGCGCCCGCGCGGCCTTTACGCCGGGACAGCCGTACCGTACGGAACCTCGCGGTGGCCAAATCGACGAACGCGGATATTCGCCTGTTCACCGTGTGCAATCATCCCTTCAATGGCGCATAGCCGCGAGCAATAGGACCCAATGAGTGCGCTCGCTTCGTCGGTCAGCACCTTCTGGTACGTGCACGTCTTGATGAACTTTCCAACCCAGAGGCCGCCGGTGTAGCGAGCCGCTTTGCCGGTCGGCAGGGTGTGATTCGTTCCGATGACCTTGTCGCCAAATGCAACGTTGGTACGTGCACCGAGGAATAGCGCGCCATAGTTCTTCATGTTCTTCAGGAAGTAGTCCGGGTCGCGCGTCATGACCTGCACGTGCTCGGACGCAATTCGGTCGGCTTCCTCTACCATTTCGTCGACCGTGTCCGTCACAATGACAGCGCCGTAATCGCGCCAGGAAACGCCGGCCGTGTTCGCCGTCGGGAGAATCTTCAAAATGCGCTCGACTTCGGCAATCGTGCCCTTGGCCAACTGCATTGAGTTTGTGAGCAGGACGGCCGGGGTATTGAATCCATGCTCAGCCTGACCCAGCAGGTCAGTCGCACACATCTCCGCGTCGACGCTGTCGTCAGCAATAATCAACGTCTCCGACGGTCCCGCGATGAGGTCAATACCAATTCGACCGAACAGTTGGCGCTTGGCTTCCGCGACATAAGCGTTGCCCGGGCCGACGACCATCGAGACGGAGTCAATCGTCTGGGTGCCGAGAGCCATTGCTGCGATAGCCTGCACACCGCCGAACGTGTAGATTTCGTCGGCGCCGCCGAGATGCATAGCCGCGACAACAGCCGGATTCGGCGTGCCGCCCACAGGAGGCGAGGCGGTGATGATGCGGGGAACGCCGGCGACCTTCGCCGTTACAACGCCCATGTGGGCGGATGCCACCAGCGGGAACTTCCCGCCTGGAACGTAGCAGGCGACGCTGTCGACCGGCATGTTCTTATGCCCTAGAACAACGCCCGGAAGGGTTTCGACCTCGACATCGCGGATGGAATCACGTTGGGCTTGCGCAAAGTTGCGGACCTGGGTCTGGGCAAACTTGATGTCGTCGAGCTGGCCATCAGACAGGGAGCGCACACAACGTGCAATCTCATCTTCGGACAGACGGAAACTCGCAGGTGACCAGTTGTCGAACTTTTTCGACAGTTCGGCCACGGCTGCATCTCCGCGTGCACCAACGTCGGCGAGGATACCCGTGACAACATCGCGAACCTTCGCAGCGTCTTGCGAGGACTCTTCGGCACTGCGGCCGTGCTTGAGGATTTGGATTGCCATTTGCATTTCCTTTCTGAAGGTTGACCATTGCTGCCTTTCCCGAAGGAAGGCATCCTGCTGCGATGGATGCAAATGTAGCGCAAATGGCTTGTGCAAAAAGTGTGCAAATGATAGACACTTACCCTGGAAGCCCTACTCTGTGGGACTTGGTATTTTTCTATTTGCCGACGGCGAATGCAAAATTATGCAAACAGATACAAAAGTGGTGCGCACCAGGAAGCGGAAGGTGCGTCTTGAGGACATCGCCGGGCGTCTCGGCATCTCCGTGTCCACGGTATCGCGTTCGCTGGCAGGGCATCCTGCCATCAGCAGTGAGACGCGTGGTGCCGTGCAGGCGGTCGCAGCGGAACTCGGATACCGAATTCCGTCTCAGGGTCGGCGGACACGAAAGTCAGCGACGAAGTTGATAGGTGTCGTAGTCGGCGCCTTGCATAATCGCTTCATGACGTTGCTGCTGACCCATCTTCACGATGCGCTGCAGGAATTCGATTTTCAGGTGATGCTGATGATTGACTCGATGAACGACTCCGAAAATCTGCTCGCGTTTCGGCCGCTCATCGACGGTTACCTGGACGGGATGATATTTGCGACCGCCACACTCGATTCTCCCGTCGTGGCAGAGATGCAGAGGCGGGGTGTACCGCTCGTGCTGGTTGTCCGGTCCGTTGATAACGTTCGGGTCGACACGGTGGAAATTGATAATGTTCACGCAGGCGCGGTGTCTGTCGAGCATCTTTATCAACTCGGGCACCGTCGAATTGGTCTGGTCATGGGACCGCAGAACACATCCACGAGTCGAGACCGTGCAAAAGGGGCGCTGAAGTGGCTGCAAGACGTGGGCATTGACCCCTCGTCAGTTCCATTGATTTACGGCGACTACACGAGCGAGGCAGGCTACTCCAGCACGATGGCAATGCTTAACGACTCGAACCCTGTGACGGCTATCGTCGCGGGCAACGACACGGTTGCTCTTGGCGTGCTTGAGGCTGCAAAGAGGCAAGGCATCAACGTTCCAGGGAAGTTGTCGATTATCGGCTTTGATGACATGCCGTTGGCGGGCTCGCCACTCGTAGCGCTCACCTCCATCAGGCAACCGGTCGAAAGTATGGCGCGAACTGCGGCCCGACGACTCGTAGAACGCATCCGGGCCGGTGGCATGGGGGCACCGGTGCACGACGTGCTGCCGATTCAGTTGGTCCGCCGGGAAACGACGGGGCCTTGCCCAAGCGACGGTTAATCGGGGGGCGCCACATCGAAGTCATTTGGTACGGTCTGGTGACAGGTAAGCGACTCGGCCCGACCGTTTCCCCGTTCGCGCGCGCGTCGGGCATGATGGTGATGGCGTGTCGGAGTCCGTGTAGATCAAGGGAGATCGTGTCCACGATCGGCGATCGTGGACACGATCCATCCAAATCTATCCAGATCTACCCGGTTGAGAGTGTGGGCGGGGTGAGGGGTTTCAGTTTGTCAGCCACGTTCCAGGGCAGCAATTCGTCGATGCGAGAGATCTTGTGATCAGCGATGCGGGTCAGGACGTATTCCAGGTAGGCACGCGGGTTGATCCCGTTGAGCTTGATCGGAACCGCATTATGCCGCGCGCGGCATAAGCACGTTTATGCCGTGTACCGAACTATGCCGAGTGGTTCTCAATGCAACCAACCGCACGCTCTCAATTGCGGTGCGCGGAGCCTGCATAGCTCAATCTCCATTCGGCATAGTCTTTTGCTTCACAGCGATTCAAGGAAGGCGAGCAGGCGGTCACTTGGCCGGAAGCGTTTTGGTTTGTGGCGCTCGTAGGGCTTAAGCTTGTCCAGCACCACCTCTTTGAGCGCGAGATGGGCATGCAGGTAGGTCTGCGTTGTTTCAATTGATTCGTGGCCCAGCCACAGCGCGATCACAGAGGAATCGACGCCCGCTTGCAGTAGCTCCATTGCGGCGCTGTGTCTCTTATATCGTTGGGTATATTAGAGACACTATATCCCCTTCCGGATTATGTCTGGTAATTGCGACATGACGTGGTTTTTGATGGCAAATGGCCGGCACCAGATAGAGATAATCTGACCTCCTTCCACCCGCTCCCCACGCCGGGGAAGGAGGTCGTCGTGAAGTACACCATTCATCATCAGGTCACGCTGTCTCAAGCGCTAGAAGGGCCGCTTGCAGCTCATTTGGTATCCTTTGCAAGCGCGATCAGCGCTCAGGGGTATAGCGCGCATTCCATGAAGCAGCAGGTACGTATCGCCGCATGCTTTAGCCGATGGCTCAAGCAGACAGGTGTCAACGTAAAGGAGATCTGCTACGACCACGCAAAACGGTATTTGCGCTATCGCGCCCGACATGTGCAACCTTACCTTGGGGATCGGGCTGCACTCCGTCATCTCATCGATTTTATGCGGATTGAGGGCGTGATTCCTGTCGAGAAGACAGACACACGTCGGATGCCACCGGCTGAGGCTTGCGTACAGGCATACGCGGAGTACTTGCGCGACGCTCAGGCCCTCGCCGTAACAACCGTCATTAACTACGTGCCGTTCGTCCGCGATTTTCTCCACCATCGTTTCGGTGACGGGAAGGTCAACTTATCGCGACTACGTGCCGCGGATGTCGTGAGCTTCGTGCAGTTCCGTGCACCACGTTTGCATTTGAGGCGAGCCAAGCTCATGACCACTGCACTGCGCTCTTTTCTACGCTATGCGCGTTATCGCGGTGACGTTACGCTGGATCTGGCTGCTGCCGTTCCGGTCGTCGCCAACTGGTCGATGCCGTCAATTCCTCGAGCAATTTCCACCGAGCAGACGCGGCAGTTGCTGGCTAGCATCGATAGACGGACTTCGGTCGGGCGTCGTGACTACGCCATCTTGCTCTTACTCGCGCGATTGGGTTTACGCTCCGGTGAGGTCGCTTTTCTCGAGCTCGATGATATCGACTGGGACGCGGGACAGGTGAGCGTGCGCGGCAAGGGCGGGCAACGCAGCGAGCTACCCTTGCCCGCAGACGTCGGCAAGGCAATTGCCGCATATTTGCGGCACGGGCGTCCTTATAGTGCCAGTCGCCGCGTATTTTTGCGTGCAAAGGCTCCAATCACAGGCTTTCGTGGACAAAGCGGCGTCGGCTCCCTCGTCCGGAATTCGCTTCAGCGCGCTGGCATCGATGCGCCCACTATGGGAGCTCATCAGTTCCGCCACGGTCTGGCCACCCAGATGTTGAGTCATGGGGCATCGCTCAGCGAGATTGGCGAGGTGTTGGGGCATCATCATCCACAGACTACGAAGATCTATTTGAAGGTAGACATCAAGGCATTACGCACACTCGCGTTGCCGTGGCCAGGAGGTGTGCGATGAACACACTTCGACAGGCCGTTCAGGATTACCTTGATCTGAGGCGCAGCCTGGGATTTAAGCTGAAAGAGGCAGGCAATGCGCTACCAGATTTCGTCGCGTTTGTGGAACAGCATCGTGCTACCTACATTACCCAGGCGTTGGCTCTCGCGTGGGCTCGACAGCCATCGGGCGTTCAGCCCGCCCAATGGGCGCAACGTCTGAGCTATGTACGCCAGTTTGCGCGCCATCGCAGTGCCACCGATCTCCGCACCGAGATACCAGCGCCAGGCTTGTTACCGTTTCAACCGAAGCGGGCTAGGCCGTACCTATATTCAGCCAGCGAGATCCGCACATTATTGCGGGCTGCGCTTGAGATGCCATACCGAAACGAACTCGAAGCGCTTCTGCCGTTGACCTACTATTGTCTATTCGGGTTGCTTAGCGTATCAGGCATGCGCCTGGGTGAAGCGCGCAATCTCGAGCTACAGGACGTGGATCTGACCGCGGGGATATTGACGGTCCGCGGAGCGAAACTAGGCAAGACGAGATGGGTTCCTTTGCATGCCTCGACCTGCGAGGTGCTCGCAAACTATATCGCACAACGCGAACGTCATTGGGCGGGGCGACCAGTATCTTCGTACCTGTTCGTTTCGAGCTGGGGAAACCGGTTGGACAGCGGTCAGATTCATCGCGCTTTCTATGCGTTGTCGCGGCAGATCGGCTTGCGCGGTGAATCAGACAGTCATGGGCCGCGTCTGCACGATATGAGACACGTTTTCGCGACGAACACACTTGTACGCTGGTACAAGTTCGATCAGGATCCCGAGCGTCGTCTACCAGTCCTGTCGGCCTATCTCGGTCACGTCCGCGTTGAGGATACGCAGTGGTATTTAAGCAGCTCGCCCGAACTGATGCGTGAGGCGATGCGTCGACTCGAACAGCGCTGGGGAGAACGGCAATGATTGCTTCAGCGACCTTCGCTCCACTACTGGAACTTTTCTTCACGCAGCGCCTGATGCAGCAGCGCCAGGCGAGCCCTCACACCATCAGCTCCTATCGCGATACATTTCGGCAACTTCTAAAGTTCGTGCAGCAGCGCATGCATAAGCCACCGTCCCGGCTGAACTTCGAAGACATCGATGCGCCTTTGATTGTCGCGTTCCTCGATGAACTTGAGAAGCACCAGGGTGTCAGCGTTCGCACTCGCGATCTACGCCTCGCGGCAATTCATTCCTTCTTTCACTACGCAGCCCTCGAAACGCCGACACATTCCGCCCAGATCCAGCGGGTCCTTGCCATCCCTAGCAAGCGCTTCACGCGTACACTGGTCCACTGTCTGACGCCTCCTGAAGTCGACGCCTTGCTAGCCGCGCCTGATCAAGGCACGTGGTCTGGCCGGCGCGATCACGCCTTTATGCTGGTCGCAGTACAGACCGGCCTTCGCCTGTCCGAGATGACTGGGCTCAATCGTGAGGATCTGATCCTTGGCGCCGGCGCTCACGTGCGGGTGATCGGGAAAGGTCGAAAAGAGCGCTGTACACCCATTGCGAGATCCACGCGCGCCGTACTGAAAGCGTGGTTGCGAGAACCACAACGCGGTGACAGCACGGTACTGTTTCCCAGCGCGCAGGGTAGACGCCTCAGTGTCCACGGTGTGCAGTACCTGTTAAACAAGCACCGCAAGACCGCCTGTGAAGTTTGCCCGTCATTGAAAGAGAAGCGGGTTACCGTCCACTGTTTGAGACACACCATGGCCATGGACCTTCTGCAACAAGGCGTTCGTCGTTCGGTCATTGCGTTGTGGCTCGGGCATGAATCGGTGGAAACTACGGAGATCTATGTCGAAGCGACCCTTGCGATGAAGGAGCAGGCCCTAGAGAAGGCAACTCCACGACACGGCAAGCCCGGACGCTTCAAGCCGACAGACGAACTCCTCGACTTTCTGAACAGTCTATAGCCTTGAAATTATGTCGGGTAATCGCTTCGGCACATCCGCTTCTTGACGCGAAATTGTCGGTCGATCGTCGAAGTTCGATCGTGTCGCCCGATATAATCCGGAAGGGAATATAGTGTCTCTTATATCGTTGGGTATATTATCGACATACGACCGCGATGCACCTGTTGCAGGCAGGCGTTCCGTTCAACGTGATCGCCTTGTGGCTCGGTCACGAGAGCCCGGTGACAACCCATCGCTACGTCGAAGCTGACCTCGCGATGAAGGAGAAAGCACTCGGTCGGCTGGACGCACCCGACGCCAGGATTCGTCGGTATCAGGCACCGGACGCGTTGATCCGATTCCTACGGACGCTGTAACTATGCGTAGGTTTCGCCAGTCCCTACCGCACCCCTCAAGGGGCTGGCCGCTCTCACGATGCCTCTCTGCGCATAGTTGCGACGTGAGCATAGGGGTCGCTATGTAAACCTCTGCATAGCGACCCAAAGCGGACGGACAGGTTTCCCTGAAGCGGTCCTTCAAATTCGGGCATCATTCAGTTTCTTTGGAACCAGCAAAAACCGCGACCCGCAACCTCAGCCGGGCTAAACAACAACAATGAATCTTATCTCAAAGATTTTCGGGGCTCGCTCACCTTCGACGGTTCCGGCACAGATGGTCTATTTATCGCCGGGTGAATCGATGTCCCTTCGCGCTGCGCTTGAGACCATTGCCTCCAGCACCGATCAAGAATTCGTCGCGCGATGTATATCGCACTATTCGGGCTATGTAAGGGAGGCGGCGATTGCGCGGGCGGTCGAGCTGGGCGGCAGTTCGTCTTTAGACTCGATCACAAAACGCGTGAACGATTGGGTACCCGAGGTGCGGCGGGCTGCGACGAACGCGCTGCTTACGCTTTTAGCGACCGTTCCCGCCGAGCACTTTGTCTCCATCATTCCACGACTGCGCGGTCTCATGCTGGCCACGCGTACGGACCACAGATCTTGGTTGTTCGAGTTTGAACGGCGCCTCGTGGAAGCAGGCGGAACCAAAGCGATTCTTGCGGCAATGACTGGATCAGATTTTCGGCTCAGACGCGCCGCGTTTTTCGTGGCTGTAGACCATCAACTTTTGTCGCCCAACGAAACGATAGAGCTTGGTCTGAACTCAGGCGACATAGTGCTTGCAAGATCTGCGGTTGCCCTGCTTGACCTTGCACCGGCTTCAGACCGAGCTAAGTACATCGAGCTTGCCACCGAATCTCCGTTTGGCCCTATACGCCTTGCTGCTCTCAACCATATTTCGGGCGACAAAAGCAGTTCCGATTACGAACCCTTCCTGTGGCGCGCGACACTGGACTCGCAGGGTAGCCTGCGGACAGCGGCGGCCCGATTGCTCATCGAGCACGGTCGAGATGTGTTTGAGCACTGCACCGCGCTGCTCGATGCCGGGCAACTGACTGCCAGGCAAGTCCGTGCAGGTTTGTCACTTCTCGTGGAGCAGCGTGCGCCAGAAATCGTCTCCACGCTTGCGAGGCATGCCGACGACGCACGAGCCGAAATTCGTGCCCATGTGGTCGCATTACAGGCTAAGGTTCTCCCATCGCTCAAAGACGAGATCGCGGCGCGTGCGCTTCTTGATCCGTCCAGACAAGTCCGAAAAACCGGTGCTCGCCTGTGCACTGGTGGGGCGTTTGTCTCTTTGGCTCTGATTAAAGCGGTTCTTGCTCAACATGGAGACTATCGCGCAGCATTAGCGGTCTCCGCGAGAGACAAATGGGATCGCCTCACATGCATCGCGCTCGTCGCAGAACTTTATGTGTCGGGCGAAAACGGTGATCCAGATATAAAGGACGCGCTGAAACGTTGGATCGAAGACCCAACTTCATTGTGGACGAAACCCAGTGGCGAGCACCGCGCGGTTTTGTCCCGCCCAGACGTCCAATCACGTCTTCTCGACTTGGCCGATGATCAACAACCGCAGTTGCGTGCCCGGCTGCGAGAAGGGGGCATCGAGCTTTAGGTCTGGTTCCAGAGCGAATCTGTAGTCCGGCGCAAGAAGGTCGGATTGTCGACGATCCAAGCGCTATTACCGAGTGGCTCATGATGGCCGTCGCGTGCCGCAGCAGCGGCTCACGGACTTGTCCGGGACATGCTGTCGCGGGCGGCAAATCGCTGCCACCAGCAGGTCAATTTTTCGTGCCCTTCCGTTAATGAAACCGCTTCAGGTGCCTGCATGAAGCATGCGAACATTGGCGCGGTGTACAGATCGGCAAATGTCACGTCACCGCCGATCAGAAATTCTTTGTCGTCGGACAGCCGGTTCAATTCCGATAGACATACAGCGGCACGCGGTAGCGCGGCGGCGATCTTCCGCTCATCGGCTGACCGGCCTTCGCGAGGTGAAACCACGCGTTCAACATATATGTCCCAAACGAGCGTTCGGTATGCGTAGGCGTCCAGTATCCCAACGATCTGGTTTACCTTGGCGCGGGCTCTCGGATCTGTCGGTTGCAGTTTGCATCCGGGAAAAACGTCATCGATATAGCGAACAATAGCCCCTGTCTCGTAAAGATGGAACTCGCCGTGCTCGAAGGCTGGAATGCGGCCGAATGGGTGCCGTGTCAAATGCTCCTTTGGAACCCCCGTCTCTGCGAAGACATCGACTTCGACCAGGTCATATTTGATCTGCTTCTCTTCCAGCGCGAGCCGGACGATCCGCACGTAGACGCTCCATGCGGCTCCATATAGTTTCACCACTTCAGATGTCGGCACAGCATCGCCCCAATCGCGCATGAGAGGCGCGGATGCGACAGTTTATTTTAACGAAGCCCGCGACCGCCAATTCGGTGCCTCCGATTGGCATTCGCAGGCGGCAGGATTGTCAACGGTCTACGGGCCGAGGTTGAACGTCCCTTCCTGGCCGCTTTTTGCCTTTACCCGGTTAAGCGACTTCGAGAGGAACGTTAAGCCGGGATCAGGTTGCACTATGGTGCATTACGAGGACCACGCCGCGTTTTGCATAACGACTCGATACCCATCGGGGTCCGCGAACGTTCGGCCCGACACGTCCCAATAAGGGTTGAACGACGTGACGCGAACGAATCCGTTGTCGACAAGTCGGTCGCATGCCGACTCCCACTCTTCTCGGTCCGGAGTGTAAAACACCAGCAAATCCTCATGCGTCGGCGAGGCCGCTACCGGGTGTTCGCGGCATTGGGTGAACTCGAAGTGATAGTCCATCCCGGAACGTCCGAGCATCACCCCATCGAACCCCTGATGATCTTGGAATCGTGCCAGCACGACCAGGTTGAGGGCCGCGCAATACATGTTTTCAGACCGGGATATATCGCTGACAGGCCTGGCGATTCTGAGCTGTGCTTGCATCGATTGGTTATGTCGGTCGTTGGTTAAGGGTTTTTGAACATCTGATTCGCGAGGATACGTCGAACTAAAATCGTCGACAATTCCCGGCGTCTTGTCGAACGGCCGTTCCTGGCCCAGACTGTGTCAAAACGGCTGGCCACTGGGAATTGACAGAAACCTGTCTCGGCGCAGGTCGCGGCTTTTCGATTGCGGCAACCCGAACGTCAAATCACAGCCGAACACATCGCAAAGGCTCAACGACCCCGTACGGGTCTCAGGCCCGCATCGCCGTCATAACCGCTTCTGAACCGAGTAGCTTGATGACCCGCTTCATGTTGTACGCCAGCACGTGCAAGCTCATCTCCGTGCTCACCCGCCCGATGGTCCGTGTCAGGAAATGAGTGGCGCCCATCCATGCCTTGATCGTGCCGAACGGGTGCTCGACAGTCTGTCGCCGGATGCGCATCATCTCAGGGGCATGATCAAGTCGCGCCTGCATCTCATCAAGAACAGCTTCGTGTTCCCAGCGTGTCACGCGACGTTGGGGACCTGGTGTGCAGTCCCCTTTTAGCGAACATTGCTGGCAATTTGAACTCCAGTACTTACTGATCTTCAGGCCGCGCTCAACGGTCGAGAATCGCCAGATGAGCCGTTCGCCGGCCGGGCACCGATATTCGTTCGTCTGTGCGTTGTAAATGAAGTCATCCTTGCCGAAGCGGCCATGAGCCGTTGCGCTCGATGTCACCGTCTTCGGAACGAACACGCTTATTCCAGCCTCATGGCATGCGAGTATTTCTTCGCTCTTGTAGTAGCCGCGATCCGCAACGGCGGTGAGCTTGTCGACGGCCATCTCTGTACGGGCAAGCTTCGCCATCGACGTCAACTGATCACGATCAATGCCATCATTGGTAACGACGTGCGCGACGATCAGATGGTGCTTTGTGTCAACCGCCGTCTGGACGTTGTAGCCGACGACTCCCGTTCCTCGTGTCTTCATTGAACGGGCGTCGGGATCCGTGAGCGATACCTGGTTGTCGGGTGCCGCGTTGAGTTGCACCTCGATCTCCTTGAGGCTTCGCATCTGTTCCTTCAAGGCCGCAATCTTGTCCTGCAGTCGCGCTGTTCTGGCCTTCGCAATCGCAGGCTCCTGACGATCCGCTGTGTCCATCGCCTCGAGATAGCGAGCAATACTGGACTCGATGTCGCGCATGCGTCGTTCGAGCTTGGCGCTCGTGAAGTTGCGGTCGCGATGGTTCACCGCCTTGAACTTGCTGCCGTCGATCGCAACGATCGCTTCGGCGAAGAGGTCCAGACGCTGGCATAGCACAACGAACTGACGGCAGACGCTGCGGATCGCTTTGCCGTTGTCCTTACGGAACCGCGCAATGGTCTTGAAGTCAGGCGCCAGGCGGCCGGTGAGCCACATCAGTTCGACGTTGCGCTGGGCCTCGCGTTCAAGGCGACGGCTGGATTGAATACGGTTCAGGTAACCGTAGATGTAGATCTTGAGCATCACCTCCGGATGATACGAAGGCCGGCCGGTCAGCGCTGGCTCAACACCTTCAAACCCGAGCTTCTGAAGATCGAGCTCATCCACAAAGACATCCACCACGCGCACAGGATTGGTGTCGGTCACGTAGTCATCAAGCGCTTCGGGAAGGAGAAAGCTTTGCGTGCGACTATCGCCTTGAACGAACCGCTTCATCTTGCTCATCCTCCGCTATCGGATGAAGAATTCTAGCGCTTCAAAAATGCGTTTTGACACAGTCTGGGCCGTGTATTGCCCTATGCAAAGGGCATGGCGCCTAGCGAACCGCGCAATCGGCGATAGACAGCACGCCACCCTTTTGGGTCGCTCGATCTACCCCTACAACGGTGCGCTTCTACGTAAGCAACCGCCTTTTGGTGAGCGACTTAAACTCGATTAAAGCTTGGCTCTTCAGTTTCCGGCGTTAAGTAATACGATTTATAGTTCGCAAAGCGCGTGGATGGTTATCCAGTATTCCCTTCGTCATTTAACAGAGAAGCGCGACGGACTCTTGCATTTTCCATACGATCGCCTATAAATACACCAACCTGCCTCCTGCATGAGCGATCTGCCAGTGCGTTCTATGGCGTTGAAGGAATGACTTCGTCGACGAGAACGCAAGAAGCGAAGATGCCGAAATCAGGTGAATACTGTTTCTTCGAGCGCGTTCTGATTAAACTTGAGCCCGAGGATCCATGAACCGCTAAATTCCGACTTCTAATGATTCTTTCGAGGTGAAGCCGAGTTTGGCAATATTAAGAAGAACAGAAATGTCTATATTCGACACTGATGAAACGGCTTGGTCCGCACTGACGAAATCAATCGAACAGATTGCAGGTGCACCGGGTTCTCCTCTAATAGTCCAAGCTCCGACCGTCTTTCAGCCACTGACATTGAAAGGCGTAGAGCCTCATCTCGCCATGTATCGCAAACAATTGCTCGGCGATAACATGCCAACGTATCACAATAAAAACCAGACGGGGTACGTCACCGGATCGAAATCAGTGGCGAAAGGATTTAGACAGTATCTGGAGGCAGTGAACAACGCAATGATAACGCGTGTCGCCGCGCCAATCGACCTCGACGAGATACGCAATTTGGGTAAGCTTTACAGTATTTCTGAGGCGGCTCTGAAGGAATTGGAAGTGGAAAGCAAGTTAGACTGGAAGAAAAAGAAGAAGCAAGATCCGAGCCTCTCGATACAAGATTGGGACGACCAATACAAGGACCCCAAGTATGGAGCGCAAGGATATACAGCAATCCATCGGCTACTTCAAGACGATGTCAACGCGACTTATGGCGCTTACAAGAACAAGCAGGCCGCGTATCCCGCGTTGGATCGACTTCGCGAGGCGCTTTTCAATCTTGATAACAATCCTCGTGAGCGTATCTCATTGCCACAGAGTGAGGACGACGTTAATTATCCTGATGCGTGGGAGTCAATGCTAAAAACAAGCTTTGACATCAACATGAAGTGGGAGGACTTTTTCAACATTGACGCACCTGTTCCGATAGGGATTAATCAAACTTCCAACACTTCATCTCACTACGAATCCGCATGGGAAGCACGAGCAGCTGTATCAGTCGGGTTTTTCTTTCGGATTGGGGCCGTCGGTGGTGGCGGGCGGATAGAAAATCTTCTCAGAAAAGGAACACAGTCGGTTTCTTTCAGATTCAAAAAGTTGGTTCCCGCGGTAATAACTAGAGGTCTATGGTACGACGAGGCGTTAGTAACGGCCTATGCATCGTATGTAGATAAAAATGAATTTTGGGCACCGAACGGCGTGTTTAATCTTGTACCAGTTTCCGCACTAATAGGCAGGGGGCTTGAAGTATCAATTAAGACGTCTAGTGAAGCACATGACGCTTTCCAGGAATGGTTTCATGCAGGCGGAGGTATCGGATTTTCGTTCGGCCCCTGGTCAGTGGGTGCAGGCGGTAGCACCTCCACGTCCAGCGAGAAGATATCCAATACTTCGAGCGATACCACTATTTCTTTCACCGATAATTCGGACCAGCCGTACATCGTAGCTGTGACTTCACTGAAGATGGACGAATATGTCACGAGCAGGATATTGAACGTCAAGAGCGCGCAAGCTGATCTCGCAGCGATGATGGAGAAATCACTAGTATTCGAGGCCGCTCATCCCCTGCTATGGGATCTGACGGCAATTTGAGCCTAGCGCAAAATGAGGGCGATGAAGGGACTTTTGCATTGACTCCCGATGAAGGGTCGTCCCTTGACAGTCTTGACCAATTCGCTGCTTCGTGAACCCTACGACCGGATCACAGGAAGTGCTAGCGGCCTGGAGAATGAAACTGAAAAGTCATGTCGCGCTTCTGGCGGGCCTATGCCTCTTGCTTATAAACAGTTGTGCATCGTGCTATGCCGAAACACCCAAGGACGTCTTGGCGCAACGCGTAGCATTATGGGAAAAGTTTGCCCCGCTGTGCATGGGAAATCCATCTAAACGGAAAGAGGATCCGAATGCACCAGATGTGACGTGCAATGATGGCGACATGAACCTCTTTTCGGGACTTTTGTGCGCGGCCGGTATCACTGCCGGCTGCGTGGCGGTGAGAGCCGCTTTCGTCGACACAGGAGCAGATGCCGGACGGTGGCATCGATCGCCGCGGCGCAAAAACGATCCAACGATAGATGAGCTTGAGGGCAAAGACGGAGTCGCCTCTTTTTCTCCCGATATGGCTCTCGGGGCCCAGTTGTATTTGGCAACGACACACGACATACCTGTGCTACAGATGTGGCTGACATGGCTGGACGCTCATCGACCCTGTGCCGCTGGTGACGAACCCAGATGCGACGTTGTTTTCGCAGGCGTTACGCTTAAGAAAAACGTCCGCGGCTGGCCGCGCTTTTGTACTGACGACCGCCCCATCAAGGATGACCCTGGACACGGCTGTTCGATGCGCCCGGGCGATCTAGCCAATCTTGCTGCGACACGGTACTACCTAAGTCCGCTTCACATGGCTCAGGTGAATTGCGCGAAGGATCTGGGCGAATTCGGGGATTATCTACGCGAACTCGTCGAGATAGAACCTCTCATCCAGCGTGGCCTTCCGCGTCTGTTGGATATATCCTGTGGCTTGGCACCGGCGATAAATCGCATCTCTGCTGAATTGAACAAGCCTGGCTATTCGCAACATCTAGTTGCTGTAGAAATTCTTCTTTACAGGAAACTGGGTATTGCAGACTCACGCATTGCAGAGTCTGCAGGGACGCTCGCCGCGAAACAACCAAATAATCCTTTTTTTCAATACCTCGCTCACGGCGCCACTGATGCGATCCGAAATCAAGTCTTGACTCTTTGTCCTGCCACCGAGGAAGCTGCAAAGAATTCCGCGCAGACTCAGTGGGCCTGGGAGCGGGCCGATAGCGATCAGGCGTGGAAACAGGCCAATTTGTGGGATTGTTTGTTTATCGCTCGGCTCTTGCTTTCGTAGCGCGGGGCGCCGAGCGGCGATGCAGTCTCAGTGAAGTCGGGTGACTGCAAGGTCCGTCCGCTGCGGCGGGGGTTCAGCCGTTCGACCAAAATCAGCGATAGGCTCTTTATGGCCGCGCGCTGCCCGACACATGCGGCTCAGTGCGACGCGCAAGAGACGTTCGCGATTTCCAGTTTTGGTCGCCGCGCTAAATGAGTTCGGCGATGCGAACAATGATCAATGCCGCTGGAACGAGCACCACCTGCGCACACAGTGTCCCGAGAACGCGTGCGCCCGCGAGAGTTGTAATTGCCCGCCGGAAGCTGTTTTCCGAAATCCGGCCTTCGATTACGTCGTCCGTCATCACTGAAACTTGCGGATCGATGACGACCGCCAATACTACGGTCGCAAAGCCATTGATAACTGATGATAGAGATAAGGTCAAGTCTGGTGTATGGGCGGTTAATGGCCGGCGACGTCAAGCGGCGAGTTTCTGCTGAACCGGTTGATCGCCTTGCACCGGCTCGCCGTCCCTGAAGGCAATGCCCTCCAGCAACAGCTTGATCTGCTCAGGGCCGTTGATGCGGCGCCAGGTTTTCTCGGCTTCCTCGATCAGCTTGAATGCCAGACCGAGGAAGGTCGGTCGCGACACGCAGTTGCGCGTGC
>Ga0255336_100497_pt1 | contig 59064 bp, 53 predicted proteins | sample MeOH1_35cm_T3_17_FD_189102 | JGI IMG/M metagenome (GOLD analysis project Ga0255336, IMG submission 189102) | Sandy soil microbial communities from University of British Columbia, Vancouver, Canada - MeOH1_35cm_T3_179 | ecosystem: Engineered > Artificial ecosystem > Sand microcosm > Unclassified ... | reverse complement strand
CATTTGACTTAACAGCCCACACTAGTTGAGAATGGATAAGTCGCAAGTGATTGCGATCCCAACCAGAGTGGGCCTGTGGCGCAGCTGGGAGCGCGCTTCCATGGCATGGAAGAGGTCGTCGGTTCGAACCCGACCAGGTCCACCAATAAACTCAACAAGTTAGAAGCATCTCCCCTCCGCGGCTTTGTCGCATTTTTGTCGCAAATCTTTGACCCATTCCATAACTCACGCCTTTGCTCCGTTCTCTGCCTCACCCGCAGCGGCTTCCCATCGCACTCCAAGACCGCGAAGAAGAATGTCGTCCGCCTTATTCAAAACAGGCGAAGCAGGTTCTTTGGTCGCCGTCCCTGTCGAAGGATCGCTTGGCTTCGAATGCGGTCCTGAAGGCGTTCCGCCTTCGAGTCCGAAGAAAGGATTGCTGCTCAGCTCGTCGTGAATCGAGTTCACCGTCGCGCGCACGCCGTCTTCCAGTGACTGCATATAGACTTCCGTGGTGGTGGCGAGGCGCGAGTGCCGCATCATTCCCTGGATGTCCTTGATGTGGCCCTTGTCCTTCGCGAGCGTTGCAATCGTGCGCCGGATGACCTGGAACGTCAGCTTCGGCAGTCCCAGTTCCTTCGCCAGTTTGTGCAGCACCCGTTTGCGATAGTTGCTCGAATCGATGAACCCGCCGTTGCGTCCCGGAAAGATGAACCCTTCGGGATCGTTCGCAGTTGGTCCATGCCAGCGCTTCTTTCGCCGCTGCTCTTCCCGGCACTGCTTGCGCCACGCCTGGAGTTCTTCCGCCAAGTGCTCGGCAATCGGGATCTTGGTGAGACTTCCCTTGGTCTTTCCCCAGGGGCGGATTTTCCCCTTGTAGACCGTCTCCTTGATCTCGATCTGACAGTGCACCGGATCGAAGCAACTCCACCTCAAACCAAACAACTCCCCCGGCCGCAGAGCGTTGGACATATCGAGCTTGAGCACAATCCAGTCCCGCGAAGCAAGCCTGGACAAGGCCGCCCGAAGCTGGTTCCACGTGAGCGTTGTCTTGTCGGTCTCCCGCAACTCCGCGGGGACTTTTACCGAGCGCGCCGGGTCTTTGGGAAGAAAGTCTTGTTCGACCGCCTCCGCGAAGATTGCCCGTAGGTACGCTCTGGCTTGCAACACTCTGTCTCTCGACCGGGTTTTGGCCATCTGATTGAGGTGGTTCTGGAGAGCGAATTTGTCGATGTTTTCGAGCCGTACATCCTGGAACGCATCGACCAGATCGGCCTGGATGAGATACTTTTTCGTCTTGGCCGTCTCCTCTTTCCAGTCCGCCTCCTTCAGCGGCAAATAGCGGTTTTGGACAAACCAGTCGAAGGTAACGCTGCCGTTCCTGACAACCCCATCTTTGGTGATCTGTCCGGTAAGCTTGCTGATTTCGAGTTCCAACTTCTCTCGCGCCTCGTACTTGGTCATCTCGGATTTCAGCCCGAGCGCAACCGGAGTCGAGACGGTTTTCGGTTGATGAGTATTGGGGTCGATCACTGTCCTGCGGAAGTATCCGTACCACTTTTTGCCGCGGGCCGACACCCATCCTTTCTGGTGCGATTTACCCATCGATTCCTCGGATTTCTGTGTGGGAGGAAAAACGGGTCACCCCTATTTTACTGGCGTTTGCGCCGTAAATTGGAGGCCATTTCCCGCTCTTTCAGAAATTCTTCGATTCCGCTGGCGCGATAGCGCAAAGCGCCGTCACTCAAGCGGACGACTGGCAGATACGGCAGTCTCCGCGAGGAGTGGTCCCAGACCCAGTCCTTGCTGACCTTGAGCTTGAGCGCAACCTCTTCGGCGGTCAGAAGTGGATCGGCCGTCTCCGTTGTCTGAATTGCCGGTATGGAATCCATAGAATCGTTTCCCCCTTCGCTCTCTTTCCAGAGATTCCGGAAGTTTTAGTCCCATACGCAGATTGGTGGGGAAGCGGCTGGCTGTCTAATGAAAATTACGGAGAGCCTTATTCCATTCAGGAATTACGGCTGTTTATGACAATTTCTGCAACTTGGGTCCGTGTGGCTGCATCGAAATTGCTTTCCGGTACTCGCGCCCGCGTACAGTGCCGATGATGTAATTCCAGATGTCCTGTTCTCCTGCCCAGATTTTGGCTCGGACTAGAAGGATAACTATGACCCTACCGGAAACTCGATTGTTGCAAGCGGCGATTGCATTGGCGGAGGAATTGCATTTCTCCAGGGCCGCCGAACGGCTGCGCATTGAACAATCGACCTTGAGCAAGCGAATACTTGAACTGGAAAGCCAGATTAGCTTGCGGCTTTTCAAGCGCAATCGGCAGTTCGTCGAACTGACGGATGCTGGCCGCCATTTCGTAGAAGAAGCGCGCCACGCCGTTCTGCACACTGAACGAGCCGTTATGAGCGCAACCGCAGCTTTTCGCGGTGCCGAAGAGATTCTCAACATTGGCAAATCAGCCTACACCGATCCGTATCTGGTCACCACTCTACTATCCATTCGGCTGCCTCTTTTTCCCGGCCTGCGGGTCAAGCTGTGGAGCAATTATTCCCATGAACTGGCGCATCAAGTTGCTTTGGGCAAGCTGGATATGGCTCTGGTCACGGCTGTTCCCGATATGCCAAAGCTCAACCTTCTGACCGTGGCCGATGCGCCAGTGTATATCGCGTTGTCGAAGCATCACCCACTGGCTGGCCGCAAAGAACTGCGCTTAGAAGACTTGCGCGCCTGTGAGTGGATTCTTCTCGCTTCCTACGTCAACCCACATGTTTTCGAGATGATCCAGCAAGTTACTGCAGAGAGGGGAGTTGTCGCATCCGACCTGCATTACGTCATGACCGCTGAGGAAGCGTTGGAATTCGTGCTGGCGCGGAAGGGAGTTGCGTTCTTGAATCGTGCCGGCGCCTGGCGTATCGCTCGTGACGGTGTCACAATGCGGCCGCTTGTCGAAGAAAAACTCCGATTCATTACCAAGCTGGCAACCCAGGCAGAGAGTAAATCCCGCTTGGTCAGTGAATTTGTGCGCGCCGCAGGACGTAAACTGGCAGGCTCTCGACCGGCCCAACAAGGACGACTTCCTCTAGCGGGATGAATCGTTGTTGGGAAGGGGCAATTTGTCCTGCTCGGATCCTTCCACTTCCCGTATTACTATGTTGAGTGGTCCTTCGAGCCCACACTTGGGACACAGATACACGCCAGACGTGAGCGCTTGACTCTCGAATTCCTCTCGCCGGAATATGCTTCTGCAATGTACGCACATATGAAAATGCTCAAGAACGTGATTCTGCTTGTTGGAATTTTCCATCGCCAGACTCCCGCACTTACTCTTCGTCTTTATTGAATTTCTTTAAGCAGCTTTAAAGCGCCAGATTCTTTCCAACAGCACTCGAAGGATTTGTCCACTGGCGGGCCCATCGTACAAATTACCCTGGCGCATTGGAATTATAGGTTTCTCATAAAACGTTTATTTTCTGTGGGTCGCTTCGTAACAAAAAATGGCTCCTATGTTCGCAGATGTTGACGTTGTCAACCTGCAATTTTGTTCTCGCCGATCAGGGCATAGACATAACGGCTCAACACCTCCGAAGTCACCTCTGGTGTCAGTGTGCTATTCAACATTTCCTGCAATACCAATCCCTGAAGTAAGGAACCGAAGCCAAGTCCGATGATCGGCAAAGGCATGGGTGGTTTGCGATCCGCTGCCGCGTAAAGGTCCTCGAAGACCTCGCCGACCCCTTTCAACAATTGTTCATAGAGCGCAACGGTGTGCCTTTTGGGTTTCGGCTGACGTACAACAAAGAGATTGAATTCCGTCAGCAAAAGGGCCCATGTGCGGACTTCAGGATTCTCTTTGATAGCGCGCAAAAGTTCTTTGCACTTCGCCTCCAGACCGGATTTCGAACGAACAGCCCGCAAAATGGTTGAGACGAGATTGCTGATCTGCTGTCCGGCCACAGCGAGAAAAAGTTCTTCCTTGTTCTTGAAGTTGAGATAGAAAGCGCCGCGCGAGTAATCAGCCTTTGTGGCGATCTCCTCCAACTTGGCGGCCTGAAATCCATCACGGGCAAAAATATTTTTGGCGGAAGAAAGAATCTTCTGACGCGTCAGTTCGGTTCGTTCTACTTGTTTTCGTCTCGGTTTCACAGCAGTCGCAGGCGCTTTCATAGACGTAAGTATTGCGCATTTGCCCGTGCTTGACAACTTACATGCATGTATGTAAGTTTAATGCCAAGACGAAACGGGGGTCAACAAAAAGGTCCGTGAGATTGGCCCAGCTATTTATTGCGCTGAGCACTTGTGTAGATATTTTGTGTTCCGCTCCGGCCCAAGGGTGGCCGCTGCCGTCGGGAGATGAATCTTGCGTATTTGCGTTTCCAAATGGATGGCCCTGCTAGCAACGGTGGTGCTGCTAGGGCTCTGGACGCCGCGCGTGTCTGGCCAGACGCTGCTTCAGGGGCCCACGCCTCAAGCAAATAGCGACAACCCCTTTCTGGGCGCCGTTCCAGGGACAAAAGCCGAGGACGTTCACGAACTTTCTTTGGCGCAAGCAGTGGATCGGGGCTTGCGTTTCAATCTCGGATTGCTGCTCTCAAAACGAGCTCAACAGCAGGCGGCTGCCGACAAGACGCGTGCCTTGAGCGGGCTTTTGCCGACTGTCGACGCCTCCATTGGTGAGAACGTCGAAAAGATCAACTTCGATCTCTTTGGACTGGGATCCATCAATCTGAATTCGCTCGGCTTAGGCTCGAACGCCGTCCTTCCCCGTTCCGTTGGTCCTTTCAGCACGAGCACCGCCTCAGGATCGGTCTACTGGAGTTTGCTGGATCTGACACATATCCGCAACTGGCAAGCTTCCGGACAGATGAATCAGGCTGCGACGGCAACCTACCGGCAGGCGAGAGAGCTGGTCGTGGTCACGGTCGAAACGAATTATCTTTTGGCCGAAGCGCTTGAATCGCAGTATCTGGCGACCAAAGCCGATTATGAAACAGCGCAGGCGCTCCACAAACTTGCCCAAGATCAGGAGCATGCCGGTCTTGTCCCGGAGATCGACACCTTACGGGCCAGGACGGAACTGCAAAATCGGACCCATGCCCTGCTCCAAGCCAAATCGAATTATGACAAGCAGATGGTCGCTTTGGCACGGGTTTTAGGACTGCCAATCACCAACCCTCTGACACTCACGACGCGCTTGTCTTATCGTCCGCAGGCGGAGACTGACGAACAGCAGGCCTTGGCAAGGGCTTTGGCTTCACGCCAAGACTACCAGTCGGCACAGGCGCAGCTGAGGGCCTTGGAATATGCGCATAAGGCCGCGAAAGCGGAGTATCTGCCTTCGGTGCTGTCCAGCACGATCTATGGCGTGGTCGGATTGCACCCCAGCGAAGCATCTCCGACTTGGGCCTCCAGCATTTCTTTACAGATTCCGATTTTTCACGGCGGCAGGACGGAGGCCGATGCCAAGACGGCCGAGATCAACCTCAAGCGCCAGCAGGATGTGCTCACCGACCTGAAGATTCGCATTGCCCAGGAGGTACATAACGCGATTCTCGACATGCGGACGGCCGGAGAGCAGGTGGAGGCAGCGCAAATTGCGGTTCAGTTCGCCGACGCAACCTTGCGGCAATCGCAGGACCGCTTCGCCAATGGTGTAGCGAACAATATTGAGGTCATCCAAGCACAGCAACAACTGGCCAATGCGCGCGAGCAATACGTCGGGAGCTTGTACCTGTTCAACTCCTCCCGCGTATTTCTGCAACGTGCAACGGGAACCGCAGAAAAAAGTGTCGCGGACTTCTCCACCGAGCAGGCGGTTCAGGGTCCGAATATCCCTAGCCAGAGCGCGGGCAAATGATGGGAGTGGGTGAATGAGTATCCAAGAAACCACATCTGAGGCTGAAGACACGCAGTCCACAGTCACCGTAGAAGAAAAAAAGTCCACGAACAGACGTGCCAAACTATGCGTCCTGATTGTCGGCGGAATAGTCGTAGCCGTCGGCGCTTTGCTGTATTGGTTGCACGTCCGGCAATTTGTTGAAACCGATGACGCTCAGATTGATGGGCATATTTACTCGATCAGCGCTCGAATCAATGGCCACATCGCCAAGGTTTATGTGGAAGACGGACAGATGGTTCACGCCGGTGACCTGCTGGCGGAGATCGAGCCGTCCGATTATCGGCTTGTCTTGGATCGTGCGACAGCCGAGTACAACGATGCGATAGCCAATGGCACGGCCGCCGATTTCACAGTTCCCATCGTCCGGGTTGGTTCTCGCAGCCTGATCGAAAGTGCCGACGCGGATATCACCGGAACCCAGGCAGCTATTCGCGCCGCCCAGAAACAGCAAGCCGCAGCAGAGGCTTTGTTGACGGAGGCAAAGGCAAACGCCAAGAAGCTGAATACCGACTTGGAGCGCTATCGGCAGTTGATTGCGAAGCGGGAGATTTCGCAGCAGCAATTTGACCAAGCCGTAGCTGCGGCCGAGTCCGGCAATGCCATCGTCAGCAGCCGCGAAGCGGGCCTGTCTGCGGCGACGGAGCAGGTTCGCCAAGCCGAAGCGCGTCTGCTTCAGGCCAGAGCCAATGCCGCTAATGCCGCAATTTCTCCCCGGCAGGTCTCCGTCAGTGTAGCCCGCAGTCAATCGGCGACCGCCCAGGCGGACAAAGCACGGGCGGCGATGGAGCAGGCCAAGCTCAATCTCAGTTATACAAAAATTTACTCACCCGTGGATGGCATTATCGGCAAACGCTCAGCCCAGCCCGGGCACAACGTACAGGCGGGGGAGGACTTGATGGCAGTCGTGCCATCACGAGAGGTCTGGGTAACCGCCAACTTCAAGGAAACACAACTTGGCCGGATGAAACCAGGCCAGACAGTGCGGATCAAGATCGATACCTATGACGGACGCGAATGGAATGGCCGGGTAGTTGCTATCGGGGGAGCCACAGGCGCGCGTTTCAGTATTCTGCCCCCTGAGAATGCCACCGGCAACTACGTAAAAGTCGTCCAGCGTGTGCCGGTGCGTATCACTTTCGAGGGCGACGATTCCAGCACGTTCAACCGCGACGGGCTTCTTCGCCCGGGCTTGTCGGTAATTCCGAAGGTCAAGGTGCGCTAGATGGCAGACACGGTAAATACAGGTAGGCAAGAGCCGTGGAGGCCCAGTCATAACCCATGGCTGATCGCCATGGCGGTCGGACTGGCTGCCTTCATGGAAATTCTCGATACCGCCATCACCATCGTGGCCCTGCCGCACATTGCCGGCAACCTCGGAGCGAACTTGAGTGAAGCCAACTGGGTGATGACGAGCTATCTTGTGGCTAATGCGATCGTGCTGCCAATCAGCGGCTTTTTGGCAACATCGATCGGCCGTAAGAAGTTCTTATTGATCTGCATCATCGGCTTTACACTCTCGTCTCTCTTCTGCGGACTCTCCATATCCCTCGGAATGTTGTTAACCTCCCGTGTTCTGCAGGGAGCTCTTGGGGGTGGAATGCAACCGGCGTCGCAAGCCATCCTTGCGGATTCGTTCCCCGAAGAAAAGCGAGGACAGGCGTTTGCCGTCTTCGGAGCCACCGTCGTATTGGCGCCGATCATCGCTCCGGTGCTCGGAGGCTGGATCACCGACAATTATTCCTGGCGATGGATGTTCTACATCAATATTCCGGTCGGCATTGCCACGTCGATCATGACGCTGCGGCTGGTGGAAGACCCTCCCTATATAACCAGGATTAAAAGGCTCAAGCAAAACATCGACTACATAGGCATGGCATTGCTCGCCCTTGGACTCGGTTCGTTGCAAGTGATGCTCGATAAGGGCCAGGAAGACGACTGGCTCAGCTCCAACTTCATCGTTACACTGTTGGTCATTTTTCTGGCTTCCGTGCTGGTTTTTGTCGTCTATGAGCTGCGGCATAAAGCTCCGGTGGTTGATCTGCGGCTCTTCAAGAACTTCAACTACAGCATGATCTGTATCTCGATGTTCTTCGCGGGGGTCGTGCTCTATGGAAGCAACCTCTCGTTGCCGGAGTATCTGCAAACGATACTTGGTTATACAGCGCAACTGGCAGGCATTGTCCTCACACCGGCCGGAGTTGTCTCGGCTATTCTCCTGCCCGTCGTAGGGGTACTGTGCGGAAAGGTGCCGCTGAAGTGGCTCATTCTGCTTGGCTGGATTGCTATGTGTACCTCCTTGCTGTACTCCACGCAACTGATCACGATGGAACTTGATTTTCATTCCGCGATCATCATGCGGATATACCAAGCCATCGGCCTTGCTTTTCTCTTCGTTCCGCTGACGTCAGCGGCCTACTTTGGAATTCCCGAAAGCAAGAACAATGAGATTTCAGGAATGGTCAATCTGATGCGGAACATTGGCGGCAGTGTCGGCACCTCGTTGATTGCCACGGTAATTGACCGCAGAAGTCAGTTGCACATGAACAATCTAGTGACGCATGCCACCACGTTCGACCTGCCTTGGCGGCACATGGCGCAGGGACTGACGATGCACTTTCACGCATCAGGGTACTCGATGGCTGTCGGGCGACAGAAGGCTCTCGCCACCATGGCACGCCTGACGAGTGCGCAGGCCATCACCTTGTCCTACGCGGATTTGTTCTGGCTACTCGGCACGATATCGCTGATCTTCGTAATTCTGTCTTTTTTCATCCCCAGGAATACACCTCAGGCGGGCGGTGGAGTTGCCGTACATTGAGAGCGATGTTACTTAGGACGCGGAGACGCTTTGTTTAGAGAGGAGAAAAACGGTGTCAAAGGTTTTTATGATCAGAGCCTCTGTCATCTGATTCTCGAAGACACCCGTGAAGCTGGAGACCCTAGACGACCAGTATGCAATCAGGTACCGCAGTGCGGGGCTAAAAAGATCGTCGAAAAACGCGCCCGCAAGTATCGTTTCCGAAGGTGGACGACTGAATGCAAGTTATAACCAATTATCTACACTCGAACGTCACCCCTGGTGAAGCCGGTGATCTGTTGTGGGCTACCATTTACGTGGTCCTAGTAGTTGTTGCGGTCGCTCTGGCGGTTCTTTCCATGGAATGGCTGGAACGCAAAATTCTAGCGCATATTCAGATTCGTTACGGGCCTATGCGGGTAGGACCGCACGGATTGTTGCAACCCATCGCCGATGGAATCAAGCTCCTCACAAAAGAAGACATCATCCCATCTGGTGCGGACAAACTGATTTTCTGGCTAGCTCCCTGTACGGCTGTCATGACTGCCTTTACTGCGTTTCTGGTAGTGCCCTTCGGACGTACCCACGCGGTCACCAACATGAATATTGGCATTCTGTTCATGCTGGGAGTTTCCATGCTGAGCGCAGTAAGTATCATCATGGGCGGCTGGGCTTCCAACTCGCACTACTCGTTGATCGGTGCGATGCGCTCTAGCGCGCAGATGATCTCCTACGAGGTGGCGATGGGACTGGCGATCGTCTCGGTAATCTTGCTCACCAGCTTGCAGACTGGGACAGGTACGTTAAGCATGATCGGCATCGTTGAAGCGCAGGCAGCCCAGGGCCGCTGGTTTATCTTCTCGTTTTTCCCGCTTGGATTTGTGGCATTCATGGTTTTCGCTATCGCCATGGTCGCCGAGACCAACCGCGCGCCATTCGATCTGCCGGAAGCGGAATCGGAACTAGTGGCTGGGTTTCATACGGAATATAGCGGATTCCGCTGGTGCCTGTTTTTCCTGGCTGAATATGCCGGAATGCTGTCTGTCAGCTCGATTGCCGTCACGCTGTGGCTAGGCGGTTGGCTGCGACCGTTCCCAAACGCACTTTCCGGGAAGGCCTGGGATCTGGCGTTCTCGTTCCTGCCGGCGCTGACGTTCTTTTTACTTACAGGCGCATGCTTGGTGGGCGCGGCTAGGATGCCGAAGCTGCGGTCGCTCAAGGTTCAGACGGTCGGACTTGCGGTTTTCGGCCTCGTGCTCGGCGCCGTCGGACTGATCCTTCTGGTGCCTGGTATTCGCGAGCGTGTGCAGGACATGTACTGGTTCACCGTCAAGGTTTCTTTCTTTATGTATCTCTATATCTGGTATCGCGGCACCTTCCCGCGATACCGCTTTGATCAACTGATGAAGTTGGGTTGGAAGGTTTTGTTACCGGTCTCGCTGGCGGTATTGCTCCTGACCGCTCTGGCCGGCATCAGGCAGGAGTTGGCGACCGTTTTGTTGGGTGCATTGCGATGAGTATGGCGTCACCGTTGGACAAAAATAGTTCTTGACTCTCTGTTTCGGACCGAGATGTGCGTCCAGATACCAACGAGAGGTCGAATAACGGTATCCACAATGGATCATGCGGATGCATTTAACCGGTTAGCGCGTGACATCCTCACGACCTTCGACCGGATCGCTTACCACCTGATGATGGCCGCGATTGCCGAGCGTACCGACGATGAACTTGCGCTGACCCTGCAGGAGATTCGCACCTATAAAACGGTTGCCTTCAAAGAACCTATCACTATGAATGCTTTGGCCACCACGATGCGGATCCCACTACCGACCGCAACCCACCTTGTCGATAGCCTGGTGGCAAAGGGAATTGTGATACGGACAAGAACCATGCATGATCGCCGGTTGGTTCTCGTCAGTCGGAGCAAGAAAGCGAAAGCGCGAGAGCAGAAAGCTTTGGACGATCAGGCGGCTCTGATCCTTAACGCCTTTAAACCATTCAATCCGGCGGAGTGGGAAAAGATAGCAAAGGCACTTGGCGAAGTTGCGGAAGCTCTACAGAGCCGGCCTAAATATTCTCAGGGGACAGACGGGAGAGATTGACGGCGTATATAGCGATACCGTTGCTCCTCGCCGACCGCAATATGCGGCGGGCCCTGAAAAATGGCACATGGTCAGCAAACGGGGCGCCGCGTCAGCTGTACTGAATTGGAGCGGATGAAAACCCTGGCGGTGTCGAATCGTGCATTGAAGAAGACCGGACCGACAAGAAAACAAGGAAAAAGCCGACGATATTTGATATGAAAGATCCCATTGCTTTTATCGCACCATCCATAATTCCCGCCAGCACAATTGAGACGGCGGCCGGAGTACAACTCCGCCAACGACACGCGGAAGCGGCGGCTGAAAGCGTCAGGAAGGCCACCGATGCGCTACTTGGGTTTCAGGCGCAACAAGGTTACTGGTGCGGCGATCTCATTGGCGATGAGACCCTTCTCTCCGATTATGTGTTGCTTCAGCTATGGTTACACCCCGCGGTGGAGGGAGAGCCATGGAAGTCTCCTGATCCGGACCGGATGCGCAAAGTGGTTAGCGCCATTTGGAGCCACCAGCTTCCCGATGGCGGGTGGAACTTATTTGCCGGGGGCTCAGCCGACGTCAATGCGACCGTAAAGGCTTACACCGCCCTGAAGATTGCCGGTGAAGACGTCAGAGGCCCGCGAATGAAAAAAGCTCGTCGCCTCATCCTTCAACTGGGCGGACTACAGGCGTGCAACAGCTATACCAAGCTCAACCTCAGTTTTTTTGACCTTTTTCCACGCCGCTTTGTCCCCACAGTGCCGCCAGAAATACTCCTGATTCCCGGCAATGTTCTATACGAAATGTCGTCGTGGACCAGAACGATCGTCGTTCCTTTGTCCATCATTCAGGCGACCGGCGTCACCCGGCCCGTGCCGCATGGACTGACTGTGAATGAGTTGTTCGACCCAAACACGAGAGTTTGCCTGCCGAAAAAAGACCACATCTCTGAAATATTTATTCAGGCGGATCGGCTGCTGAAGTTCTGGGAAGAGCGCGGTATGCGCAAGATCCGTGCGAAAGCGATTCGTGCAGCCGAGCGCTGGACGCTTCAGCACCTGCAGTTCTCCGATGGCCTCGGAGCTATTTATCCAGCAATGATGTACACCATTATGGCGCTCGATGCCCTGGGCTACGAACGCGACCAGCCGGATTTGGCGCAAGCTATTCGTCAATTCGACAGTCTATTCTTGGAGAAACACAACATGGTGAATTTTCAGCCCTGCAAATCACCGGTGTGGGATACGGCCATTGCCGCGTTTGCACTTGGTGAAATGGGCAGTGCCGATTCGAAAAAGCTGACCCGGGCTGCGGATTGGCTGCTGGACAAAGAAGTTCGTAGAAAAGGAGACTGGTCGGAAAAGCGTCCTGATCTTACTCCGAGTGGATGGGCCTTCGAATTCGCCAATGAGCATTATCCTGACATTGATGACACAGCCATGGTGCTGCTCGCTCTTCTACACGCGAAAGCATCCGATCCCGAGAGACAGCAGCGCGTTGAGCAAAGGGCCGTGATCTGGCTTTTGGGAATGCAGTCCACCAACGGTGGATGGGCTGCGTTCGATGTCGACAACGACTGGGAAATCCTGAACAAAATCCCTTTTGCCGATCACAATGCGATGCTTGATCCAACGTGTGCGGACATCACCGGACGCGTGCTGGAATCCCTCTGCCGGCGCGGTATGACTTACGATGACCATGCTATTCGTAAGGGAGTGCGCTATCTCCTCATGGCGCAGGAGAAGAACGGGAGTTGGTATGGGCGCTGGGGAGTGAACTATATCTACGGCACATTCCTTGCGCTGCGAGGTTTGTGCGCTGTCGCCGCTCCTTCGGCTCAGCCTGCGATGCGACGTGCGTCGAACTGGCTCGTGTCGGTACAGAACGAAGATGGCGGATGGGGAGAAAGTTGCATGGGCTACCAGACCGGAAATTTTGTTCCCGCCGTGAGTAGTCCGACGCAAACGGCTTGGGCCGTTCTCGGCTTAATCGCAGCGGGAGAAGAACACTCCGACGCAACGTTTGCGGGAATACAGTGGCTGGTTGACAAACAGTTGCCGGACGGCACATGGGACGAAAAGCTTACTACGGGAACAGGTTTCCCTAACGTTTTCTATTTAAGTTACGACTTGTACCGTACCTATTTCCCATTGATCGCGTTATCCGCATTCCGTCAGGTCGTCAATACTCTGGCGCACAGCGCTTACGCCTGATGTTCAGGAGGTAAACAACTGCCGCGTAACGCGGTAGACACGATTCACATGAAAAAAGGTGTTATATCAACAGGTCGCCCTGGGATGAAGGTGCGGGAAATACTGGAGGCCTGGAGAAAAATCCTGGCGGGACAGGCACCAATGTTGTCGATTGAAATCACGAAGGAATGCCCACTACACTGTCCGGGCTGCTATGCCTTTAATGATAATCATCTCGGTGGTGAAGTCACCTTGAGAGGGTTGAGCGAGCTGCGCGGCGACAACCTGGTTGAAGGTGTCATGAGGCTGGTTGAGAGGCATCGCCCGGTGCATGTTTCTTTGGTCGGCGGAGAGCCGCTACTGCGGGTTCTTGAGCTCAACAAGCTGTTGCCTCTTCTGGCCGAGAAGCACATTTACACCATGGTAGTCACTAGTGCGGTTATTCCTATTCCTGCTCACTGGATGGAAATTCCGCGGGTAAAGGTGGCGGTTTCAGTCGATGGATTACCAGAAGACCATGATGTTCGCCGCCATCCGGCCACCTACCAACGGATTCTCAAAAACATTGCCGGACGGCAGGTCAGTATTCATCTGACCATTACACACTCCATGTTGCAGGATGACATGTATCTGTCAAAGTATTTGGAGTTCTGGAATTCGCGCCCCGAGGTCAGTCGCATCTGGATCAGCCTTTACACCCCACAGCAAGACGAGCAGACGCCGGAGATGCTGACGTCTCGAGATCGTGAAGCATTGTTTGCCAACATGGCCGACTGGCGTGCCGCCTATCTGAAGTTGTTGATCAATCCGGGCATCATCGCCGCCTTCGAAGCTCCACCGGCGAACCCGGTGGCCTGCATTTTTGCTGAGATGTCAACGAATTACTCCGCCGACATGAAAACCCGTGTTGAGCCTTGCGTACTTGGAGGACAACCTGATTGCGCTTCCTGCGGCTGTGCAGCGAGTATCGGCCTTCATTCGCTGCGTACCAGTCGTCTACTCGGACCATTGAAAGTTGGAGATGTTATCAACACATCGATTCGAATCGGTTCTGTAGTACGCGCTTGTTTCGGCTCTAGGATTCCACCGCGCTGGCACAGCCATCCTGACCAGGTGGAAATTGCACATTGACCTACGAATAAAAAGCCTCGGAAAGAAACTTTTGTAAACCCAAGGCACGTCACTAATTCTGGTTGCTGGAAATCACGGGCGTGGTTGTGGTTCAGATTCGGGTGCCCACACCCATCTCTCCGTGAAAGGAGAGCGCCCGTGGGAGAACGGGCATCGGGCAAAGAAACGCGGAGCCCGATCGCTCAAGCTCCGCAAGGCGTTCTACCTCGGGTGGGTTAGGCGGCAACTTTCTTCACGGTTTTGACAGGCTGTTTCGGCGAGGTGTTCTTTTCCGTCTTGGCCTTTTCCTTCGCGGCGAACTCCTGTTTGACCTTGGCGGCAATTGCTTCCGTATCCACCTTGTAGGCCGTAGCCGCGTCCCGCAAGACTTGCGAAGCATTGCCACGCGAGGCCGCAAGCAGGATGGCCAATTTGACCACGATCGCAGAGAGTGTGGTCTCGTCCGCACGCCGGAGAAAAGCCAGAAACAGCTTACCAATCGACTCGTTTTCCTTGGCCTTCTTGATACCGTACTGTTTGGCGAGAATCGCGGCGCGGTTTTCGTCCAGCAGGTTGACCATGTGCTCAGCGATAAACAGCAGGTCGCGTTTCATCAACCGCACCGGGACCGCCGCACCGATGGCAGAGAGAACGCGTAGGCCGGTTGTGTTGGCGATTGCTTCCTCCCTGCGACGCTTCTCCTGTTCGGCCTTCCATTGCGCATTGTCAGCCGCATTGCTGTTTGTTTTCTTCGGGTGGTGAATCGGGCAAGCGGGATTCGCGCAAACCTTGTGGATGGTTCCCACCTCGCTACCCTCGGTGATGATGGCCTCGGTCGCGTACTTGCACACCTTGAACTCGGGACGCTGTGTCTCATCCTTCGACTTCGGCTTGTCGTCGCGGATCGCGGTGTACTTGTTACGGGGCAGAACCGCGCTACCTTCCTTCTGCGTGCCGTAGGCCGTGCTGATCTGGACAAGTTCGGGCCTGGCGGCAACGGTCTTTGCCACGTGCACCGCAAGTTTCAACTGGTAGCAACCCGGATCGGTGCAACGGTCGCCCTGTCTGCCGAGGTCGTCGCCAAACAGGAGTTTGTTGTGCCCGGTACGCTTGGGGCAGTCGGCGCAACTTCCCGCCGTGGGAACAAGCTGTGCGTCCCGCTTGTCGAATGGGGCATCTTTCAGAACGAGCAACACGTTTGACTCGATCCAGAATTGCAGGTTGCGGACGGGGAGAAGAACCCGCGCTGGCTTCTGGCCACCGTTGTAGACCTCCTTGAAGCAAGCGGAGAGCGCCGCTTTCTGCTGGTCAGCAGGCAACTTCGCCAGTAGCAGCGCGTGGCCGAGACCGATTTCGTTGGCGTAAAAGGCTTCGACCGCAGCGGGTACAAGGTCAACCAACTTCAGGCGGCCTTGGACGAACGAGGGCGATTTTCCAACACGCGCTCCGATCTGCTCGATGCTGTACTTCGGCTCCTCCAACGCTAAAAGCCGTGCAAACCCTTCGGCTTCCTCCATCGGGTGAATTTCGACGCGAATCAGGTTCTCGACTAGCTGTGCTTCGAGAACTTCCGAATCGGACAGATTGACGATACGGACAGGAACGGTTCCGACCTCGGCCATCTGCGCCGCACGATAGCGCCGCGCTCCGGCGACGATCTCGAATCCGTTCTCGGTAAGTGGCCGAACTAGCAAGGGCGACAGAATACCCTGCGTGCGGATGCTGGCGGCCAGTTCTTTCAACGCGGCATCGTCAAAGACACGGCGCGGGTTGGTTTTCGATTCGTTCAGTTGAGACAGCGAAAGGTCGCGGTACTCGGTTGCATTGATGACATTCGTTTCCATTTTCGTGTGCTCCTTTCGAGCGGTTGAAAAGGTGAAGGCACACGGAGCGGCGACACTTCGGGCAGGTCGTCCGCTCCGCAGGGAGCGGACTAGCCGCGAATTGACTGGTCCGTGAAGGCTTCAAGAAAACCCTGTGCGCGAAGGTTCTTGTCCCACAGCGCGGCAAAGCTCTCTTGTTGCCGGTAAAGGTCCGCGTGAACCGCGTACTGCCCATCCCGCAGGAAGCGGGACCACTGTTCCACGCCGAGGTAATCGTTGCGGTAATAGAAGGCGTTCAGATGCAAGTCTGCTGACAACTCAAAGCACATCTCCGGGTCGCGCATGAGGTCGCCGTTCTGTTCGCCATAGTGCGCGACCGAAAGAGAGGGCAAGCCAAGCGATCCCGGCTCGGGCGTCGCTTCGATGACGAGCGCCATGTAGGGCGGATTCTCGATCTTGAGGTAAAGCGAGGGCCGGTAGCCTCCGGCCCGCTCCAGAATGCGAAGGATGGTTTTCATTACGCCACCTCCGCAACGGCTTCGCTTGCATCGGACGCTGCCGGGTGGTTGCACGAACGCCGCGCCCGTTTGGGTTCGGGCTCGGCATTGCTTTCCTGCGGCGTTTCCTGCGGAGCAGGCTCAACCGGCTGGATGGCGGCGAGAATGAGCGTGGATACCCGCTGCACGGTTTCCAGACTTTCGGTCAGCAATGCGGCATCGCCGTGATAGAGAGCGATGTAATCTGCACTGGCGGTGGAAGTGGTCAACCCTACGGACTTGCCGACTACAAAGGCTACGGCCTCGGCCTCCGTTTCGCGCACCGTCTTGGTGATGGCGGTGCGGCGCTCGGTATGCTTGAGAACGATATGCGCCAATTCGTGAACCAGCGTAGTGAAGGTTTCCGCCTCGGTCTGCCCCGGCAAGAGGCGAATGGTTGTGCCGAAGGCTATACCCAGAGCGGGCGCGATGCTCTCGGTGTATTCGAGCGTGATGCCCTGCGTGCTGACGTACTCGCGCAAGCGGTCGAGGTAGTCGCCCGCATTGCCGGTGACCTTTTCCAACTCCGGCAGCGGTCTGCCTTCGGTCGATGAAATGTCCCACACATACACGCGGCGGAAGCCAAGCAAAGCGGACTTTTCCGCTTCGGCATCTTCGGTTGCAGACGGCTCCGGCTTCTGGCGGCGCTTGCCGATCATCGGCGCAAGGATGGCAATGCCTTTCTCGCCGCGCTTCACCCGGCGGCCAAGCTGGTTCCATGTCCACATGCCCGCTACGTTGGTGGCATCGGGCTTTTGTCTCGCGATCAACAAAAGATTGCCAAGACTGTACGCAGGAAAATGCGCCATCGCATCGAGAAACGCGGTCAAGGCTTCGCTGTGACCGGCCTCAAGCTGCGCGATGAGGTGTTGTACGTTCTCCCGCACAAGTTGCTGCGGGGAGAGAGGCTTCCGCTTTTCACTGGCGGAAGCCGGATCAACGGCGGCTGAGCCGTTGTTGCCGTTGTGGTTGATGTTGCTTTGATATTCCATTGTTTTTCTCCATGTCGGCCCTGGCGGGCGATTTTGTTGTTCACCGAGGCGCAGCCGACAAAATCGGCAGGCAGGACGACTGGAGGAAACGAGGGCCGCGAGGGTGGGAGTCCGGAGTGGTGGCGTGGGGCGTGACAAACACGCTCGATCGTTTGGCGCGGCACACGCTGGCCCGAACGGACGGAAAAGGCCCGTTCTTTGGGCCGTCCACCGGAGCGGCACGAAGTGGAAAAGAGACGCGCGTCAGCGCCACGTAGGGATTGCTTTTCCGGCTGCTTCTAGGAAATCGAGGCTGGTGTGCCTGGAAAACGAATTGAGGATGAGCAGAATAGGACGACAAAAGCTGAGCGAAAACGGAAAACGGTAAGAGGTTTCACGGAGCGAATAAATCTCTTTGCTGGTTGGCGACCTCTGATTTTTCAATCAGGGTCACGCGCATCGCTTCCGAGGGAAGAATGCGGAGCAGATGGAGTGGCAGTTTCTCCGCTGTTTCCAAATACTCGGCATAATCGCGCGGTTCCAGAAATGTTGTCATCCGGTCGTGGATCGGCTGCATGACTTCATTCGGCTCTCCCGTGAGAATCGCAAACGTCCGCTCCCACTGATCCGTTTTCGGGTCTTTCCTGAGGTTCCAAAGGCCGGCCATCCCGAAGGGTTCCCGGCCGGGAAGAACGATCTCGTACTTCAGCTTTTTTTTGCTGCTTCCGGCCTGCGGCCATTCAAAGATCGCATCGGCAGGAACAATGCATCGCCGTTCTTGAAACGAGTCCTTCCAGAACTTTGAGGTCTCGATGCCTTCTGACCGGGCATTGAACAGCAGCCGGTCGGGCAGTTGGAACCCCCAGCGCATAAGTTCAATCTGGCGCTCGCCCTCCCGGTTGATGGCGACAACGGGTTGGATCGACCCCGGAGCAATATCGTCATCCGGGTCCAGGTCGAGTTCTTCTGGTCCCATCCCGGCCTCAAAGGCTTCGGCGATACGCTGTTTATCGGAACGGCAGCGGTAGCGGCCACACATAAATCCTGCCTCACTAGAAAATAAGTAAGCGTATTGATTTCAATCGCTTACTCTCGGTTTTCACAACTTCTGCTGCAAGATCACAGTTGACAGCCACGCCTGCTCATGGGCGAATATAAAGCGAATATACTTCGCTATGTCTCTGGCCGACACAATCCGTCTCCAGGTCGAAGCCGCCCTCGCGTATAGGATACCTTCTGCCCTGACGCCCGCACCGCGCCTTCTCCGCCCGACGGCTAGTGTCGGGATTGTGGCGGTCGATACCCTTCTGGATGGTGGCCTTCCCCTGGGCGCGATCACTGAAGTAGCCGGTCCGGAGTGTTCGGGACGCACTTCGTTCGCCTTATCATTCCTGAGCCGGATGACACAGACCGGAAAGGTTTGCGCCTGGGTGGATATTTCGGATAGCTTCCATCCCGAATCTGCGGCGGCGGAAGGCGTCGATCTGTCCCGATTGCTTTGGATTCGCTGTGGGGCTGCCGCGTCATCGAATTCGCCGCAACCCTCGACCAATGGTTTTGCCCTGCCGGAAAAATACCTCGTACCTGCCCCCATCATAAAAGGTCTGCATGGCGGCGGCTTGGGTCCTCACCCGCGCCATGAGATCGAAGGACTGGCGGGAGCCGTAGGAGACCTTCTCAAACCGGAACTCATTGCCCCGCGTTGTGCGGAGCCGCAACCAAGAATCCGCCATGAGCGAGAAGCATTCGAGCCACATCTTCCGCAACCAACAAGAGGTAGGAAAAAGCCACTTGGGCGAATAAAGCCTTGGTCACGGATCGAACAGGCCCTGCGGGTAACGGATTTGATCGTGCAGGCAGGAGGCTTCAGCGTCATTGTGCTGGATATGGGCAGTGTCGCGCCCGAATATGCTTCGCGGGTACCGCTTGCCACCTGGTTCCGCTACCGTGCTGCCGCCGAGAAAAGCCAAGCGAGCCTGTTGTTGTTGAGCCAATCTACGTGCGCGAAAAGCGCTGCTGGACTTGTTCTCCGCTTACAGCCGGGCACGGCGCTGCGCGAAGAGAGGACCGTTTTTCCCGGCGTGGAGTATCGCGTCGAAGTGGCGCGAGAGCGATTCAAGCCGGTTTCCCTGAATGTCGTTCCTCTGTGCAAACCGCCACAGCGCGCGGCCGAAGCCTCCTGGCGTTGCCGCAGTGCTGGAATAGGACCGCGATGACGAAACCTGTGGAGCTATATGCGTGCATCTGCGCGAAGGAGTTTCCTGCACAGGCGATGTTGCGGTTGCGCCCGGAGCTGCGGGAGAAACCGTGCGTGGTGATGGAAGGAGAGCCGCCGTTCGAAACGGTATGCTCCCGCAATGCGAAAGCGCATATCCTCGGCGTGGTCCGCGGCATGACCAAGGTGGAGATTGAGACCTTTCCCAATATGGTTGCGTTGTCCCGTTCGCGCAAAGAAGAAGCAACCGCGAAAGCCGCGCTTCTGGAGTGTGCCGGAAGGTTCTCGCCCCGCATCGAGGACGCAAGCGGCGATACTGCTTTTCTGTGTGTCGTCGATATCGCCGGAACAGAAAAGCTCCTTGGTCCGCCCGCGAGGTTAGCCAAGACATTGCGCGGGAACGTGAAAGCGTTGGGGATCACCGCCTCGGTTGCTGTCAGCGGCAACTTCCATGCCGCAATCTGCCTGGCGCGTGGGCGGGCATCGCGAGCCGATGTGGCCGTGATCGAACCCGGCGCGGAGTACGCCGCTCTGGCCCCGCTTCCACTGTCGGTACTCGATCTCTCGGAAGAGCATGCGGAGACTTTTGCACTCTGGGGGATACGCACTTTGGGAATGTTGGCGGAGATGCCGGAGAAAGCGCTGATTGCGCGCATGGGACAGGAGGGCAAGCGTCTTCGCCAGTTGGCGCGGGGAGAGCGGCCCCATCTGTTTCTTCCCGTAGAACCAGCGTTCACGCTCGAAGAGCGCATGGAACTGGATACGCTCGTGGACCTCCTCGACGCCTTGCTCTTCGTCGTCGGAGTAATGCTGGAGCAACTGATCCTGCGAGCGACGGCGCGCATGGTTGCGCTCGCATCGGTCACGGTCACGCTCTCCTTGGAAGGTGGGACCTCCCATCAGCGCACGGCGCGGCCCGCGCGGCCGACCAATGACCGTCAATTCTGGATCAAATTGATTCACCTCGATCTCGCAGCGCATCCGCCCCAGGCCGCCATCCTGGCTCTGACCCTTGTGGCCGAAGCAGGTGCTACCAGCAAGGTACAACTCGGTCTTTTCTCGCCTCAGCTTCCGGAACCTGCCCGTCTTGATGTGATGCTGGCCCGCGTTCGCGCCATCGTGGGCGAAGGTTGCGCGGGCCGCGCCGTTCTCCTGGACACAAATCGGCCGGATGGATTCCGTATGGAATCCTTCATCGTTCCTACGGAATCTCCGCCCGAAGCCTCTCCGCGCCGACATAAGGTTGCCATGCGCTGCGTCCGTCCCGCTGAAACCGTTCCGGTAACCCTCGCGGGCCAGCGGCCCGTGTCTTTCTTCTTTCGCGAGAAGCGCTATGTCGTGGAGCAAGCCTACGGCCCCTGGTTGTTGAGTGGAGAGTGGTGGAACCCGGCGATCTGGAGCCTTCGGCAATGGCACCTGGTCGCACGTTCTCCGGACGGCGCTTTGCTCTCCTGTTGCCTCACCCAGGACGCGATTCAAACCTGCTGGCAGATGGTGGGCCTTTATGACTGATGGCTATATAGAACTTCATGCGGCGAGCGCCTTCAGTTTCCTCCAGGGCGCGTCGCAACCGGAAGAGATGACAGAGCGGGCCGCCGAACTGGGGATGTCTGCGATGGCCCTGCTCGATCACAACGGCGTCTACGGCTCCGCCCGTTTCCACAGCAGCGGGAAACGAAACGGCGTCCGCGCCCATATCGGAGCAGAGGTCAGCGTGTCGAGCTTCGGAGCGCGGCTGACTCCGGCTGCATGGCTGCCATATCAGCACCTCGCAGAACCCACGCGTCTCCCGCTGCTCTGTGAATCGCGCACCGGGTATCAAAACCTCTGCCAGCTCATCACGCAGTTCAAGATGCGGGAGACAAAAAAGACCGAAGGCGCGGCGACTTGGGAAGATCTGAAACAATACGCCTCCGGGTTGGTCTGCCTGACGGGTGGCGACGAAGGCCCTTTGTCCGCGGCCCTGGCAAGTGGTGGCGAAGAGGCGGGCCGTAAGACGGTAGAGCGCATGGTTGAAATCTTCGGTCATCCGCAGGTGTATGTCGAAGTGCAACGTCATTTCGAGCCGGAAGAGGAGTGGAGGAATCAGGCGGCAATTCGCATTGCCGGTTCGTTGAATCTGCCTGTGCTCGCGACCAATGGCGTTCGCTATGCGACCGCGTATGACCGCGAGGTGCTGGACCTGTTTACCGCAATACGTCATCACACCGAACTCGATCGTGCCGGCCGTCTGCTGGCTCTCAATAGTCAGTGTCACATGCGTCCGGCGCGCGAAATGGCGAGACTCTTTCGTGACGTACCCGGCGCTGTCGAAAACACCGTCGAGCTATCTTCGCGGCTGCAATTTGAGCTGAGCGATCTCGGCTATGTGTTTCCACGATATCCCGTGCCGGACGGGGAGACGATGGACAGCTTCCTTGAGAAGCGTGTCGCGGAAGGCGTCGTGCGTAGGTATGGACCGAAGAACGACCGCAACCTGCTGGCGCGGGCAAAGAAGCAAGTCGAACACGAGCTGGCGCTGATCGGACGACTGGGCTTTGCCGGATACTTCCTCATCGTGTGGGACATCGTGCAGTTCTGCAAACGGAACGGCATTCTGATTCAAGGCCGTGGCAGCGCGGCCAACTCTGCCGTCTGCTATGCGCTCGAAATCACCGCCATTGATCCGGTCGGAATGGAGCTGCTCTTTGAGCGTTTCCTGAGCGAAAGCCGCAATGAGTGGCCGGACATCGATCTGGACCTGCCCTCCGAAGGCCAGCGCGAGCAGGCGATTCAATACGTCTATCAACGCTACGGTGAGCTGGGCGCGGCGATGACGGCCAACGTCATCACTTATCGCGGCAAATCTGCGGCGCGCGAAGTGGGCAAGGCGCTGGGTTTCGATCAGGACTCGCTCGGACGGCTGTCGAGTCTGGTCGGTCAGTGGGAGTGGCACGGCAACACCGATACGATGGCGCACTCGTTCCATACCGCCGGCTTCGATCTGAAGCACCCGCGCATCGCAAAGTACCTTGAGCTGTGCATGCGGATTCAGGATCTGCCGTGCCACCTCGGACAGCATTCCGGCGGCATGGTGATCTGCCAGGGCGCATTGAATTCCGTCGTGCCGCTGGAACGAACTTCGATGCCGGGCCGCACCGTTATCCAGTGGGACAAAGAAGATTGCGCCGACATGGGCATTATCAAGGTAGACCTGCTTGGCCTCGGCATGATGGCGGTGTTGAAGGATTGCTTAGAACTCATCCCGCAGCATTACGGCGAAGATGTGGACCTGGCGCAGCTCCCGGAAGACAAGGAAGTGTACGAGGTCTTGCAGAAAGCCGATACGGTGGGCATGTTTCAAGTGGAGTCCCGCGCGCAGATGACGTCCTTGCCGCGAAACCGTCCGACGCGATTTTATGATTTGGTGGTTCAGGTGGCGATCATTCGGCCCGGTCCCATCGTTGGGAAAATGATGCACCCCTACATGCGTCGGCGACAGAAAAAGGAAGCGGTGACGTACCCGCATCCCTCGTTGGAACCCGTACTGAAGCGCACGCTGGGGGTGCCGCTTTTCCAGGAGCAGTTGCTTCGCATCGCCATGACGGTTGCGAATTTTTCGGGTGCGGAAGCGGAAGAGCTGCGCCGCGCCGTCGGTATGCGCCGCTCTTGGGAGAGGATGAAGAATCTCGAAGGGAAGCTCCGGACCGGCATGACTGCCAATGGCCTTGACACAAAGACACAGGACACCATCGTTGAAAACATCAGTTCGTTTGCGCTCTATGGCTTTCCGGAATCGCACGCGGCGAGCTTTGCGTTGATCGCCTACGCCTCGGCGTACTTCAAAGTGAAATATCTGGCTGCGTTTATTGCCGCAATCCTGAATAATCAGCCGATGGGATTTTACCCGCCTGCCGTTCTCGTGAAGGATGCCCAGCGGCACGGTCTGCGAGTGAAGCCCATCGACATTCAATTATCGGAGTGGCCCTGTACCGTGGAGCACGAACGGGATGGAACACTTTCGGTGCGGATGGGTCTTGGCTATGCCAGAGGTCTTCGCAAGCAATCTGCGGAGGCCCTGGTTCTTTCACGTCAAGAGCACGGGGCGTTTCGCTCGGCGGATGATCTCGCGAAACGTGTCCCGCTGCTGAACCGAGGTGAGCTGACATTGTTGGCCCGTATTGGAGCTTTGAACTGGATCGAAGGCGTCGCTCATCGCCGCGATGCACTCTGGCAGATCGAATGGGCGGGGAAACCAGAAGGCCCGCTTCTGCGGCAGCAGAGCGATTGGCTTCGCGACGACGATCACACCTTGCCGCTGCGGCAGATGAACACGGAGGAGCGTTTGATTGCCGATTATGCAGGTACGGGTCTGACCACCGATAAGCATCCCATGTATTACCGGCGGAGTGAGTTGCGTTCGCAGGGTGTCCTGTCTTCGGAGGAACTGCGGCGATGCCGGGACGGGGAGTTTGTACGGGCTGCCGGTTGCGTTATCGCCCGGCAGAGGCCCGGCACTGCCAAAGGCTTCATCTTTATCTCTCTGGAGGATGAGACCGGAATCGCCAACGTAATCGTCACCCCGGATCTCTATGACCGCGATCGCTTGGTGGTAACGCGCAGCAGGTTTCTATTGGTAGAGGGTGTCCTGCAAAATCAAGATGGTGTGATCCATGTTAAAGCTGTCGGCTTGTCGGAACTTCCCCATAGCAGGCTTGAAGTCTGGTCGCACGACTTTCATTAGCAAGGACAAGTCGACCGTTTGGGAACCAATCGCGGAAACAGGATCGGATTACTTCTGTATTGCCGACAACACACCCGGAACCCAGAAACGTCGAGCGCTAAATCCAGACGAGGATTCCAAGAGCGTTTACCGGGACCAATGCCTGTCAGATGTATGATTTGTATGATTTCAGCCTGTTATGTGCCCCAGTGAGGAACTTAAATGTCACCCAAACTACCAGCGTTCCGCACGTTAACAGATAAGAACAAAGCACCCGAAAGCCCGGAGCAGCTCTTTTACAAGCTCAGCGGTCGCGAGAAGAGCCATGGTTATTTGCGTGGTCCGCAGCAGGACGTACTGCGGGAGTTCAATGACAAATTCAAGGATGTTGCTAATTTAGCGCTCGAACTACCTACCGGAACGGGCAAGACTGCCGTTGGTCTTTTGATCGCAGAATGGAAGCGGCTCACGGGGCAGAAAGTAGCGTTTTTGTGCCTTACAAACCAGCTCGCATCCCAAGTAATCGAAGAGGGGAAGCGCCTCGGGATTGTATGTGCGGATTTGCGAGGTACAAAGGAAACTCGCAATGTGGCGGAAGAAGCAAAATATCGCACGAAGGCTGCAGTCGCCGTAACGACATACTCGAATTTGTTCAATGTTAACCCGGTCATCCGAGACGCCGACCTGCTGATCTTCGATGATGCGCATGGTGGAGAGCAATTTGTGTCGAGCATGTGGACGGTATCAGTTAAACGCCACACCAATGCGCAACTTTTCAACGATGTACTCAATGCGTTATCACCAGCGATGACCACCACACAGGTTGAGGGGGTCTTCGACGACACAGCACCAGTCGGTGTAGTCGACCAAGCTGATGTTCATCATCATCCCGAATGCATCGAGCGTCTTGAATCCGTTTTGGGCGAGACCGACCACAATAGCCGGTATGCGTGGTCGCAGATTAAGCGTCATCCTGAATCGTGCTTCTTCCTTGTTTCCGCACACGAAATTTCAATTCGTCCGTTTATCCCACCCACGCACACTCACGATCCCTTCCGAAATGCGACGCAACGTCTTTACATGTCAGCAACATTAGGTGGCGGAAGTGACCTGCTTCGTGCGTACGGGATTCAGAAGATCGAGATACTGAGGAGCCGGAGTGCTCAGTGGGGAAGACGATACATCTTCGTTCCAAGCCTTTTTTGCACGGAGGACGACAGCTACGCTCTTTTCGGGCAGATTTGGGAAAAGATAAACCCGCAACGTGCCGTTTTGCTCTCGCCGTCCGATCGCATTCTTACGGATTCGTTCGATAAGATGGCGGCTGCGACCGCCAGCCAACCCGGGCGGTGTACGAGTTCAGCGATTTCGGATAGTCTCGCGCCATTCACGACTTCGAGCAACGCCATTTTGACGCTAGCGGGTAGATACGATGGACTGGATCTTCCTGACGACCAGTGCCGGCTGCTCGTTCTGTCGGGGTCCCCTGTAGCCATCAATCTGCTCGAACGGCATCTTTCGGAACGCTGGAAGCTGACTGCTCTATTTCGGCGTCGCGAACGCACAAGACTCATTCAAGGCATGGGACGGTGTACGCGAAACGCGACTGATTTCTCGCTGATATTCTTAATGGGACAGGCTCTTGCAGATTCAGCAACCTCCTCGACCTTCCTCGAAGAGTTTCCGTCGGAACTCGCCGCAGAATTGACTTGGGGCCTTGAGCAATCGCAGCTAGCAACATCGGCTCCAAAAGACTTTGTTGACATGGCGCTCGGGCTGCTTACTAATCAGGAATATCGAAAACAAGCCAATGATGTCATAAGCGCAATCGTAGTTATCGGAAAGAGTGCGGGGCCTACCGCCTACGAAGACAGTGCTTCTGACGAGGGCCGCTTCTCGCAATTCATGTGGGAGGGAGCGTATGAAAATGCACTCGAGGTTGCACGCTCCGCCGCTGATCGCGCTGGCGGACCTCAGCTAGCAGGATACAGGGCATGGTGGTGGTATCTAGCATCCATTGCAGCACACTATCTCGGGGAGCAACATGTGGAGACCGAAGCTCTTGGAAGAGCGGCGGGGACAGGGGTAAATGCTTCATGGTTGCTGCGTCTGCTGCGTGAACAGAAAGCAGCCACTCCGGCGAAAGTGGAAATTCAACCGGAGGCGGAAGAACTATGGAACGCAATCAATGAGTGGGGATGGGCGGGTCCCACATTTGGCAAGAAGATGCAGGAGATGCAATCGCTTCTTGGTTCGACAGCTCACAATGATGTACATAGGGGTGTAGAGATCCTGGGCCGTTGCTTTGGTGCCAGGAGCATCCGTCCGAAAAAAGATGGTGCCCCGGATGTCGCATGGCTATCGGGGAACCGGGCGATTGCATTCGAAGCGAAAACCGAGAAAAAAGAAAAAGGTGCTCTTTATAAGAATGAGTTGCAGGAAGCCAAGGGGCACCCGGATTGGCTCCAATACTTCCAGGCAGCCGAGTCAAATATCGAACTCACCGTGGACGTCGTTATCATTTCACCCACGAAGAAACTCCACGAAATTGCTATACCCTTCGCAGGAGGCCTCTTCGTGATTTCTCCACAAGCGATCGTCAATCTAGCAAAGAATGCTGCGAGAGCTGTGTCGGAATTGCGAACAAAATTCATGGGAAAAGAGTTCACTGACGTAGCCGCGGAGTTTTCAGAGGCAATGTGTGTGCGCAAACTAGACTGGAAAAATGTCGAAGAGGTTCTTCTAGCCGAGAAATTGTCCGCAGATCCCCAAAAGCAGTCCTGAGCTATCAGCCCCGGCAAAGACTGAATACTCTTGCGAGATTAATTTTGGCCAGATCGAATCACTCCCGGCAAGTCGGCTTGTGGCAAGGTTATCCCGCCAGCTCTGTGCTGTTCCGGGCGGTTGACGGGCCATGCGGAAGTTTACGGCGCAGCTTCTAATTTCTGGATGGCCGACAACTCTGGGCGAATATTCCTCCTGGACCGGACCGATTTCGATTACAGGAGTCCCTTCCCCGCACTCCCATTACCGTTTTCGAGGTTTGTTGGTAAGCGTTTCCAGTCGCTTGCGGAGTTGCTGCTTGAGATCAGTGATGTTGTCGTATTCCGGGCAGTTGCGGTGTGCAATATCAAAGTGGAGCTTGGTTCCAGCCTTGCGGTAAAGGATGACTCGTTTGCTGCGTGCGTGGGCGTGGCCGATTTCATAGTAGACATTGGGCCGTTCGCCGGTGAGGTCGGCGATGAGAAACTCGTTGGTGTCGATTTCTCCGAGAATGCGGTCCGTGATCGCGCCTTCGTGTTCGATGTCGTCGGCGGTAATGGCTGTGATGCCGAATTCGTTACAAACGTCCTTAATGCTGTTCTTGATGTCTTCTAAATCCGCCTGGTTCTTGTCGATGGCCATCATCACGAACGCCGTGTTGGGCCGATAGGTTTCGGTGCCTGCTGCTGCTGGTTGGACCGTTTCGGCGGGCGAAAGAAAATCAATCAGGTCAATGATTCTAGTAACGGCACCATTAAACAGGTTGCGTGCGGTTTCAACGCCGCCGGCTACGGGTTCCTCTGTTTGTGACGGCGGATCTACGCCCAGGACAATGTCCTCGTCGTGGTGGACATAGACGCCCCGGTAGCTGTATTGGTGAAAGCGAATGCTCGCAAGCATCCGCCGCGTGCTGTGTCGTATGTCGTGGAAGTCTGCTTCAGCGATGAGTGGAGATCCACGTGCCGCCCCAGCGATATCGATGCTGAGACGTTTTATCGCGGCCCGAAGGTTTTCTCCTTCTTGCCGCAGATCGTCGGTGAGAAGATCGTCCCAAATGTCGCTGTATGCTTGACCTCGGTCCTGCTGCTGGGCTTTATCGAAGAAGCTCGCGGCAGCATTGCAGATCGTGGTCAGACGTTCCCTGAGCTCGGCGATTCCTTCCTTGCTGATCATCGCTGCCCTTCCTTAATTGATGGATTGTAACCTGAGTTCGCGTTTTCCGTATCGGCTGCCGCACGGGCGCGGTACGTGAGCGCACTAGAGTCAGGCAGTTGGTACCCCTGGGTGTTGGCACCAGCCGAAGAGGGCGGAAAGCGGGACCGAAGTCCAAAGTAACGGATCACTGTTGGATCACGGGCAAACCGTACACTGCAAGCCGGGTGTATGCCATCGTTGTGCGGCCAGGGAGGATCGCAAACGATGGCAAGGAAGAATTTCTCAAAATGAGCTCGCCCACGGCCAAAAACAATTCTTAGGCTGCCCGACCTGAATCAAGCAAAATCGGCAGTTCTGAATAGCCTAAGTTCAGTTGACGCCCAGCGTGGCTAGCAACGCTTCTTCAGGCTTGATAGAGAGCCCTGTACGGAAACGCGTCAGTTCCCAGTAGTCGGTGCCGGCTTTGCCAGCCGGGCCTTCTTTTGCCAATTGTCATGCCATTCCTGCTGCCAGGACGGAAGGCCGAGATATAGTTGCTGCGTGGCGTCGCAGAGGCCGAGAAGGCCAGGCAAGTGTCGAAAGCGTTTCTGGATTTCCTCTGTCCAGCACCCGGGTGGTCTTAACCAATTGAGCAGTTCCGTTCCAGTCAATATCAGCACGGGGTTCAATGGTCGATCTGACTTCCAATATCGCCGACCGAATTTTGCGAGTCTTGTGATCGCTGCAATCTCCTCGGGCTTCATCTCTTTGCGCAGAGTCGCAAAGACCAGGACAGCCCCGGGAAACTGTTTTGCAAGATATTTCATTCGGTCAATGTCTTTTTTCTTGAACTGGCCATAAGTCTTGCATTCCCCGAACAGCACGCCGTTCATTCTTTCGCCAAAGGTTGAATCTTGCCATAACATGGCGAAGTCGGCCTCAATCTTGGCGTGATCTGGTCCCTTCGCAATGAAGCTGAATATCGGAGTGGATTGCATCGCGCCAAGGTGCTGTTCTTTGAAAAACTCGAGCGCCAGGATTACGGCGTACGCGCCGTCGGCATAATTCGGAACACTGAAGGGGCCAGTGGTTTTGAGAGTCCACGTGCCGCGGTCAGCATACCCAATTGCGGAGAGTGCATTGAGGCACTTGGGACATGTAAGCGTATCCCGCATCGTATCCAGCGGATACCATGAATTACGCTGACAACTCGGACATTGAATTCTCAGCCCAATCTTGAAGATTCCTTTGGACACTAGAAATTCGTACAGATTCCCCCGCTTCTGACGACCATCTAATCGGTTCTTTACCTCGCCGACTGGCAGGTCTCTCTCCTGGCCAATTCTCTGCTCATCGGTACCTGCGCCGTCGCGCTTCACGATGCCGCCACTCATGCGCTCAAACAGAGGTAAGAGCTCGTCGTTCTTCAAGAACAGAGGCGATCCATCAAGCGAGCGGTAAATCTGCTTGGCCAAGATTCCGGGCGGAGAAAGCTCGGCCTGCCAACCTCGATCCTTAAACCAGGCAAAAAGCACGCTTTCTGCTGTCGGGATCGTTCGACTCTCAGACCAATTATGCCTGACTAGCCGGACGAGACCATCCCGGCCGATCCGCCACTCGCCTGGAAATGAGGTGACGCTCGAAATCACACTAGATACAGCGTCGCCTCCTGTTCGAGGGAGAACTTCGGCAAGGTACTCGTCGGGCCCGTATAGACGAAGCTCGACGTCATTGGCGCATCGAGGCGCATCGTGCCCGGCATATTCCTGAGCGAAGTTAGGCAAAACTGGTTTGAACTGAATGCGGAGTCCCTGAGGGTCGCTGATCTCCGACGATTCTTCCTCCTTGGTATAGAAATCGTCAGGCTCGGCACCATCCTTGTCTCGGCCCCATGCGTCCCAAATTCGTGGATACCAGTGTTGAAGAGAAAAGTATGGGCTGTCCGAGAGATCATTGGGGTTTTGCTGTATCTTCAATGTCCGGGAAAACCCCGTCATTTCCTCCATAGTTGAGTTTCGTGATCTGATGAACGTCGCAAAGTCACAGACCTGTGGATTATGCCTCCACGGGAGGCGGTGCGCTTTCAAGAACTCGGTAGCAATTGCCTTGAGCTGTTCATGATTCTGCAACTGCTTTGGGACAGGAAGTACCTCCCTGCCAAGTGCACGCAGATTCCAATAGTCCACAATGTCTTCGACCTTCGTAGCGTCCAGGAAAAAAATACGGGAATCCCTGTGAAATGAAGACCGCGGGAAGTGTTTCAATCCGTACTGAGTGATCCTACGCAGGGACATGACATCGCCGGCAAAAAGCGCTTTCATCTTGGCCGGCTGGAAGGTTCCGAACGTGATATCGAGAGGTTCGGTATAGTGCTCGCGGACAATTGCAAGAATCTTCTCTGGCAGCACTCCGAACATCGCCGTCCAAAAGAGCGACAACGCTTGCGGCGGTGTTGGAATTACGACTTTCAGTGGATACTTTTGCTTGTACTTGAAATGCTGATCGAATATCTCGTTCAGGAGTTCAAAAATACCGAGACCGAATTCCGGCGAGGTTCCTTGCTGCTTGTCCAGAACGCTCCATATCTCGTCTGAGTGAACAAGGCGCAGGCGCGTATCTTTGACGAATTGGGGCACTTCTTTTGAAAGTTGAACCAGTACGTCAGGGTCAAACGCGTCAATCAGGCCAAGAACGACAGTTTTCGCCCGAGGCGTTTTTTGGTACTTCTCGCGCCAGTTCGCAGGCATCTTTTTGTAAAGCGGGATAATTGGAAAGTGCGCTCCTCCCCAAAGGCTGGAGCTGAGGTGGATGGCCTCCCGAACTTGGCGAGCATTTCCATGATCGACAAGCCAAGCGAGTTTCAATGGTCTGGTCCTTACGTTAATAGTTCCAAACATTGTCGTTCATGTCCTAAACGTATCTGCATGCCGATGATCATCCGTTTCAAAAGCAGCCGTCACGATCAGCTCTGTCCAACTTTGACTAAAGTCGGCTCCGTATCGCCTGAATGGCGTGGATGGAGTCCCTACCGAACCTCGGATCTTCGGCTAGGTCGTTCAATACTTCGATTGAGTTCCCATTGCCTACCTCTCCCAAGGTCGAGATGGCAGTCTGTAAGACACCTGCATCCGCCGAACCACCATATTGAAACAAGCTGGTCAAACTCTGTCTGCACCTTACGGTGCTCTCCAAGAGGGGTCGGACATGGTCGGGAAAGAGAGTTGCCAGGTTGATGAATCGTTCTCCTCTCCGCCATTGGGAATGATTGATGTTGTGCAGAATGTCGGGGAAACAAGATGAGTATCGCTGTTGTAATAGCTTCCATGCTTTATTGATCTCGTCGGCGGGGCCATCCCGGTCAGAGCCTTTCATCCACCAAAACAGGATAGCTCCCACAACAGCCCAGGCCCTCCGGTCGTCTTTCGCGTCTTCTGGAATCGCTGGCGGCTGATTGCTCAGTCGGACGTAACCCCGAATCCCGGCTAAAAATGCGCTCACAACTTCTTGTCGGCAAGCCGTGTTCTCATCCAGCTTTGTCGCGAAGCGATGAAAGACGGAAATGCTCTCGGCATCTGCCATAGCAACGAGTTCCCATAGTATCCAATCGATATGAAAGCCCGGGCGGCTGGTCATCGCGGCAAGCTCCAGCAGCTTCTTTCGTTGGTATGCGGACAGGGCTTGATATGCCTCGTAGTACGCACCCTGAAAGATGTCTTCGAAGATCTTGCCCAGCGCTCCGTAGGCCGCATCCCTCCTATACTGTGGCCACGTGGTCTCAAGGAGATTCGCGAACTCCAATTGTTCTGCATTCGGCTCGTCGGTCGCTTCGATGAGCTTGAGCATCTCCGACAGTGCGTCACCTTCCGAAACCGGCCGGTCAAAGCCGTCATAGGCGGCCAGTGCTTCGAGAAGTTCTGTGTTGACCAAGATGTCTTTTGTCTCAAAGCCTTGAAGGAGCGTTCGGATTTTGCCGACAGAATCTTGCCCAAGCGCGGACGCTCTTTGGTGAAGAGAGCTGAGTAGCTGCACCGCTTCCATGCGTAACAAGCCAACGCCAGTCTTCCACCCGCTATCTGCGAGGTCAATTAGATCCTCAAGAGCAAGCCCTGTCGAGTCGTGTTGCAGGTCAATCAGCAGCGTGAAAAATGAGAAGTAGCGGGTTTCGCACGTGCGAACAGTGCTGACGAGCTGTCCGAGGATGGGAAGCGGACCCTCGCTTGGGCGTGAATCCATACGCGAGTAGCGGATTGCGGAGAGAATAGCTGCACTGACAAATGGCGCGTTGCCGTAGTGGAGCAGACCACCATATGACCGAAGCGCTTCGCTATACGCTCCTCTTAGACCAACACCCGCCTCTTGCCCGGAACATCGTATCAGTTCGAGAAAACGCGTGTCTGTCAGTTCGAGCAGGTTCAAGAACGCCTTCTGGATAGCGCCATCTCCGAGGTTTTCTGCAACCGTTCTGCAGAGGAGAATCCCATACTCGGAGAGCGGCTGATTGCCGCTAATATTGAAGCCGACGAGGCGCTTCCTGCCATCCTCTCCATCGATGCTTTCACAGGTAACCTTCATCCGCGAAAGTTCCGCCGCCCCAAGCTCGATAAGAGCGAGGCAGTGTTTTTGTACCGTTGCCGTCGCGAGAGGACCGCAGTGCCCACGCAGCACCAGTCCAAGTGTTTTGGCGTCGTCCGTCTTGGCGAGTACTGCTTCAAGGCTCGTTGCATCCGAACACTGCGGGAGCATCAGTTCGACGAGATGACGGTTCCGTGGCCGACTCAGGGCGTTTGCCAGATACTCCGGCGAATCAGTCTTGCGCCACAGATACTGCGCTTTGAAGAAGTCCAGCAGGAGTTCGTGCTCAAAACAGATGTATCTATCTCCGGCGAGGATCAATCTGGATTCAATCAAGCTCTGAATGGCTGACAACGGCGCCTCTTCTTGCGAATAGAAAGTTTCTGCAAGCGCCTCGAAGCGATCCCGGCCGATCGACATTGAAAGCGCTTCAGTCATTTCCCCTGCGATGGCCCGAAGAAATGCCGAAGCAACAATATACTTGCCTTTGAGCGAGTCTCGGACATAGCGGCTGTAGAGTTCCCAACGCGAGGTGGGGTCATCTCCCCGGGCATGACATTTTCCAGCGATCTGGAGGTCGAACGCATTCGTAAAATTCTGGGAGAGATAGGAAAGCATGTCTGTCGGCTCTAATCCTGCGTAGTAGGCGAAGATCTGCACCTTCTCCTCACCTTCCGGTAGGGCAATGGGTATTGCATCGGAGCGGAGCTCTGGAGCAAGTTCGACATCTCCCTGATTGGCCATTACTAACCGAGCTTCGAAGCGGACGACAAACGCCTGAATCTTCTCGAAAAGTTTTGCCCGGAACATCTCCGGGCATTCATTGAGAGCATCGACGACGAGAACGGGCTGCAACCCACAGGCAGATATGTCTCCAAGCAGTTCGTCGACCTTCATCCGAGTGGACGGAGACGCAGATTGCTGCAGAAGGCGTGAGAAAGCACCTCCCATATATCCTTTGGGGTCTGCCAGGATGGGAACCTCGTTCCCATCGCTGGCAAGCGAAACGAGAAGATGTCGCAAATGAAATGATTTGCAGGAACCGCTTGGGCCCACCAGTATGCAGTTTCGCGGCTCCATCAAACGGGTAATCAGCGCGCGTCCACGGTTGGATTCAGACCTGGTTTCTGGAAGAGGAGCGAGGCCATGACCATAGAGGTCTCGCAGGCGGCCCAGGTAGGCGTCGACCGAGGAACGCGCTTTGTGGACTCTTGGGCTGATCGCCTCGTTGAGCGAGGAAGGCTGCAGCTTCAGGAATTCCTTCGCAAACCGCTCCCAGTCTGACAACTGCCAAGAACGAGGCTTGGTTCGGGAACGAAGAGTGGAAATCAACTCGTCGTATCCGACGATTTCTGCTTTCCAGCGAGTGATTTCGATCTCAGATTCCGGATGAATTGCAGGGTAGATGCAGGCGAACTTGTCGAACTCCCGATAGAAGGGAGGATTGAGCGACTGCGGAATAGTCGAATTTGCTTTCTGAAAGCGCGACATTTCGTCGCTCAGGGCTAGGGCCTGCGCGTTTGCTTGCGACCAGGGATTGAATCCGGGATACTTCCGTTTTTGGCCAGTAAAGTCACGAATTAACCAGTCGCCATTCTGGCCTCCAAACATGGCTCCCGAGACGGATTTGAGTTCAATCAGCGCCGCGTGGTCCCGCGTGATCATCACGTAATCGACCTGACGGGTTCCAACGTAGAAGTTGGCCAATATTAAGCCATCACGTTCAACGAAGGCTTCATACAAATTCCGCAGAACGACGGCCTCAGTTCCCGTCACCGGATTGCCGATGAAGATTTGCATGAATACTCTTGGGGCCCATCTCAGATCGACGGCGTCGAGGCCGCTTCTGATCGATTTTGAGAAACAGGCGTCTCGTCAGCGTTCAGAGGGCGATTCATGGCTCAAAGAGGAAATTCGCCTAATCTCTCATTTTGAAATAATACGACCGCCTGCGACCAAATTTCGAACGGCATCTCGCTAAACAACCAAAGTGCGCCCGTTTGACCTTATGATCAGTATTGTCTGGGGGAAACCGCCACGCACGATAGCAGTTTCAATCCCGACCTGTGGCAACGCCGCCCGGATTTCGGCAAAGGACAGAGTCTCCAACTCCACAAAGTCCGCTCTGCCCGCCAACGATTCGGAAACATTCTTCATCAGGGTGAACTTCTGCGGACCAGTGAGCGGAATTGCCCGTTGCGGGTGCGATGCGCATCCACCGCTACCTTGAGGTGCCGGAACAAGGCGGGCGCATATTGCACTTCATCAAGAATGACGGGCGGAGGATGACGTTGAAGAAAGCTGCGCGGCTCCTTTTCCGCCTGCTCCGCTTCGGTAGGAAGATCCAGAGACACAAATGCGTAGTCAGGGAACAAACGCCGAAATGTGGAGGTTTTGCCGGTCTGCCGAGCCCCGGTAAGCACGATCACTGGCCGCGTCTTCGCAGAGCGTTGGAGCCGGAGCTCAATGGTACGGGAAATCCACATCTCCAGCCATGATGAAGGAAGTTTGAGACTGCCATCGCTGCTTGAGGCGGAGTACCTAAATGGTTTACGGTTTCTTTGGCCGTAGAAAAGGATATTTGCAATATTGTTCGGGAGGGATTGCATGCCGAGCTGCGATTTCAAACACGGTTTTCTGCAGTTGCGTACCAAGACGCGTCAGATCGCGCATCTTGATCCAGTGTAGACTCGCCCGTTTGTTTCCCTCCCTGAATTTCAGACCGATTCCGATCATGCGTCCTTTCTTCCAAAGCGAGAAAGGGCCGTCAGCCATGTCCCAGATGTCGTCGAGATATTCGGGAACTAGAATCTGATCCTTGAAAGCCGCCGGATCGAAAACAAAGCGCTTCCGCCCTCGTCGACGGCAGGTCACCATCGCGATGGCTTCTTGTTCAATCGGGAAAAGGCCCCAGACAATTCCAATTTGCCGGTGACCGAGCCATCCTAATCGCAATCGCCTGAAGAGCTTAATAAATTTCCATGGCACGTCTTTCATTTCCTGGAGGATCGCGGGGATCTGATTACGGCAAATGGCAAAAATCGTGTCATGTTCTTCGTGCCCCCCAGGATTTGTCCAGGTCCTATGAATGTCGATTACTCCTGAATTGAGACCTGCATGAATCGTGAAATGTTCACCTGCATCGCGTTTCAGGACAATGATCTTGTCGGCACGGAATTCAATTACAAAGTCGCCAATTTCTATGCCTTCTGCACAATTTGGGAGCACCGGTTTGTCATTGTCACCCATTTTGCGATTCTTCGTGAACCTGGGATGCCCAAACGGTTCGATTTACGCTGCGCACCGGGCCAAACGCCACTTTTTCCCGAAATGATACAGCTCAGAGATTTGCACGTTTGGTTCAATAATGCACCGTCTGTATACAACCGGAGTAAACTTTCGTGTCAGCATCTTGGGAAGCACGAGAGGAGAATGAACAAATTATGGGAGGCTCCGGCTCCGGCGGCTACGACCCGCCTCGTCCAGCAAGTTCGTGTGAACGCCTTGGGTTCCAGGCTGCTGTCAATTCACCGCAGAAGGACGTTCTGAGTGTACTTGATGTCGGAGATGTGCTTGATGTCGTACCAAGTGCGCCAGGTCCAGGTGTAAGCGTTGAATATAACGGAAGAATCGCTGGCTCATTGACTGGTAGTCATATCGCACAGCTCGTTACCTGTATGCAATCTGGATTTGAATATAAGGCAACTGTGGTTAAGTTGAATGGCGGTCAGTGTGTCGTGCGTGTGGAAGCAAGATGAGCGGCCCCATCGTGATTGTGGGGGGGAGCTATGCGGAAGAATGCTCGTTTCCCCGTTCAACTATTTACCGCGGCAGCGGCATGCGGGCTGCCTCGATTCTGACAGGATTGGGTAATTCGATTATCCTTCACACTGTAACGGGGCCCATTTTGTCTGCTGACTTTGCGGGAATTGCCCAGCGTAAAGGTATTTCACTTCGAGCAGACGTTGGAACATCCGATATTTGGTTCCGGTACCGCCATCCACTCTCTAAGCCAGACATTTATCCGCCCTGCATTTACCCAACAGATATGCCGTATCTTGCCGACCGTTCTGAAATTATTGGCGATCAGGCGCTCGTGTTTGGCATGATCGAGAAACGTCCAAAGGTAAAGGCTAAGCGGGCGATCTACGACCCGCAGAATGGATCTCGCGCCGATTCTTTCGCCGCAAACGGCTCCTGTGCCAGCGAACTTGTCATTCTAGCCTCACTCTCAGAGGGGCGCGCTTTGACTGGAAAGGAGCTGCCAGCGGAGATTGCGTCCAGCTTACTTGCAAATGAGGGCTGCGTAGCAGCTATCGTCAAATGTGGAGTGCAAGGTGCCTTGGTCGCGACCAGCACATCTCAGAAGTGGATTAGATCCTTTCCGAGCCAGCGGGTTTGGAAGATTGGCTCCGGAGATGTTTTCTCAGCAGCCTTTGCCCATGCTTGGTTTGCCGAAAATACCTCTGCATTGCAAGCTGCATGTTTTGCTTCCCGTATGGTGGCAGAGTACGTGGGAACGCGCAACGAGGTATTCTTGCCTGAAGTACTTCACACTATCCGTGAAGAGGCTAACTCTGCGTTTGAGAAAACGACCACTACCGCCAGAGCAATCCCAGATACCACGATCTATCTTGCAGGGCCATTCTTTACGACCAGTGAGCAATGGCTGGTAGACGAGGCGCGTTCTGCATTCCGTGAGCTTGGGTTCAAGGTTTTTTCACCCATCCATGAGGTTGGTGAAGGAAGCCCAAACGAGATTGCTCCAGCGGATCTTTTCGGTTTGGAGAGCAGCGGCTTAGTTTTTGCTCTTCTTGATGGCCTCGATGCAGGAACACTGTTTGAGGTGGGATACGCCAGAGCGCGCGACATACCGGTTATCGGCGTGGCTGAGTCAGTAGATTTCAAGGCATTGACGATGCTCGTAGGATCTGGATGTGAAATCTTGAATGATTTCTCAACCGCGATTTACACAGCTTGCTGGGAGTTGATGGGTGATGTCTGAGCTACTTTTGTTGTCTGGAGGCATTGACTCGATTTCTTTGGCGGCGTGGCGGCACCCGAAAATTTGTTTAACTGTTGACTATGGACAAAGACCTGCGAAAGCCGAAATAGCAGCAGCAAGCGAAGTGTGTCGTGCGTTGGGCTTGGTCCACCATATAATTCGGATACCATTGGGTGAAATAGGCTGTGGTGTTCTTGCCGGTGCACTTCCGTCGACAGCATCTCCCAATCCTGAGTTCTGGCCTTTTCGCAATCAGCTATTAATTACAGTGGGGGCCATGTTTGCGATGAAGCATTCACTTGCTCGGGTGCTGATTGGCACAGTGAAGTCGGATCAACGCCATGCAGACGGCAGGGCAACTTTCGTCGCACAAATGACAGAACTTTTGGCACTGCAGGAAGGAAATATCGCTCTCGAAGCTCCTGCAATAGGCTTAACCAGTGCCCAGCTGGTTGAGATGTCTACGATTAGCCCTGCTGTTCTTGGCTGGGCTCATTCTTGCCATACTTCTAACATTGCTTGCGGACACTGTCCTGGCTGCAACAAGCATTCTGAAACTATGCAAGCGCTCGGCTGGAATCGGTAGGTCACAACAGTAAGGCCAGTTGGTCCTCTGTAACTTTCGTTTTCTTACAACTGCGCGCCGGTATATCACTTAACATACGATACGGGAGTGACCCCGCTGCTCGCATTTGATCCCAAATCAGGCAATCCAGTGATGCTGGCCGTAACTTCAACTTGTCGCAAAATGCTAGAAAACGTTCTTCCATATCCAAGTAGTCTCTCTCCACGCGATGTTTTTGCGAAAAAAGACCACAAAGACGGCCGGCACGAATTATATGAACGTCTAGAATAGCCACATCATCAGTATCCAGCACGTTACGTGAGATCCAGCTCGCTGTTTTGTAGCCAACTCCCTTTATATCAAGGAGTTGGTCACGGAGTGCCCGCCCAGAATCTTCGCGCAATGAATGTGTTTGAACATATGTCATAGCGGATGCTAAAAAGCGGGCTTTCTGATTAGGATAACGATATCTGACGCAGCGTGCTCCCACCTGGAATAGCGCAGATAATTCCGCTGCCCAGGCTTCAATACGACTCTCTCGGCGAGCAAAAAGACCAGCTTGGCTACATCTGTTGAAAACGGCAGTGGCTAATTCAGCCGTGATTCCGTAGCCGCCAAGGAGGCAAAATCCTAACTCGCTTACGATGCCATGTCTGGAACGGTAGCGACAGATGGGCTTTGTATCGAGTTCTGACATCCACGCTTGCGCTAGCCAATAAGCAGGAGTGAAGAGAACCCATGGATCTCCCCAGCGGATTCCCGGCAAAAGCTCAACATCAGCCTGCGGCATCTCACGTTCAACCACACGATTCCGAACGATGAGGTTAACAAGACGAGTCATCAATTTTCCTTTAGGCGATTTTGCAGCCATTCAAGTAAACCGTACTGCTCGGTCAGACACATCTGCTCGATACGCGACTGCAAACGGGAACGACGTCTCCGAAATACTTCTCGTTCTCGGAATCCTTGTCCCAGATAGTTGGTGTCGTGTAGATGCATCGGTGGGTCGAAATTGAGCCAAACCGATTCTTGGCACGTTTCCACATGAGTCTTCGCCAAAAAGGTTATCTGCGTCCATCCAGCAAGCAGGCTTCGGTAGAGGTCACTGTTATAGCCCGAGATCATGACTAGGCAGTCTTTTCGCCGCAGACATCGGATTAATGATTCGTGGTCCTCGTTGGTATAGTCATACCGGTAAACACGGTTACGTCGTCGTGTTTCCGGTACGTAGGGCGGATCTGCATAGATGAGTGTGTGCGAGTCGATTGTTACGCTGTCCAAGTACTCGACCGCATCCGTACATACCAGCTCGCAAGGCACCCCGGGCAGTTTCTTCCAAGTTGCAATTACCCGAGGGTCTATGTCGATTCCAATCTGACGTTGAGCGGGAAGCTTGTGCCACATCACTGCGCCACTGCCCAGGTGAGATTCAATATATGTTTGATGCGGTGGCATCAAATTTATGAGGTGCGGATAACATTTCCCTTTTCCACCCGGATAGCGCATGAGACATCATCGCCAGATTTGGCGATGATGTCAATCACTTCCAGATTCGGATTCAGATAAATTCTTGCCGTTGAAACCCGAAATCCGGTGTGTAGCAGTGACCAAAGCCGTCCCTGGCCATCATTACTGCTACAGACCCCAACCGACTGCTCAGAGTGCCAGCCCGAGGCCCGTGCCGGGCATCTTTTTCAGTGTCGTAGCCTGTTCCGATCCGGCGTTTGTGACCGGACTCCGAGCTTTGGCGAAGTCGAGCGCCGATGCTTTGCTCACGTCGTGGCTCAGGCTTTCGGCAAGCGTGGTCGCATTATTGGTGAAAATCTGTGCGTCGTGCGAGGCGCGCGACACCGAGACATAGGCGAAGCGAGTGTTAATGAGTTCGGGGTGAACATTGGTGTCCATGTTCACAAGAACGCGCTCGGAAGTGAGTCCCTGCGAGCTGTGCGAGGTCACGGCATAGCCGTGGTCGAAGTGCCGCATCTCTGCTGGGTCGAAGGTGACCGTTTTCTCTTTATCGCCGTCCATGCGGACAGTGATTTTGCCTGTCTCACCAATGCGTTGAATGGTCCCAAGGTCGCGGTTGGCAACACCCGATTCTTTATTCGGAGCGGTAAATTGCAGACGATCTCCAATAGCGAACTCTCGCTCGATCTCGCGGTAGGCGGAGATGCCGCGCAACCGCGATGGATCATAGGTGACCTGCTCGCCGTTTGGCTTACGCACAGTGACAAGATTCTCGTCCTGGTTTGTGGTGACGATCTGTGCATAGCTGCCGCGCTCGATGCCGTACTCCTTGCTCCCGCGAATGTAGTGCAGTACGTCACCAGCTTGGTAGCGTGCGGCCCATCCCCGGTCGGCTCCAGTCATGTCAGAGCGCGGCGTGAGCACGCGCATGGAATGGTCGTCCTTGTCGAGTTTGCCAAGGCGCTGCAATTCCTGGCGCACGGCCTGATTGATGGCCCGGCGTGAAGCGTTGTCGGGCGAAACAATGATAGTGTTGTTGGAATTCTCGGCGTAGTTCCGGGCAAGCGAAGCGATGCGTTTTTGCGGATCGGCAATCTCGGTGATTCTCCCTTGCTGTTCGAGCAGTTCGATGCCTTCGGTGACTTCGCCGCGTGACAAGTGTTCGACGGCGCGCAGCAGTTCGGGGTCTTTCTGGCGCAGGATCTGGTCAAGCCGCGTGGTCTGCATCCCGGCCTCCTGCAATTGCTCGAAGGGCTTTCCGGCCTCGACGCCCTGGTGCTGCCGGATGTCGCCGATGAGCAGAACCTTGTCATCAGGCCCGATTCTTCCTAGAAAATCTCGCATCTGCTTGGTCGATGCCAGCGAAGATTCATCGACGATATAAAGATGTTTTTGCGCCGGGTCGCCGGTATTCCGGCTGCGGGTCAGAAAGCCTTGCAGTGTATCGGCGGAAATACCAGCATCGCGGAGTTGGCTCGCGGCGCGGGAGGTCGGGGCCAAGCCCTCGACCGCATAGCCACGCTGTTCGGCAGCTTCACCTACAGTTTCGAGAGCCGAGGTCTTACCGACACCGGCGCTACCCTGCAAACCTTGTATCCAGTCACGGGAAGTAAGTATTTGCTCGATGGCATTGCGCTGCAAGGGATTGAGCTGCGGGCGAGATTCCGTGAGTGGAACGGCCTGCTGGACAGGCATCAGTTGCGGCGCGCGGCCCCGGCCATACAGTACCGATCGCACGATCTCTTTTTCGGCCTGAACCATTTCGGCGGTCGTAAATTTGCGCGCCGAATCATGCTTTTCGCCGGAAACAAGCCGGAACTCGCCGGAAACAATGCGAGCCTCGAAGCTGGCGCGAACTTCCGGGTAGGTCGTTTCTCCCATGCCGCGTCGCATCGCATCAACAAGCAACACCCGCTCATCCTGAACCGACTCGCGCTCGAATCCGCGGTCGCGTGCAAAGGTCAAAGCCGAGTGCGCCTGTTTCTGGCGCTCCTCAGCCACTGGTTTCTGAACCTGACCGATGCTATGTTTCCGCGCCTCGGCAACTACACAGTCGGCTTGGTTGCCGAACTCGGCGGCGATCTGTCGGTGCGCCGCTAACACTTCATTTGGAGACAAAATCACCTTTTTGTCGCGGGTATTGTGGGCTGCGATCTGCGCTGCTTCCGGCCCACTGAATCCGCTACGCGCCAGGGCTTCCTCGATCTGCTGGCGCCGCGGACTGGAGGCGTCAAGATACTCCTGCAAGTATCCCTTGATCTCCGGTGCGCCGCTCTTGCCCGGCTCGATTTTGTAACCAAGATTGCGGAGCCGATACATCAACTCCGATTGATACACGGCGGTTGCGTAGCTCTGCGAGGCGAAGAAGCTGCGTTCCTGAAGCGCGCGCATCTGGCCGTTCTCGCGTTCCGTGATATTAAAGATGACGGCGTGCGTATGGAGTTGCGGAGCTGCATACCCATCGACAGGCCGTGCTGTATCGTGCTCGAATTTGGCGGCGACGAACTGGCCGGTAATTTCAGCCGGACGGTTGCCGCCGATCCGCGCCTGGGTATACTGCTCCAACTCGTTCAGCGCGACGTTTACGGCTTCCCGGTGGGCGTCGCGCACCCGGTCATCACCACCGACAAGCGCGGTCAGCGATACCGACTTGGGCGCACTGAAGGTTGCATCCCAACCGGCGCGGTGTTCAACGGGAGCCACGGTCTTGCCGTCCTCGGTCTTATATTCCTGCACCTTGCGATGCCGAACCAACTGCTCGCCGGTTGCGGGGTGCTGACCTTCGGAGAGCCGGGCGAACTCTTCAGCTCCCACCGCCACGCTAAGGCCGAGCTTTTGGGCGAGCTTGCCGTGCCACTCTCCCTGAATGGTGTCGGCCTGCTTCCAATAATTCTGCTCGGCCGCGGTGAACTCTTTTGAGTGATAGGTCTGCGCCTGGCTCGCGGAAAGCGGTTTCGAGATGGTCAGCATGGTTCACCTCAGCCCCGAAGAATGAGGTTCTGTTGATCGTCTGCATCGGGAGCAACGGCAGGTTCCGGCTCGACCAGCTGCACCACAGGCTGCGTGTTGGGCTGCGATGAGGGAGATTCTTCCGGCACCTGTTTCAATTCCGTATTCGGTTTATCGCTACGCAGATGCACGGGGTCATACGGCAGCTTGTCATCGGGCCGGTCCCGCCGCTCGAACCCCTCCGCAACTTCCGGCATGTCGAAGTACGGAAAGGAAAACCGCGTAACGTAATTCTGGTACTTCATGTAGGCGTGCAGGTCGGCGAGACCGGCGATTTCCGACTCCAGAACCAGCGGCTCTACCTGCCGGTCGAGCGCGAAGTTGCGGCCAGAACGAGTGCCGTCGAAATGCGTTTCGCGCAGCCGTTCGATTTCCACTTTGCCGATGAACTTCGAGACCCATTCGCCGGCATTGGGTTCTTTGGTGGTGAGCCAAACGCTGGTGGCCGGCTGCGACAGCATCACCTCGGCCAAATGCCCATACAGATACTCAAGCTGGGCTTTGCCTTGGAAGCCAAGCACGACCGGATTGTTGCTCTTGCGCGCCTCGGTGATCGCCGTGTGAAGTTGCGGGAGTTTTTGCAGGCTCGCCAGTTCGTCAATCACAAACCAGACACGCTTCTGCGCGGCGGTTGGCTCATTTAGGAGACGTAAAACCAGCCAGTCAATCCACAAACTCTGCAAGGGCCGCAACGCCTCGCGCTCTGCCGGTAATGACGTAAGAAAGATCCAGCCCTGCCGTTTTTCCGCCCATTCCGTTGCCGTCCATTGACCGTTAGCCTCGGCCTTTTTCGGAAGCAGACGGAGGCTGTCGGCAATCAAACCCAATGAAGCCAGTACACCGGCCCGCTGCTGGTGTGCATGCGGGTCAATCAAGTGGGCGTGCTCGGTGCCTTTGAGCCTGCGGTCGATCTCGGCGGGGTCCGACATCCACTGGACAAGTTGGTCGGGCGTCGGCCCGTAGGCCATGAGAAACGCGAAGATTTTCTGTGGCGATTCAATGAAGAATTCGCCCTTCTTGTCCTGCGGCGGCTGGAACAATGAGACCGCCAGTGCTTTAGCTTCAGAGCGGCTGCGCAATTCTTCCGCTGGTCCCCAATAGGGGCAGCGTCGGTCAAGCGGATTGAGGATAATGTCGCCCCGAGTGGGGTCATAAAACCGCTTCACGTACTCGCGCGCCGGGTCATACACAATGGCCGAATCGCTTCTGCTGCGTACTTGACGCAGCAGTTGGAACATGAGCGCGGACTTGCCCGCGCCGGTGTCACCGATGATCTGCATGTGTTGGGCTTCGGCGCGGGCGGGGATGCGCAGCATCGGGCGCATTCCGTCGATCTTAAAGCCGATGCCAGTGCCATTCACAGACCGATTGAACTGGCGTGGTGTCAGCATCTCCGGACCTTTCAACCGCCTCCCGTAGCGAAGCTGTTTCTGCCGCTCCACATCTTTCCATACGGCGAACGGAAGCAGGATGAGAAAGACGGTTGCGCCGCCAATAAACGGAGGTCGAAAGAAGGCGGGCAGACTGGTCCCTTTATAGATGACTTCTTTCATGTAATCGCGCAGCCGGGCATCGTCGAAGCTGCGCAGCGGGCCACGGAAAAGCAGTGTGTAGCCGTGCAACCGTGCGTCCTCGGAGAGTGCAAGCGGTATCGTTTTGTCATCTGGTTCCGGAGTCCTGCCGCGCATTACATCGGTGTTCAGCACGGGGCGCGGCGCGAGGCTGTGGCCCGCAACGAAGAGCACACGGTAATTGCTCCGGTGGGTTGTGCTGAACGCGCCAATGACTGAAGTGCGTTCATAGAGTGGCAGGAAATACCGTTGTAACGGCGTGGCGAACTGAATCCAGCCGCAGACAAAGAAGAAAGTCAGCACGACAGAAAGGAATGCCGCGCTGTAGGCATAGATCGGGATTTGATACGGCCAAACGACCGATTCCTTGCGGCCCCATGTGGCGTTCTTCATACAGTTACCTCCTGCGCTCGGACCTGAGCTTTCCGGCCAGTTCGTATTTCGCTGCGCCGATCTCGTCGAGCAGTTTGTCGAACATTTCGGGTGTCACTTTCTGCCCTGCGGCCAGTGGGCGAAGCACATTCACCAGGAGCAGACGGACGCCAAGAATCTCTGCTAACGATGGATCGTTCGTAGTCGGTGCCGAATGCAATTCGCGCAGAATCGCGTTGCGCATCCATTCACTACGCGGAACGCCCTCAGCAGCAGCGACTTTATCGAGCAGGCGTGCCTCTTCTTGAGTGAGCTTGAAACAGCGCGTTGTATTTCGGAAGACGGTCTTGCTCGTCGTTTTTCTCAAGCCATCTTGTGCATCGAGTAAGGGCATGGTTCAATGCTCCGATCCGGTATACCTGGGTATACCGGCGCAAGCGTAAGTCGAGAGGTATATACAGGTTTACGTTGGTATACCTGCACGACCCTACTAGGGATGGAGTGTCGAGATTCTTCCGGTGCGAAGCACCGCGGTGGTTCTCGCATCCCTGTAGGCGCGGGATCATGCCTTCAATCCCGCCACAATTGCCGGTGCTTGGGGCATTGATGAGGATGCGGAGACAGCCTTCTTCGTGGGCTGTTCCGCAGCTTCCGAAGCAGGCGCGCGACGCACTCGTAATGTTGGCGTAATTCGCCGCGCTTCCGGCGACTTGATGAACTCCTGAAAGTCGCGGTCTTTGGCGAAGACATAAGCAAGCGCCTGCTCCATGACTTCATCGGCTGTTGCATGGATGAATGCGGCGTACTGATCGACCATCAAAGCGGTCGCATCGGTGAGCCGAATTGAGGCGCTGACATAACGGGTTTGAACGACTTCAAGCAGTGGCATATTGACTCTCCAGTTGATTGTGGAATCAGGCCGTTTTTCGACGGGCAATCATGCGTTGAGCGGTGGCCGCAATCTCCCGCGCACGAGCCTCCGCTATGGCGGCGGGGATATCGAAGCGGCGGCGAACTTCGAGCATGGTGATTACGTCGTCGAGCGGTACGCCATCGGCGAGCCAAAGGCGAGCCGACGCGACATCGACAGTACGTTGCGCGTAGTAAAACGGATTGGCTTTATCCGAGCGACGTAAAGCAAGTTCGCGTGTCAGCTTCGCGGCGTCTTTCCCACGTGCAAGCTGACTGCAAACCCATACCCAATCCTCTTCCGAAGGCGAGTGCTTTGGCACTGCTTCTGACGGCACGGTTTCATCCGGAGACGTGGAAGCAACGGCGACTTCATCGAGGCGAAAATCGCCGGGAACGTAGGTTCTGTTGGACGGGTATTCGACCGCGACAAGATGAGCAGGAGAATACTTCCGGTTGTAGAAACCGGGAAGACGAAGTACGCGGTTTCGGTCGGTGCAAGCCGGGTCGCCGCCAAAGACAAGAGCGAGCAGTTTGAGCGTCTGTTCCTGACGCTCGAAGTCGAAGCCCGCCACTCGCCAAAGCGCCTGATACTTACCCGGCGATGTCGAGAGAATCGCCGTGGGTAGCGGCACAAGATCCGACGCGCGCAAAGCAGCAAGTCGGCTATCGCCGTCTACGTCGATATCGATATAAAGATGGCGGACAGATGCGATGCACTCTTTCGTTCGTTTGCGGCTCCCGGAGTGAAGCGGATTGGCCGAGACATAGATGTTCGCGCTGTGCTCATTCGCGTAGGTGAGCCACGCCATGTAGCGTGACGTGAGAACCTGTTCTACCGTGACCACACGTTGCAGTGGCCTCGCTGTGCCTTCCCGGCGCAGCAGCAATGCAATTGTTTCGCTGGAAGAGAAACAACGGGTTAGAAAGTTGACAGCAACTTGATTCATCTTTGACCTCGTTCGGGAACGCGATTCCGGGGGCAACTCGCGCTGGATAAGCCCGGCTGAGCCGGGCTTATCGTGAAGGGATTAGCGAAGCCTCAAGCGGCCTCATCCTCGACGGGAATCTCCTCGTCGAAGACTTCCTCGGCGGCATCCTTTTCGGCGCGGTCGAGCTTGAGGATGGAAGTCACGCGAATACTGTCGGTGCGCACCGGCTTCGTCGTTTTCTTGGGCGTGTACTCGGTGTGGCGAATCTCGCCTTCGACCTGGACGTGCGCACCCTTCTTGAGCGTGGCCGCGAACTCGCCGAACTTGCCGAAGACGATGCAGCGATGCCATTCGGTATGCGAGACGTACTCGGCGGTCTCTTTGTCTTTGTACGAGGTCTTGGTGGCGATGGAGAAGGTGGTGAAGTTCTGGTTGTTCTTGCCGGTGCGAACTTCCGCATCGTTGCCGAGATAGCCAATGAGGGTTGCGCGATTCAGATACATGATTGAGTCTCCGTTTTTGAATTCCCGATCTGCTCGGGTCACACCTGGGCGAAGCCATGCGAGTGGGCGCGACTCCCAAGGCCGAAGCTCTGCATTTGCGGAGGGTCCGGCGTAAATCTTTTCGGTGTTCTTTGCGAACAAGATTTCGATGGAAACCGTAAAAGCAGAAGAGCGAGCTTGCCGCCGGGCGTCGCAATGGCCCCGAAGCAGTGACCAAGCAAGCGAGGAAATTGAACTGGGGAGACTCGCATCTGAACGCAATCTCTCTGCGTTCTCGCGATGCCACTACCCGGCAACCCAGATCCACATTCCTCGCCGGACCTCGGGACAAAGAGCCGGACCTCGCACTTGGTATCGTGCGTCTTCTGTTCTGCGTGGAAGTCATACTCAAGAACGCATGACAAGGGCGAGAATTGGTTTGCCATACCGTGCCCAAGAAGGTTCGGCATAGCCGTACCTCCGATCCGCGTTTTCATCTGCTCGATCACGCCGCAACCGCGGAGGAAGCCCGATAGAGTTCCTCGGTCTCGAAGGACTGGTCCGCGTGGCTGTAGCCCTTCACGGTGATGAGCTCGCGCACCCGGCGCCGGCCCTTGGCATCGCGTTCGCAATAGAGAACGAAATTGACTGCTTTGCCGGTCTGCGACCGGATGAATTGCTGGTTGAGATTGGTCCTCGCGCTGAGCGCCATATCTGCCAGCCGGTCCAGTGCGTCAAGGGCGGAATCCGCATGGAGAGTCGAGAGCGTCCCGCCGTGGCCGGTGTTCATGGCTTGCAGCAGGTCATAGCCGCACTCATCACGGATTTCGCCCATGATGATGCGGTCGGGACGATGGCGCAGAGCGGCGGCGACGAGCTGGCTCGGAGTGACGGCGACTTGGCCGGGAATCTCCGCGACTGCTTCCCAGCGAACGGCGTTGGGGTGAGCGATCTTTAATTCGGCGGGCTGCTCGATCACGATGAGCCGTTCCTGAAGCGGCACATGGTCAAGCAGTGCTTTCATCAGGGTCGTCTTGCCCGACCCGGTTCCGCCGGCGATAATGCCGTTCTTCCGCTGGCCGATAAGCTCTACAACCGCATCCCGAACCAGCACTGGCAGGCTGCCTGCTACAACCAACTCATCTGAGGTAAACCAGCGGTTGAACTTACGGACGGTCAACGTCGGGCCATGGATCGACGATGGCGGCCCGACAACTGCCACGCGCGAGCCATCCGGCAAGCGCGTATTGAGGATCGGATTCTGGTTGGTAAGGTCCTGCCCAAGGATGCGTGCCACACGCTCGATGGCCGCTTGAAGCCGCTCGTTGGTGTACGGTGCGCACAGTTCAATATGCTCGATGACACCGTTGCGATCCGCGAATACACCCGTGGTCCCGTTGATCATTAAGTCCGAGATCGACGGGTCAAGCAAAAGCTCGCGCAATTCCTCGGGGAAAAACGGCAGAATAAGGTCATAGCTCATTGTGTCGCTCCCGTGGTTTTTGCCGTGCTTGTTCCGGGCGTAACCACGTCCACGGAGACGCGGTTTTCGTGGAACTCAGTGATGGTCAATCCCAGCGGATTGATGAACTCGTACTGCGGAAAAACGCGCGATTGGTCGCTGACCTGTTTGGGATTCAGATAGTAGGTGATGCTGAGCAGCCAATGCTCTGTCCGCGGTTCGTGGGAGTTCTGCGCAGAATAGAACTTGTCCAGGGTCATCAGAGCTGTCCCGCGAGCGATGCGCGTGCCCTGCACCATTTCCTCGGACATGGAAGTGATGGTCACGTTCTGGACCTGCACATCACTCGATTCAATCTGTCCGGTTGTGACCTGCGAGACGAGGTGATTCGCGTTGTCGTCGGCCATCAATTTGGAGGCGAGCGCCTGCGAAAGAAAGTAATAGTTGAGAGGGTACTTCTTGGCGATTACGTCGCGGTTTACGGTGCAACGGTAGTTCGCCCAATCGGTCAGATAGGTGCGCACTTCGCCCTCACGCGGGCTGTAATTGAGGTCTGAATACTGGATGGCCTGTGCCCGACCCATTTCGTCGATGCGGATGTAACGATTGGCAGTTGGACGGTGCGCGAGTGACAGGTTCATCCCCAACGAGCCGAGCAGCACGACTGTGCCACAGGCGATGATGAAGCGATAGGCTTTCCGTTCGGCATAATGGGCCGAATAGACCTCATTCCCAATGCGGTCAACAAGCAGCGATTGCTGCGGCGAAAGAACGGTTTCAACGGGTACTGTGCGAGTGGACATGGGGCTGCTGGCTCCTTTCCTGAACAGCTCGAAAGACAACGGAAACATAGATAGCTCCAGCGATGACGACACCGATTGCGCCGAGTATCAACAGGGGCTTTATCAGCCGCCCAAAACGCGATGCCGCAATCGCGCTCCCGACCCCGAGAGCGAGCAGAAAGTTCCACATGGTTTATGCCCCTCCTCGCATGGCGAGCATTCCGCCTACGCTTCCGGCCAGTCCGGGGGCGGCGGACGTGAGGCTTGCGGAACCGCCAAAGATGGCCTGGGTAATGCTCGGAATAAAGAGCATGTTCAGGATGAAAGCGACATAGACCATCGTGCAGGGAATGAGATTGGCGAGCCACATCTCCATCGAATAGTTGCCGTTGAACGTCTGCTGAATGAAGGCGTTCATGAAGCCGCCCCAGACGAAGATAAAAGCGCCGGCCACCGCGCGGATCATGGCGAAGCTGATCAGCACGTCAAGAAAGTGAAAGAACTTGGCGCGGAAAGTCTGCGTCATCAGCAGCGGAATAAAGACCGGCCCAAACAAAGCCGTTACGCCGTAGAGGATGAACGAAGAACAGTTGATGAGGAACAGAACCGCTGAGGCAAGGCCCAACAATCCCTGCACGTAGAAGTAGCAGAGAATCTGCAGGGGAGCCATCAGTGACGGCATGGCGGTGTTGTCGCCTGCGGTCTTCAGGAGTTGCAGCAGGTTGTCCAGTGAACTCTGGTCGAAGGCCGCGACCATCGCCTGCGCGATATAGCTGAAAAAGTGATTGATGCCGAAGCTGGCCCCGGGGAACGGATTGACCCAATAGTTGATCAGGAGGCAGCAGATGATAAGTCGCAACAGGAAGCGTGTCAGATCGCCAGCCCGAACCGGATGGGTGTGGAAGCGTAGCGTCATCCCCGATGTGTTCCAGTTGACGACCATGCTGATAAGCGTGAACAGGGCGATGCAACTGAGTTCGATCAATCCGAGCTGCGTCAAAGCGCCGCCGTTCTGCGTAGTCAGATTCGTCAAGTTATTGGTGAACTGGTAGAGCCAGTCCACGCCGGAGCCCGCGCTTGGTAATGCCTGCGCCAATAGAACCGGGGAAATCATCATGTCTGCCTCCCGTCCGCATCAGGGAACGTAGGACCGCCAGGTATTACCTTCCTTACAGGCGGCGGAGTTGTGCTGCTTCTTGTTCTGTTCAACCTGTCTGCGGAATTGCTCGCGCAGAACAGCCGCTTTATGAGCTTCGTAACGCTGGTAAATCGCGGTGCCGGCGAGAATGGCCAGCACCGCAAGAATGGCAATCAGAATCTTCGTTTGAAGGAGTCGCAACATTGGGGTTCTCCTTCACGGAAGATAGGTCTGCCAGGTATTGCCTTCGCGGGCCGCGCTGACGTTGTTTGTTGCTCGCTGCTGTTGCACAAAAGCGGCGGTGTTCAGGTCGATTGCCGCCGCGTTCCGCTCCTGCATGTTGGTGACGGCCATCTGCGCAGCAAGGCAGGATTGCAAGGTGCCTTGCGTTTGCATCTCGGCCATCTTCTGCGCCTCGGCGGCATTCAGCAGATTCAACTGCTGGACTTCGCTGTTGGTCGCATCCGAGCCATCGAGCTCGTTGGCGGCAAGCGCGCTGACGGCCGCCGCATTCTGGGTCCGCGCGGCGCGGTACTGGCCTACCGCCGTAAGGCAGTCCGGCGAGACGGAATCCGACGCCTCGATCATGGCAAGCTGCGAAAGTTGCGTGCTGCCCACGGACTGGCTTCCGAGATAACTTGTCGTCGTGCTCGATACTGGGACGGTCGCTGCCGTCCACGCCGTTGAAGATGCGGTCGGCGAGTTGGTGTTGAGGGCCGTGGTCATCCCGTTGGTTTCACCGAACAGATTCCTGACGTTGGTGTTTTTCAGCGTCGTCAAGATGGCCTGCCACTGCTGTTTGGCCGAGAAGTGGGTGAGGTTGTTCTTGATCGCGTTGTACTGCATCTGAAGCGTGGTGAGCTGCTGCACCAGGCTCGCGTAACTGGTGGGATCAAAAACGACGTCCCCGATCCCGAACAGGGCGAAACTCGGAGTCGCGGTCGCGAGCAACGCAACTCCAGCGATCAGCCACTTGCGGTGTTTCTTCAGTTTGGGTTGCAATGAAACCTCCTTCAGTTGCGTAGTTACAGGCATTGCGGGCAGGCCGGGTTGAACCTGTCCAGGGTGAAACATTTGCTGTGCTCCAGAAGCGTGCATGGAAAATGCAACGCTCTCTCGGTGATCTCGGTGCATTCATCCAACGCAAACGCGAGGACGTTTTGCGTGGCGGGCATTGCAAGGACGAGAATCGCCAGCGCCACCAATCCGGTATTGACGAAGAGCTTGCGGCGATTCACGAGATGGTGCATCATGCGTTGTCCTCCCCGGCGAGCTGGCGCGCAACCTGCGGAATGATGGCAACCCATTCCTGGCCGGCGCGCTCGATGGCTTCCGCAATGGTGTAGCCAAACTCCTCAAGCCAGTCGGCGCGGTTGAGCACGAGCGCGACAGCGACCTTTTCGCCCGTGGACTGCACGGCCCATGCACTGTGGCCGCCCCGCTTCGCATTTCGAGCCTTGTTGAATAGGTGCTCGTATCGTCCATTCAATCCGTTCATTTCTGTTCTCCTTACGTTTGACTCTTCAGAGGGTTGGGTCCATACGGTGCTCCGCATAGGACGGAACCAGAATGTCGCGACCGATGTAAATGCGGACGCGGGAGCCTTCCTTCAACGTGATGACCGGAAGACGATTGAAAAAGTGATTCAATACTTGCTCGCCTTCGGCGGCGGTCTGGGCGGAGATTCCGTTGCGAATCTGCGTCGAGGGATCGAGAATGCTGCCGTTGTTGCCGATCTGGGCCAAGCCGCCAAGTCCGCCGATGGCCGCTGCCGCACCGAAGGCCATCAAATATCCGTGATTGACCTTGGTAGCGAGGCCGGTGGTGCCCAGCGGATCGAGCCCGATGTACTTGTCGAAGTCGAGGGAAAAACCATCGGGGCAAACGGCGCGATGGAAAGTAACGAACATTTTTCGCTGCTCACTGTTGCCTACGCTCTGCACGGTGCCAATCAGGCGGGTGCCCTGCGGCATCAAGAGTTGCTGGTGATCGTGCGAGTAATAGTCGGTGGTGAGCATGACCAGGATTGGTCCACTGAACCCGCCGTCGATGTGGTTGGTGACGACGCCTTCGAGAACCGTTCCCTCGAAGATCTGGTAGAGCCTCCCCTGGTACTGATCGGAGGAATACGAACTCATCGGATCGGCACTGGCATTCGCTTTGACTGGCTGGTCCGGCGATGCTGTTTTATTCGCGGTCTTCGGCGGCTGCGTGCCGCCGGCGACAACTTCTTCCGTGTTTGCGGACGGGCGCGTCTCTTCGTGTTCCGCAAGCACAGCGGCCGCTTGCGGAGCCGTGGAGGCTGGCGTCGTCGTTTCTTTTGTGTGCGCAAAATCGATTGCCACGGTCCCGCTGTTGATGGCGTCCCGCTTCTGCTTCTCTAGCGCCAAGGCTTTTTGTTTGGCTTCGGCCTGCGCTTCGGAAACATTGGAAGTGCGTTGCGGCGCATTCGAGCTTGCGCCGTAGAGTGTGTCCCGCTGCGCTGCGGTCATTGGCGCGGCCTTGGCGTACTCAGGACCGGGCGCGCCCTCGGCGGTTTGAAGCTGCTGCATGGCCGCCGCCAACTGCTGTTGGCGCTGCCGTTCTTCGGCATCCTGCTTAGCCTGCAACTGCTGCTGGGTCTCGAAACTCGCTACCTGCTGCGCGTTCGGCGATACCGGACGCATCGGCAGGGCGCTCACGGGAGCGGTTTTCTTGTTGCCTTTGAGCAAACTCGTCACGTTGGCGATGCCGAGCAAGGCGAGGATCGCCACCAGTGTGAGGACCACAGGCATTCCCTTACGCAGTGGGACTCTGGCCTCCGGCTGCTCGGGAACGGTCGCGGGGGTATTCTGATTCGGCTCGGTCATGGCTAGTTCGCGCCTCCCGTGCGGTGAAACTCAACTTTCTGTTTGCCGATGGCGAGATAGCCGTGTTCCAACTGTTTAGGTACGGTGTAGAGACCGTTGCTGAAATCGAAGTTGATGAGTGAGCCTTTGCCGTCCTTCAGTTCGTAAAGAGCGGGCGTTTCCTGGAAGAGTCCGCGTAGGTAGGTGAACTTGTCATCGCGCCAGATTTGTTGGAGGCCCAGTGCTTTGCCCTTTTTCTCATCCCACGTGTAGTCGAAGTGCAACGAGCCCGGATACTCCGAGCGGAACTGTTCTGCCTTCGTTTGTTCGGCCTTGAGTTCCGCGATCTGAGTGGTCTTCGCGGCAGCAGCTTCCTGTTTTGCCTTGTCCAGTTCCGACGCGGGTACAAATACTGGAAGCTGCGCCAGCCGGTCTTTTGCAGCCTGGTCGCCGGGATTGATGAAGACCTTGGAATCGAAGTGCAGGTCCGGGTTACTGGAAACCTCTTTCAACTGAAGGGTGTATTCGTTGCCGTGATCGGAGACGATATGAATGTCCGTGGCTGCGTTCGCCGTCTTTGGTTTCACGCTGATGAAGCGCGAAGCGACATGCCCGCCGTCGAAGATCCAGTTCACCGTGTCCCCGGCAAAGACGTTGGCAACCTTTTCCTCAGCCGGGAGCACAATGAGCGTGGACTGGAGCAATCCCGCGCGAACTTGCGGTGGTGTCTCTGCTTCGGAAACGATGACCGTGCGCGGGGCGCTGGATTGTAGAGGGTGAGAATCGGTCGCGGCGTGAAGCGAGCCAGTGGCGAGCAGCAGGCCCAGGCCGATAGAGACGAGAATAGGGGGTCGCATGGCGTTCGTATCCTTTCTGCGGTCAGTTTTTCGTTACTCGGTTTCACCCCGAGCGAAGCGGGCAATTCCTTCGGAAAGTCCGTAGCGAGCGATCAATTTCGCACGCCGGACGCGGTCTTTGGGCTTGGTGGAAAAAATGGCGTAGCTGCGATTGTCGAGGTTGAGTTTGAAGACCTTGGTCAGTCCGTCCCGGCGAATGTAAAGCCCTTCGCGGTCCTGCAAGGACTCAAACAGCGCCAACTGCTGGTCGTTCATCTTGAACAGTTCCGCATACCGTTTCCGGTTGAAGGTGACATCCTTCAGAAACAGGAACGACGTGCAGGAGTTCACGATGCTGTCGGCGTTCTCTCCCAGGTCCTCGGCGGATTGGCCGATGAGGGTCACGCCGCCCAGGTGCTTGCGCACGGTTTTGATGGAGGCAAGGGCACCTTCGAGCAACTGCCGGTTCTTCATCGAAGAGAAAATCTCTTCGATCAAAATGTGCTTGGGCACGCCGAGATTGGCGGGGTTGTAAAGCACGTCGTTGATCCGGCGCAATAACCAAACCATCAACGGCTCGATCAGGTCTGCGTTCTGCTCGTTGTTCACGCCCTGAAAGTCAAAGCACTGAAGCCGCGAAAGCGAGAGACTGTCTTCTACGTTGTCGAAGATGGCGGCATAGACGCCCTTGCCGACCCACTTCGACAGATAACGGTCAAGTTTCTTGGGCAGAAAGAGATTCGAGAGGCGGCGGTTTCCCGGGTCGAGCAGGTACATATCCCGCACCGCCTTGTGGATTACGTCGTCGTCTTCCGGCTCCAACTCCGCGCCGCCGTTGGTTAGCAGCAGTTTGACGAACGAATAGAGAAACGTGATGTTGCCCTCGGTCGGTTCGAGCGCAAAGGGGTTGACGCGCGGCCCGTCTTTGCCGACGCGGTCCACGCGCCCGCCGTACAACTCGACCACGCTTTCGTAGCTCCCTCCGATGTCGAAGATGTAGCTGAAGCCGCCGTATTTCTGCTCGTGGGCGATGGCCATGTTGCCGTGAACGGATTTCCCCGTTCCCGGTGGCCCGAGGATGAGCAGGACCCGCACGCCGTCCACATACCCGTCCTGAAAAAACGGGGTACGCGTGCGCGTCTCGAAGACGTTCAGGTATTCGTTGTCCAGGTCCTCCGAATACGGATGGCCCAGGTTCGGCACGAAGATCGAAGCCAAGCGTGCATGGTGATCTTCCGCCAACCACATAGGGAAGACGTTGAACTTCCCATTGCCCGGGAACATCGCGTAAAACGCCGACAGGTTGCCCAGAGTTTCTTCCATGACCTGTGCCCGCGCATCGACGAAAACGCGATGCACGGCGGGCGCGATGCCGCGCAGTTCGTCCGCGCTGCGCGCGGCCACAAGGAAGCGAAGCGAGTATTCGCCCTGCGCTTTCTTGTCGAGCGAGCGGATAACCTCGCCCAAGTCATCGACCTGCGTATTGGCGGCACGGGCTCCGGCTCCGGTTTCGAGCGAAGCGAAATCATGCCCACTCATGACTCGCGTCAGAACGCCAACTTTGAAAAACGAGATGAACTTTTCCTGTGCGTCGATTTCGCTGCGCGCTGCGGTCATGGACTTTGGCCGCCACGTGGTGCACAGGACGCTGTCGCAATTGAGTGTCGTGAGGCCGGAAAACAGACAGGGCCGCGATGCCTCCGGCGTTGTCTTCAGCGAGAACATCTGCACATAGCGGCGGCCAATGGTGAGGTGGTCGCTGTGCCACGCAACCGGACTCTTCACAATCTGCCGGTCCACGCCGTCATCGGCAGACAACGTGTCTCGACTGGCCCACTCTTCGAGGTTGAACAGATAGCTAAAGAACTGATAGACAGCGTTCTTGTCGAGCAACCGTAGTCCTACTGAAATGCCGAGATGGCATTCAAGCAGCGTAGCCGTCTTTTCAAGATCGGCCAGCATTCGCGTGCTATCGGCAGCGTGTTCTTTCGGCTTGGCGGTGAAGGCTGCCACTCTTGGTGGTTCCAGTGTCAGACACCAATGAAGATCAATGCGGCGAAAGGCCGCCGTCTTTGTGAGAAAGTCCAAGCGGTCGTCCACGAAAACCTGCGTAACCGGATTGGCATAACTAGCCTTCCTCGGCAGATCGCAGCCGGACAGGACGCGGGTGTACTGGTACAGGCACGATCCTTCAGGCAGACCGCGTAGTGCGCCTTCAATCGACCGCACCTGCGCTTCCAGCTCCTGATCGGTCATACCTTCCTCGTCAATGCCGCTGAGCGAGAACAGGCACCCATAGCCGCCGCCCTTCAAGGCGAAAATCCGGTCATTGACGAAGCGGGCAATCGGCACGATTGAACACGCGGCTCCGGCCTTGGCGAACCACGGTGTGTATTTCAACTGCTCAGTGTTTGCGCGGGTCATAGTAGGACCTCTGGTTCAAACTCAATCCCCAAAGCTCGAACATCTTGGGGTGTTTGCGGACGATCAGCCATGCCGCGCTGATCATCATGGGAAAGCTGATGACGGCAATCATGCGGAACCCGACGAGGAAAACCGTCACGCAGACGAACAGGATCGTCATCCACGCTGCGAGGTCGAGGCCGAGCTTGGCCCGAGGCCGGTTCAGCGCCTGGTTGATCGGTAACGGTTCTCCCCGCTTGGTCATGGCCGCCACCTACTGCATCGACTGGCCAGTGAGCGAGCCAATCCAGCCAGCGCCCCATCCCAGCACCGCGGCGCCGAACAGTGCGCCGAACAGCCCCGGAATCGCCTCGGCGAAGCGTCCGCTCATCATGCGGATGCCGGCGAAGATCAGACCACCGAAGCAGATGACCGCGCCCGCATAGATGGCGAAGGTCTTAAACGTGTTCATCAGCGTGGTTGCGCCGGTGAAGTCCATCGTTCCCTGGGCATGGGCAACGCCGGCAAACGAGAGCGCAAAGAGGGTGGGAGCCATCGTGCGGATGGCCGGCAAGAGGGTGTTTTTTAGGAACGGTTGTGCCCGGCGAATGCCGGGAAGAATAGGTAGCCGATTGCTATTCGCATCGGCTCGGAAGAAACGGCGGAATCGATTCACTTTGCACCTCCGCTGACTGCGTGTCAGCACTGGCGCAAAGTTAGGGGTGAACGCAGGGTCGCGTCCAATGAATTTCCGGGAGTTCCTTATTCCATTTAGGAATAACGACGGTTTTTTGCGACCCGCATTCGCCTAGATTTTGTAGTCCTGGATGGTCTGTGGCGCCCCGGCTCCACCTTTATATAAGGAGGCTTCCACGTTGGGACGGATTGAGACATAGCAGGTGAAGCTGGTTCCATCCGTCAGCTCGATCTGGACCCTGGTTCCTTCCCCGGCGTCTCGATGGATGCGGAGCAGGCGGATTGTCTTGCCCGACAATTCGGGACATTCGATAAAGTCTTCTGGCATGAATTCATCCCCTCGGCGATTAGAATCGCACCTCGCAAGCTATGCTGTCTGGTGAATGTGACGAATTTTACGATCTTTCCATGTGTATCCTATATTGCAGACGGCCGGTCAGGCAGAGCAAAACGCAAGGAGGTCCTTTTTATGCAAGATCACACTCATCGTGTGTAGACTCATAGTGGTCTAAAATCAAGCATAGGAGTGTGGCCCCACGCTCCGTTAAATCTCGATTCGGCTTTAGGTTACGGCAGCTCCGTGACGAGCGCGGCTATTCACAAGAAGAACTAGCCGAACGAGCCGGTCTCCATCGCAATTACGTGGGCGGCGTCGAGCGCGGCGAACGCAACGTGGCCCTGGAGAACATCGTCAAACTGGCAAAGGCCCTCTCCGTTCGTCCGGGCGATCTATTCACGGATTTCAAGTAGGACAATCCGGCATGAGCGTTTCCAGGGATTTAGGTTACGCTACGGTCCCCGAAACACGGTTTGGCTTGCTAAACAGATGAGGTTTATTGTGCGATGTTTGTTTAGTCGTGCGCGGTCTTAACGGAACCGTTTTCAGTCAGGGCTGAAAAACGAAAACTCGACACTATTCTGGCGGTTCATCGAAAATCGTGGTGATATCGCGTCCCGCATAGAGAATGCGAATAATGGTCACAGCGTCGGAAGTTACGTGAAACGCGATGGAGACACGGCGCCCGAATCCAACGACCCGCAACCCCGGTCGGATGTCATCTCGCCGAACTCCACGTTCCGGAAAACACTCCAAACTGTTGCACCATTGTTCGATTCGCTCAATAAAGTGGAGAGCACGCGCTGCGCTACCGTGCTCGGCAATGTAATCATAAAGCTCGAAGAGGTCTGCCTGGGCTTCTGGGGTAAATCGAACTTGGTATCGATTGCTCACGCGGTTTTCTTACTTCGGTCAGCATGGCGTGCCCGGAGGAGATTAAAAACATCCTTGGCCGATAGCGCCCGGTTCGGATCAGCTTGCAGCGTATCAAAGGTGGACGCTACGTCTTCTCGCAGCCAGCGCTCAACAACCGCGTCCCGCTCTTGCAAAGAGCGAAGACCGGCCCGCACGACTTCGCTTCCAGACGCATAGGTTCCGGCTTCCACCAAGCGATCAATGTAGGCAGATTGTTCCTCGGGCAAGCTGAAAGTACGCTTCTTCGGGGAAGGCATGACTGAATACTCCTTGGAAACCATAGTAACACAAAGTATGAAAGATTCATACCGGCGAGCGCAACGTCTGGCCCAACAAACGGATTGTGCGCAAGCGTGGAGGAGAACATTGGGCCAGTCCCACACGGCCAGCCCGTTGACCCGTCATTGAAAGTTTGTCGCAAAAAGCTTGTCGCATTTTTGTCGCAAATACCGCCCAGAGGGCCGGTTTTGCCGGTTTTGCCGGTTCGTAAGTGCTGTACCGTCTACAACTTGCGATTTCTTCTACTTCATGGCATGGAAGAGGTCGTCGGTTCGATCCCGACCAGGTCCACCAAT
>Ga0255336_100496_pt1 | contig 59090 bp, 59 predicted proteins | sample MeOH1_35cm_T3_17_FD_189102 | JGI IMG/M metagenome (GOLD analysis project Ga0255336, IMG submission 189102) | Sandy soil microbial communities from University of British Columbia, Vancouver, Canada - MeOH1_35cm_T3_179 | ecosystem: Engineered > Artificial ecosystem > Sand microcosm > Unclassified ... | reverse complement strand
GCTTAATTTTAGTGAGTCACGAACGATCGAAAACCTCAAAGGCTGCAAATTTCAGATAATTCGTTTCCGGGCTTCCTAACAAAATTGGATGATCCTTCCCTGCTCTCCGGAATTCAATAAGACGGAGAACTTTTTTAGCATCGACCGCTGCTTTCGAAATCATCTCGAGAAACTCCTCTTCACTCAGATGATAAGAACAAGAGGCACTCACCAGAATTCCACCCGTCCTCACCAGCTTTAACCCTTGAAGGTTAATTTCCTTGTAACCTCGTAAGGCTCCTGGTAAGGTCTTACGGCTCTTAGCGAAAGCAGGAGGATCAAGAATCACGACATCCCATGACTTTTCTTCCTTTACTTGCTCCCTTAAATAATTGAAAACGTTCGCCTCAACAAACTCTGTCCGGTGTAAGAATCCATTTTGTAACGCATTATGACGCGCCATTTCGATCGCCCGTTCCGATATCTCAACGCAGGTTACCTTTTTTGCACCATAGTGACAGGCATGAAGCATAAACGAACCCGTATGGGAAAAGCAATCAAGGACTTCCGCTCCATCCCAAAACGGATTTTTAATTTCCTTTCCTTTTTTATCGAAGGGTACACCGTTCTGGAGTTGGATTCCTCTCCGTTCTCCCCAACCTTTCATTAACGGCTTTAAGAAAGCTCGATTTTCTCGCTGATCAAAAAAATATCCGGTCTTCTGTCCTTCTGCGACATCCACAGTAACTTTTATTCCATTTTCTTGCACTGTCACGACCGTGTCGAACGCTTCGCCCACAAATCCTGTTCGTTGTTCTAAACCTTCGAGTTCGCGAACTGCGACATCGCTACGCTCATAAATCCCACGCGGCTGAAATACCTCTCTCAAGGCTTGAAATAGCCATTCTCTTCGGCGGTCCATACCGCGGAATAAGATTTGAACCACTAAGATATCTTCATACTTATCGACAATAACCCCCGGTAAAAAATCAGCTTCGCCATAAATGACTCGGCAAGAAGTCACTTCTGGTAATAACCACTTTCTCCGTTGCCAAGCCTTATTCACTCGCTCATAAAACCAGGCGGGGTTGATCTCTTCTCGATGATAAGATAGGATACGGACTGCAATTTGAGAATTAGGGTTATATAATCCTTGAGCTAAAAAAAAGCCTGCATGGTTTAGAACCTCCACACAATCCTGCTCATCACTTGGATCGCCCTCGATTTTGGCAATCTCGCTTTTATAAATCCAAGGATGCCCTTGTTCTAGTCGTTTACGTCTGTTCTGAGTTAAGTACACTTTTACTTCGTTCAAGATTGGATCCTCGCTTTCACTGATGTAAGTTTCATTATCAAATATACTCTGAACCTAAAGATAAGGGAAGGCATGCTTCCCTTATCTTAACTCTTTTTATGCTATTTTGTTTTCTTCCTATTTTTACACTGAAAAAGTCTTAGGTCTATTCATGTCAAATAGGTTGTTTCTGGGATTCTTGCAAGCAGAGTTACGTTACAGATGCTCAGACGTACGCTCGCAGACCAAGCTAGGCATAACTGCTGGATGCAAGCGGCGGGATGTCCTTCCAATTAAAGACCTAAAAGCGTAGCTTCTCGCATAGAAGTGAACGATTTCGCGGGTGCAACCTAAAGGGCGAACAGTTCACTGGACTGTTCGGGACGCACAGGAGCGACGAACTTGCAGAAAGCAGAAGGGTTTGGCAAAGCTCCCACGGAAGCAAGTGTGCCAGCACCAGAGCGGCTAAGAGAACAGATGTGTGAGAAGCTACACGACCCAACCTTCTTCATCCTCTGATGATGCTACACCGCAGCATCAGGGTCTAATAACCATAAGGATACCCTCCATACAGTCCAGGGGGATACCCATACCCATAATATCCCGGATAAGGGTAGGGATAACCTCTAACCGGGGAAGTTAACGCACCCAGCCCAAACCCTACGCCGAGACCAAGACCGAAAGGGATGAACCCAAAGCCCATTTTCATCTCTCCTTTCATAAAATTAAAAGACCGCAGACGACAAGAATGATTGTAAAAACCATTCATTTGGATTGAGAAAATTCCCTATTCCATTATATGGTAGTTATGTCCAATCAGCCACACCCGTATGCAAATAACAAGGGCGTGTCCCTTAGGAACACGCCCTTGCCTCGAGACGATTAACTTAAAAACCTTAGTGGAAAAAGCGCTAGGAAAGGCGATCTCTTAAAACTTCCACAACTTCCTCTGCGCTTCGTCCTGAAGCATTAATGATCGGAACACGCAGATTCGCAGGAGACGCTAAAATGTCCGTACTATCCCCCTTGACAATGACGGCGCGGACATTAACAAGGTCATCCCCTTCAAGGGAAGTCGTATGGAATCCAGAGGCATGTAAGGCTTGAACAACGTTGGAAAGTCCTTCTTCAACTGCTACTTTTTTGTACATTTTCTCGACCTCCTCTACAGCTATTTTTTGTTCTCTTCCTTTATCTATACCGTTGAAAATTTCCCAGTCAAAATTCAAATTCAGAACGATAGATTTCTAAATAATCCACGGATAGATTTGGCTTTTCCATAATTAAGCTGGGCTTCAGGTCGGCGAAACTCACTTCAGCAATGACCCGGATCTTACCTTTCCCTTCGATTGAGGCCTGTAAAATCGACTTCTGAGGCGGAGTTCGCTCGATAATAAGCTCATACTGACCTGCTTTTTCTTGGCCCTCCAATTTTATTTTACGGGGAAGTTTAGTCATCGGTAAAAAATCATCGGTCTGAGTGACTCGAAATGGACGGGGACTTTCAATTCTCAGTTTAACTTGGTAGGGCTCACGGACATAATTCATTTTTAAGCTTAAACTGAAATTGCGACTCCCTTTATCTTGGATTACACCCTCCAAGTTCATGGGCGGGTTATCCGCTTGCGCCGGAAGATAAATATTTTTACTGTGCTCCTGATTAAGTCCTTTGATGATGTCGTGAGGAATATAATCACCTGATTCAATATGAACCTGGGCCGTTTTATTTCCTTCCCATTCCTTTTGAATGTGGACAGTCTGAGGATAGGTACGCGTATAACTCGGAATAAAACCCAGGATAAGCAAATTGGCAATGAGGAGGATTATCGCAGGAAGATGTGTTGTTTTTAGAATCTGCTTGAGGAATTTAGGTTTTCGGAATAAGCTATACATCCCCGAAAAAAGAACAGGGAGTAGAAGGCCTGCATAAAGAAGCGTAAAGAGGAGCGGATATTGATGGATTATTTCATAAAAGCTGGTCCATTGCTGTGAATTGAGTAGTTCCCAATGAATATGGTAAATAAAATAGGGGGCAAGAATAACTAAAATTAAATTCGGCCAAAAGTAAAGGAGATCTAAACAGAATAACCAAAATAAAAATGGAAACGCCAGGTCAAGCCGATAAAGAGCCAAAAAAGTTGTGATCAAAAGCAATAATCCCGTTGCTGCTAACCAATAAAAATTACTGGATTGGGACAACGGGACTTTCTTGAGAACCCAAATCGTTAAGAGAATCAAACTTGTAACGATCATGATTCGAGAGATTAAAAAGATACCTGGATGAGCAAACCACAGAATTTCGGTCCCTTTTACTTTTTGCCATAATAACTCGCCGACACCACTAAGCCCTACAATGGCAATCGAGAGTATAGCCAGAGCCATCACACTGCCTAGATATTTAACCCAAGCTTGAGAATTTATTCGGACTGTACCCTTGAAGATCCTGATTAAAAGATAGCCTGTAAAAAAGAAGACGAGGAGAAACAGGATACGTAACCCCAAGGTGGGTAAAATGAAAACGTGTGAACCTATTTGGAACGGAAGATAGGAAGTATCCCACGTCTGAGGACCTGAGGACGAGAGGTGAACGGATTTGAGCATTTGCAAAATAAGTTGTCCAATTCGATCGATATCCTGTAAGGACACTCTCCCCATTTGGTCTTCGGGACGGTGATAAAATCCTTCTGGGCGTCCTGAAATTCCAAAGCCGACTGCCGGAATTCCCTGATCTAAGAATGGACTAAAATCGCTGTTTCCACCTTGGCTTCCCTCCCGGGTCATAACCAAAAAATCTCGACTGAGATGATAGGGCATGCCTTCGTCCTTAACAACGCTTACAACCTGATGGACTAATTCCGGAGGAGCTGAGGTTTTTCCCGCCACATCAATTTCCAGAGGAGACCCCACCATATCTAAATTGATCATCCACTGAACAGCTGAAAGATCGGCTTGCGTAGCGAAATACTCGGACCCCACCAAGCCAGCCTCTTCTGCGCCAAAAAAGATAAGCTGATACGATTCTGGATGGGGACTACTTCCTAACACCTTTGCTAATTCTAGGAGAACTCCCACCCCGGAGGCATTATCCAAGGCTCCAGGTGCTGAAGTATCCGCAGAATCATAGTGGGCTCCTAAAATCACTGTCTCGGGATTTTGTCCTGGGAGTTCGGCAATGATATTCTGGCTATTAATCACTCGGATTCGATTTTCCGGATCAAGTGGATTGTTTTGAACGACAACTTTACTAAAGGGTTGTTCTTTGACCTTCCACCCCGCCTGTTCCAGTACATAATAAATATATTGGGCCGCTTTTTGTTCTCCCTTACTCCCAGCGGGTCGCGGGCCGATCTTTTCGGATAAGTACTGGGCATGTTCATAAGCATTTCCGGAAGAAAAGCTTAACTCTTGTAGCTGGGGTAAGGCATCAGCAACAGAGGTTCCAGCCAACAGGAAAAAAACCATTACTCCAAATATTGCGCAGATCTTTAATCCCCTCATCCGAATCTTTCTCCTTTTTTCTTTACTGTGCTTGCCAATTTTTATGAGGAGGGACCTACGAATAGACCAATTTTTTAATACTTGAGTTCTATGTTATAATGATTCCGATGAAACCCTATAAAAGAAAAGGAAAATTGTTATGTTTAAAAAGTTTTTTGCAATTCTCATTTGCCTTTCTCTGTTACTTACCGGGTGCTCTTTAGACTACAAACAATTGCTTAAAAAAAAGGAGATACCTGCTTCTAATCTGCCAGTGAATTCCATTCTCTTAACGAATGATGAGATTTATAACCAAACCGTGGATTTAATTAATATAGCTAAAAAATCGATTTATGTTGAACAAGGCTTATTTACAGATGAAAGACTGTCTCAGTTACTAATCGCAAAATCAAGAAACGGCCTTGACGTTCGTGTTTTAATGGACCAATTTCATACTGCCAATAAAACAACCTTAACTGACCTTAAAAATAATCAAGTTTCTGCTCAGTTCTACCCTGCGCGTAAAGGCCAAAATAACCGGGTTAAGCTCTTGGTTGTTGATTCGAGTCAAGCTATCGTTTACTCGTCCTATTGGGCCAAAGAGAGTTGGAATGCTGCTAACATGGCCGTAGTTCTCAACGGTAAATCAGCATGGAAATTAGCCAATGTCTATAATCGAGACTGGGAATTTACGACAACTTTGACTCTCGATGTTCCCAAAACGACTACGCTTGCCGAGGATAATATCATTCCTGCAGCAAATGCTAATATCAAGCAACAGATTTCTGAGCAGATATCCTCAAGTAACAAAAGTATTTGGGTTGAACTAACAGAACTAACGGATCCGGATACGCTACAAGCGCTTATTGATGCTACCGCTAAGAGAGTTGATGTTCGGGTCATTCTCGATGATGCAAAAGCAAAATCAACTCCCGTACTGTTAGAAAAACTGAAGGCAGCTGGAATTCAAGTCCGTTTCTATAACGAAAAAAACAGCCAACCTCTGGGTATTAATTTCGGCATTTTCGATGGTAATCGCTTTGTTTTCTCGAGTTCAGGATGGACGTATTATACTTTTGTGGTTTACCACGAACTGTCCATTACCGTACCTTCGCCTTCAGCAACTGCAAAACTGATTCAGAACTTTGATGCGGATTGGCAGAATAGCAGTCAAAGCTAGACTCGACTGTAATAAACGAATTAAGTAAGAATAAAAATATAAAAAGCGATAAGAAAAACCGAGGCTGCGGCCTCGGTCCTTTTATTGTTCTCGGATATCCGAATTTTATGTTCTCGCTTGGACACTTTAATACCTCCAATCCTTGGCCTTATGGAGGTATTTTCTCATAGTTAGCGTAGGTTGACCATGCACCCGTATATTATGCGCTTACGGTCTTTTTACAAAAGTCGTCCAGTATGGCAGTCATTGCTTCACTTCGTACCTGAATTTCTTTGGGTATACCATCTTTCATACACAAACCAATTAACTTGTTAAGAGTAACATTGGCATCATCACTAATACTTTGGTACATTTCAAAGTCCAAGATCTGACCTGATTTTTGCTCTGCAAGGATGAAAACTCTGGGAAAGTACGGGCGTTCACCCCTATTTTCCTGTACAGCAGAAGGCATATAGCAGGTATCGACCTGGAGAGAAACATTTCCCATACTCCCCGCTTTTTTTATTTTTTGAACAAGCAAATCATCAGAGATTATCACAGGGCTATATGAAACTGTCGGAAATGTTAATTGTACCTCTTTACTATACCATTCCAGCTTACCATCCTTCTCTTCACTATATCTTACAATGGCTTTACAAATGCCATCTCGCTCTTCCTTCCATCTCATATCCATGCAATATCACTCTTCCATGTTTATATCAATTCACACTTTTAACCAGGTCATACAGTCTTTTATTCTGATATATACGCTCCTTGCCTATTTTCTCAGATAAAAGAAACCCTTCCTTTTCAAGAGTGCTAAGATAGGTAACTGCTGTTCTCCTTGATATTCCTAAACCTTCTTCAATATACTGGATTTTCGTGTAAAACTCGTAGAACAGCAGATCAATCAGCTCTCTTGAATATATCTTTGGTAATTTTTCTTTTATTTCCGCAGTCATTACATCTACTTCAGTATTAATCTTCTTAACCAGCTTTAAGGTTTCCTTCGAGGTCTCTTCTATACCCGTAAGTATATAAACAATCCAATCTTCCCAGTTATTTTTGCTTCGAACTTCCTGCAATAACCTGTAATACGCGGATTTATTCCGTATTATATAGCTGCTTAAATAAAGTATTGGACTCTCAAGCAATTCTTTTAGTACCAAATACAGCACGTTGATTATTCTACCTGTCCTACCGTTACCATCATAAAACGGATGAATACTCTCAAACTGATAGTGAATAACTGCAAGCTTTATTAATGGGTCAATACCATCAAAATCTTCATTTATATACTTTTCAAGATTGCTCATTAAAATCCTTATTTCATCTTCTCCACTTGGAGGAGTATAGACAGTTTCACCCGTTGTCTCATTCATCAGAACTGTACCGGGTAGTTTTCTAATAGCCGCCCGATTGTTTTCAATGTAGCTCTGAATATCAATAATCATATTAGTAGTGAGCATTCCATTCTCTTTGACTTTTTCATATCCATGCCATAATGCACTTCTATAGCTTATAACTTCTTTTGCCGTAAGATTATTAAAACTGGTACCACTCATCGCTTTATACAATTCGTCATGAGTAGTTATTATATTTTCTATAGCCGAACTATCCTTAGCTTCATTAATAATGACAGCATTAATTAATATATGTTTATTTGGAATTGTATCTGCATATCCTTTCAACTCCGCAAGTGCACGATTTGCTCTAGCTAAGGCTTTGAGCACAGATCTTGTTTCCAATTCAACACTTGGCGGCAATATAGGCAATTTATATTCGTTCATTGTATTCGCCTCCTCTATATGTGCAGTATATATAAATAATTTGCACACGTCAAGGAGACATGTGTAAATTATTATGATTTTTTACCTATGTTCTTGTATTTTTATAACTTTCCATTCAGCTAAAGAAATTAATCTTTGAAAATTACTCAATCTGCCTTAAATTGCATAGATAAAGCTCACTTTGAGAAATTATCTTTTTTATCTCTTCATTCAAGGGGTACACAATATCAATTTCTGAGTTAACGACTCAAAATTCGCTATTCATAAGCTTTTCAGCCTCTCAATCTTCAAACAGGATTCTATATGCCTTGAGCGGTCAATAATAATGCCGCTGGAAGCTGGCTGCACCTTGGTGAAGAGATTCAGTTTTGTTGTTTATCAATTGCAATACAAACATCTGATAGTCCAAATTCAATTTCGCCTTTTGCCTTGTGATCAATTATTGATTGAATTCTGTTTCCTACTGTGATAGCCATATCTATCCTTACCGGCTTTCCTATTTTCCATTTTTGTTTTCCTAACTTTACTCAAGATCCAAGTGCTGGTGATCAGCGATTAAGATAGGAATGACTTCCCCTTCCGTTGTAAGATCCAGAATATTAATCGCTGTATTATACTGCCAGGGTACATTTGTCCAATCATCGATCGCAATTCCTAACGCTTTTTTGACCAAGAGTTGTAGCGTCATGCCATGAGTAACGATACAAATCGTTTGCTCAGGATATTTGCTTGGTAAGCTAGAAAAGAAGCTCCAGGCCCGCTCTGTAACCTGCAGTATGCTCTCTCCTCCAGGAATTTGAACCTGATGAGGACTCTCTTCCCAAAGTTTAAAAAGGTCAGGATAAGCTCCTCTCAGGTCTTTCCAGGCCCGCCCTTCCCAATCTCCAAAGGACAACTCCCGCATTGCCGCTGATATAAATACTTCCGGTAAGTTTAATCGTTTGCGAATTTCATCGGCCGTAGCTATAGCCCTGGGTAAATCACTGGAGTAGATAACGGATATTCCTTCATCTTGTAAGCGATTCGCTAAAACTTGGGCTTGCCGAATTCCCTTTTCAGTTAAGGGCGAGTCCATCGCCCCCTGGACAAGACCTTCAAGATTCCATCGGGTTTCTCCATGCCGAGTTAAAATTACTCTTGTCATGCTCTGTTCTCACTCTCATCCTCTATTATTCTAAGGGTATAGTGGTTAGTTAAAGGTCAAAACGAGCAAAGACTTTGGTTATGTATAAAAATGGTAGGGATCAACTCCCTACCAGCCCCGCCTTGCCGTAAAACTCCAGGTTTCTGACCCTGCTCTCGCAGGTGGGTACCTAGATCAAGCTTTCCGCCTTCCCTTACAAAAGGGCCTGACGTACCAGGAAGATCACTCCAGTTCCCTAAACATAAATAGGATCAAAACCATGAAAATCTCACGCACAACGCAGGATACGGTTTTATTATAACACGGTTAATCAAAAATCTCTCGTTGATTTGATTGGTAAATTTACCTTTTAAATAGTTTATCTTCAACTTCTGCCAACCGTTCCTGGAGTATAGCAATCGTCATTTCTTGGGTACGAATTCTTCGTCTTAAGCTTTCCACTTGGTAATATAAATCACGGATCTCTTCTTGTGGATTAGGAGATTGTTCTGGGGGGCCCTCCTCTGACGCTATTTGATGTTCCGTATCAGAGGGAGTCTCATTTGGCTCTTGTGGCTCTTGGGCAGTCACAACTTGAAAGCGTCCATAGCGAGTATTCCGTCCCGGTTGAATTTCGAGCCATCCGTCAGCTTCAAGCGATTGGAGAGCACGTTTTAGAGTTGAACTGGCTGTCCCCGTTTCACGCTGGATTTCAGAATAGGCCAATTCAAACGCTTGCCCTTCATGCGCCTTAGACATGTTTTGAAAGAAACGAATAAATTTTTCATGAGTCTTCTCTCTTAATTTCAAAAGCCCATCTCCTCTGGAAATTTATCGAACAGGGAAAATTCACTTTTAATATTATAATCGTTTTTAGAGATATAATCCACGAAAGTAGCCAACTTCAATAGTAGTTATTACACGTTATTACACGCTCGATAGTTTACTCTTTACCGTAAAGCTTCTCCACAACTTCCTGCGAGATTGAGAACTCATGTTCACTTGCCGGAAAGCGTTGCTCTTTAACCTCTGTAATATATTGAGAGATAGCCTGAACAGCGGTCGTTTTGATGTCTGCATAGGACCTAACAAATTTAGGCTTAAAGCGATCAAACATCCCCAACATGTCATGGATCACAAGAACTTGTCCGTCACATTCTTTACCCGCACCGATCCCAATTGTGGGAACCGTAATTTCTCGGGTAATTCTTTTGGCGACTTCTGCTGGTATTGCTTCTAAAGTGATTCCCATGACGCCAGCCTTTTCCAAGGAATGGGCATCACGCATCAGTTGCTTTGCAGTCTCAACATCACGTCCTTGAACTTTGAAACCACCAAGTTGGGTTGCTGTTTGCGGAGTTAGACCAATATGTCCCATTACGGGAATGCCTACCTGGGTTAACGCCTTAATTATGGGGGCAAAGCTCTCTCCACCTTCTAATTTGACCCCATCAGCGCCGCCCTCTTGAATTAAGCGACCCGCGTTTTTCAAAGCTAAATCAACTGTAGGATAACTCATATAAGGCATATCAACAATGACAAAGGTCTGTGGTGCTCCTCGGCGTACGGCCTTCGCATGGTGAATCATATCTTCCATTGTTACTGGTACTGTTGAATCATATCCGAGAATGACCATTCCTAAGGAATCACCGACTAAGATCATATCTAGGTTTGCTTCTTCCGCCCAATGCGCTGATGGGTAATCATAAGCAGTTAGCATTGAGATTTTCTCATGCTCTGCCTTCATTTGAAAAAAGTCAGGTACTGTTTTTCTCATACTTACATCTCCCTTATTACTAACCATGAATTATTTTTCTATGGATTATTATACCATAAATTAGAACAGGAAGATAAAGAATACTCTCCCCAACTTAAGCATAGATTCTACTAGCCAAAGGAGGAATGCTTTTATGCCGAAGTCCTTTAAACTTAGCCTTGTCGTTAAGGGAATTCTCATCTCAGCCCTATGCGCGTTAGTTCTTTCCCTTTTATTCAGCTTTATACTCGCCTTTACGCGGACACCAGAATCCGAGTTATCGCTTAATATTATTTTGGGAATTAGTATCTTCTGCGGTTCAGCTTTGACTTCCTATCAAGCAGGAGCAAAAGGACTTTACTACGGCCTTGCTGTAGGGGTAGGCTTCATGCTCTTCCTACTTGTTGTTTCCGCGATCTTCGTATCCAGTTCTCCTTCTTGGTTAGGATTCGGTGAAAAAACGGTGATCTCCCTCGTATGTAGTGCAGTTGGTGGAATCATGGGCGCAATCCTTAAACGCTAAGCATACGATTAAGATCAAGTAAGATTTATTTCGAATTGTCACTCAATTTTCCGAGAACTCTTTCATTTTTTTACTTAAAGAGATAGAATAAGAGTAAGAGGAATGTTAGAGGAGGAAAAATTATGTGTGTAGAGAAAACTCCTTGGGAACAAGTTACTGATTTTCATGGACATACCTGTCCTGGAATCGCCATAGGGTACCGCGTTGCCGTTCTTGCCCAGAAAGAAATGGGGATCCGTCCAACTGCCGATTCCGAACTTTTAGTCAAGGCTGAGACCCGTTCTTGTGCCTTAGACGCCTTCCAAATTATTAATAAAGCGACAATCGGGCGAAGGGCACTCATCATTGAGGACACACATCAACCCATTTACCAGTTTCATTTTACAGGTACCCAAGAAATTCTAAAAATAACTGTGAACCCAACTCTCATTGAAAGTCTAGCTTCTGTTCATTCAGAGACATTATCGGCCAGAGAAAAGCAAAACAAGAACCTAGAGATGATTCAACACATTCTTACTCTTGGGGAAGATGACTTTTGTTCACTCGAACGGACCTCGGGAATGCTCACTAAAAACTGAAGAACTCATTTCTCAATGAACTCATCAAAAATATAAGGGTTCAGTTCAAGTTTGAACTGAACCCTTTATATTTTAATTTCAGTGATGAATTTTCGCTTTAACGATTAACTTTCTCTTCAGCTTCATGAGCCTCTTGATTTTGGTTTGGAGATTGATCTTTACTGCGCATAAAACGCCACACGATAAGACCTAACGCGAGGGCAACAGTAATAGCACTACTCCAATGAGCTGCAGTCCAATTGAAGAGATAGCGAGGACTGTCACCCCTAAGATTTTCTAAAAAGAAACGGACCGAATTATACCCTGCGACATAAACAAGGAAGATAAAACCGGAAGGCCATTTTCTTGTCTTTAAGATGAGCAAAAGAGCAAAGAGAATGATATCAAACTGACCTTCCCATACCTCAGCCGGCCAGAGCGGTTGAGCTCCGAAGGTATCCCTGGCAATTGTACCTACCGGATAGAGAATTCCAAAATCTCCTCCGGTCGGGCCGCCAAAGGCGTCTCCGTTCATCAAGTTTGCGTCCCGACCAATGCTTTGGGCTAGGATAAGCCCTGGTGCCGCCAAGTCTGCCAATTTCCAAAAGAGAAGCTTCTTTTTCCAGGTGTACCATCCAGCAACCAGCAGCGCCCCTACTACTCCACCTTGAATCGATAACCCCCCATGCCAAACTGCAATAATTTCCTGAGGATTTTCGCGATAGTAACCCCACTCAAAGAAAAAGACTTGCCAAATTCGGGCCCCGATCAATCCTCCGATCAAGAGAAGTGGTGCTAAATCCAAAAAGGGTTCGATCCATTCTTTCTTGCCCTCAACTTTTGCAAAATAAACAGTGACTCCTACTCCTAAAATGAAGGCTAAGGCAAAAATAGTTCCGTAAGCGCGAATTGGAAAATCACCAATAAAAAACCAATATTGATGCATAGTAACCCCCCTTAAATTCCCCATATGTACCTATAAAGAAAACTTGGCTTGCGCCAAGCCCCTGGCGTAGGCGGAAGCCTTAGTTGCACTTATGCTATCTGCCCAAAACTTATACTTTCTGTTAGTATAACTAAAAGGCTTGATATATCATCAAGCCTTTTAGTTATTTTCGCCCAACTTAGCGTGCGTTTAAACCAGAATAGAAAGAATCATATTCTGATGAATCGGGAATATTGGCCTCTCTAAATCCTTTTCCAGATGAAATTTTCTTTTTCTCAAAGTAGTCTAAAGACTTTGCCTTTGAGCACCAGTGATCAGCAAATCCCGTAAAAACAAGCGCAGTAATAACAAATAGGCCGACAATCCACTGCAACACCATAATAATGACACCTCCACTAATATTTTATGGACAATTCTCAGATTGTCAAGACTTCAAAATCCACCACTCACCGAAGAAAATAAACTGTTGGCGGAAAAGTCCGGACAGGAGCGATATTAACGTCTATACTAACTTTAAACACTCCTCTACCCTTTTCCACCCAGGGCGAAAGCCCCTACCCCATCTCTGATGGGGTTTTTTTAATACTAACAGAAAGTATAAGTTTTGGGCAGATAAACTCTAAGTGCAACCAGCGGCTTTCGCTTTCCTACGATGCACGTAGTTAAGTCCGGCAGGATAAGGCAACTAAGGCCAGCTCTTTGGCGCTTGGCCAAGTCTTCTTTATCGCTAAAGCTCGGCGAAAGCCGAGTTTTCTTTATTAATCATCTTAGCTGTAATTATACACTGAAAATCCCAAAGATGATACTCTCGACATGATTAAAATTCAATTTTCCGGATTATTCCAGCCAATCTCAATCCGGTCGCCATTGTGAAGCAAGGTTGTAAATTCACCGGGAAACCCATTAACACGAATTTTTAAGGTTTCCCCCGCTCCTTTGGGTTGCGACAATTCAATATAGGGCAGAATATCCGAGAGTATGGGCATTCGCTCATACCCGTCAAGCCGAATCTCCATTCCCTCTCTCACGAGATCTTCAAGTTCCAGACTCTGTCCACGTGAATAGATCCTCAATGTCTGGGGTGGATAATTAATTTCTTCGCCATTAATTCTAAAGACCATGGGACTCACTTGCAAATCTAAATCCGCGATTCTAAGTTCGGCCTCTTGAATTTCAATTTGATCCTGAGATCGAAGCAGGCAATCTTCCTCAACTCGCTGACCGTTAATAAAAATTTCTCGCGTTGTTCTATACTCTTGTTCTTGTCCACTTACTTTAAAATGGAGAATTTCGGTATTTTCTACGGGTATTCTTAATTCTTCTAAAAGATCGCTCAAGGTCTGATTGGGATGATATTCAATTTTCCAGCCATCAATAATCTCGGAATCAGGGGGAAGCTTTTGTCCGTCAACGTAAAATTGAGGTGCGAATAACATTGGTTTTTGATTAAAAATGATGTTCTTTTCTTCATAACTAGGGAAGACATCTTGTAACCGAATATGTGCCGCTTCTCCATGGACTCCTGGGATAAACCTAATCTGGTCATTAGGCGCTAAAACATAGTCGAGACTAACCCGTTGTTCATTGACAAAATACTGAGCTGGCTCTCCGAAATCTCCCTTCACCAATTTGATGTCGCCATTCACTTCAAATGTTAAGGCCGCTCCTGGCCTTCCTAAGAGTGTTCTAGGGGACATTCCCGCTGATAGTAAAGCATCAGCAACGGTTGTCTGCTGCAGCTCGAGGATCGATACTGGAGTCTTGTTAACACCCACGTCATAGTAGCGAAGTCCAAGATCCTCTAAAGCCGAGATTCCAATTCCGATTGGGGTAATCACGTCCGGCCCTTTGATTTCCTTCTCCCCAAAGACTTGCTCGATTCTTTCTCGGATCTGGATTCCCACTCGGTTTAAGGGCAACTTGATCTCCTCGGCTATCATTTCACGCAGCCGAGGAGTTAGACTTCCTCCCCCAATCAAGATTACAGCCTGGGGAATACCTTCATTCAATCTCAAAATTTCCGAAACAATCTTATTCGCTAATTCATCAACAACTGGGGCAATACATTGCAAAATCTCGCTTTGGGAGAGCTCAGTCTTTTCGCCTAAAAAATTGGTGAAATTCAAATGCGTGCTATTCTCGATGCTTCGTTTCAGTATTTCGCCCATCTGAAAATCAAGGAGATAAGCTTGACAAAGGCATTCTGTAACTTCATCCCCAGCCATGGGGACCATTCCATAAGCAAAAAAAGCCCCCTGCTTAGTCAGTGCGATATCGGCCGTGCCAGCACCGATATCCACTAAAACTAAATTCATGCGGCGCATGTCCTGAGGAATAGCTGCCTGACCGGCGGCAATCGGTTCTAAAGTCAAGCTTTTCATTTTAAGACCTGCCCGCTGAATGACAGCTAACAAACCATCAACCACCGTCCTCGGTAGAAAAGTCGTAATTACCTTGATTTCGGCGATCTTGCCACGCTGTCCAACCAAATTCGCAATCTTTTGCCCTTCTAAAAGATTCTCAATGGTCGAATAGCCAACACAATGATAGGCCCCACTTACGCCAACTCCACCGATTTTCTGGAGCGCCTTTTGAACCGCCTCCATTTCGAGACTAACAACATCCTCCCGCGCCCAGACCACTGGGAATAGCTCGCTCCGTTCATAGGATGTGACCACTGTTTTTAGAGCCCTTCCTGCTGCAGCAACCGCTACGGACTCCAAGGGCTCATTGATTTTTTGTTCTAATTCTGCTTTAACCCTTAAAACGGCTTGGGCCACTTCTTCAATATCATGGACCTGTCCATCATACATTGCTCGCTGCTTATGCTCAGTTTGGGCACTCGCCAGGATCTCATATCCTCCTTCTGCTCCTTTGACCATAACCAAGCCCATAACCATTCTTGTACCAATATCTAGGGCGAAAATTCGCTTCATGAGTCTCACCTCTTAGAAGCATGAATTCGACTTAATTAAGCAAAATTCCTTCCTTGAAATAATGAACGCGCCATCTTTACATCAGGCGCGCTTTTACGTATATTCGCTTCTCTCACTTACTTTTTATATCGCCAACTGATTAGCCAAGTTATACAAAGCCAGATTGAAGGGTTTTCGGGGTCCATACGCGACTTCTAAGGGCAGTCCAATCACCTCTTGATTCACGCGGGCTGTCATTTGATCGCTTTTTCCTGCACGTAAGAGGTCAACTGCTTTGGCCCCCATTTCAGAGGCAGTAACAACATCGAGAGCGCTCGGATTACCTCCGCGTTGAATATGTCCAAGAATAGTGACCCTTGTATCAAAACCGGTCCGCAACTGAAGTTCTTCCCCGATCTTATAAGCACTTCCCGCTCCTTCAGCAACAATGATAATACTGTGGTTTTTTCCGCGCTGATGCCCACGCACAAGTTTGCTACTGACCTCATCCAAGTCAACTTCGATCTCAGGAACAATAATGGATTCTGCTCCACAGGCAAGCCCAGCTTGGAGGGCGATGCTTCCGGACTCTCTCCCCATCACTTCAACAAGAAAAGTTCGCTCGTGAGAAGTCGCGGTATCCCGGATTTTACTCACGGACTCAATCACCGTATTGACAGCAGTATCAAAGCCGATGGTTAAGTCCGTTCCGGGAATATCATTATCGATGGTTGCTGGTATCCCAATAATGGGTACGCCTTGTAGAGAAAGGGTTTGAGCCCCTCGAAAGGAGCCATCTCCCCCGATCACAACCAGAGCATCAATCCCATCTACCCCCAATTGTTCAGCAGCCTTTCGCTGACCTTCTGGGGTCCGCATTTCCTGGGAGCGTGCCGTCATGAGCATTGTCCCCCCGCGGTGCACAATATCAGCAACTGAACCAAGATTCATCTCGCGAAACATACCATGAATTAATCCTTCATACCCTCGTTCGATTCCAAATACTTTTAGCCCATGATAAATTCCCTTTCGGACCACTGCCCGAATCGCTGCATTCATTCCCGGAGCATCTCCCCCGCTCGTTAATACAGCGAGGCTTCGGACTTCTCGCATCAAGAAATCACCCCTTATCCTGATCAAAATAATCTTGCAATATTTCGAACTTTTTTCGCCAGTCCGGGTCTTCCTTCATCATTTCTTCAAATTGATGGTAAGACTTGATCATGACACTATGCGCTCGCTGGAAGTATTCCCCGAGCTGAGGATAAGACCAGACACAGAGTTTACGAATAGCGTAAACTGCTAACCTTCTTGACGCGAGTGGTGCCGCTGCACGCGAATTACCTCTGATATCCTCAGGTAAAACACCGGTTAGCTCAGTGACCTTACGAAGAATGTTAGCCGACGTTAATTCCGCTTCTCTTCTTTTTCTTTGTGTCTCAAGAAAATCCTGCCAGTATTCTTCTGTTAATTCAACATCTTGATTCTCCCCACAATTTCCGGAAAATAACCCAAAGTCTTTAATCAGTTTCTGAACCTCTACTAGACTTGAAGTCTGTTCAGCAATACTCTGCAGGATCGCTTCCGGCAGGAGCAAAAAACGAGAGCGCGCATAACGGTTAGCATAATCCTCCAGTTCAAGTGGAGAGGGAGCAAATACAGGGATCGTCATTCCCCCTAAAAAACGAGAAGATAATTTCGTGCCCATAAAAGCTAACTCCTGTGGCTCACCTTGGAAACTAGTAACAACCTTTCCGCCTTGACTGACCAAAGCATCTAGAGTATGGAGAAGTTCCTCGAGTGTATGCTTTTTCCCTTTAAGTATTTCTAAACGATCCAGAATTATGAGTTTAAGCGTTCTCATGTGCAGCCGGAAATCGTTGAGGGAGCCTTCCTGAGCTGCAAAAGCATAATTTTGACTAAACGTGAGTGCATCAATCAACAAAACCTGAGGATTTTTATGTTGGCGATACAGCGTTCTTAACAACTCCGTTTTGCCAACACCTGTCGGTCCATAAATTAAGGTTATCGGTTGCGCCTGTTCTGGAATATAGTGTCTCAATGTATCAACAGCTAAACGGTTAAAGTGGGAGATAAAAGGCTCCAATAACGAACTCCTCCCTTTACTCTCTTAAGATTTGTTTTTCAATTGTAGACCCTGTTAGAAAATCATAGCAAAGCTGCGTGGGCTTGGTTAACAGCTTATTCCGGCGAGTTATGAGATAAAAACCTCTTTCAATTTCCAGACCAGCGACATCCCGTGCCACCAAAGCATCATCATCGGGTTGCAGAGCACTGATCGAGATAAAGGAGTACCCCAAACCTCCCCGTATCGCATTCTTAACGGCTTCTGTACTACCGGCTTCCAAACTAATCCTGAAATCCTCGAGGTGCAAGTTTAAGTTTATTAAAGCATCCTCGACCGCCCGGCGGTGACCCGAACCGTTCTCACGAATAACCATAGCGTAATTATTAAGATCCGCTGCCTGAATAACTTCAAGCTGATTTAAAGGATGATCCTTGGTAAAGACGAGTTTTATCTGATCAGGCATCCAGAAAACAGAATTTAACTTATCTGTTTTGAAATTAGACCCGATCACGGCAAAATCGACTTCTTGGGAAAGTACTTTGTCGGCCATTTCCAGGCTATCCCCAATGCTCAACTTAAAACTGATTTTCGGATAGTCTTTTTGGAAGGGCCCTAAGGTATAGGGCAATAGATACTCTCCCGGAATATGTGAGGCTCCGATATGAACTTTGCCACTTACCTCAGCACAATTTTCTTCGAGATGTTCTTTGAGCCGGTTCCACTCCTCCAAGATACGCTGGGCGTGGAGGTAGAATACCTCGCCCTCCTGGGTCAAAATGAAACCTTTACCATGCCTTTGAAAAAGCTTAACTCCAAGTTTATCTTCCAAAGAACGCATATGATTGGAAATTGCCGGCTGACTGACTCCCAAATGATGAGCGACTAAAGTATAACTTCCTTCCTCAACAACCTGGACAAAAATGCGCATAAGATCCAACATATAATTCCTCCAAGTGGACCATTTTTCACTTTGACGTGTGTTCTTCTGAGTTCTCAGGATATATTAAAAAGAAGGGGCTTAAATCCCTTCTTTTTTATACTAACAGAAAGTATAAATTTTCGGCAGATAAACTCTAAGTGCAACCAGCGGTTTCGCTTTCCTACGATGAATGCGGTTAAGTTCGGCAGGATAAGGCGACTAAGGCCACCGCTTTGGCGCTGACCAAGTCTTCTATATCGCAAAGCTCGGCGAAAGCCGGGTTTTCTTTAGCTAAGTTTTGCGAGTTCTTAGGTTACTCTTCGACCGTAACCTTACTCATCCGTTGGTCTTCATTAGGTTTATCACGATAGTCGCGCTTAACATTCACGATCCGATCCATTTCTTCTAACCCTTCAATCACTTTGCCAAACGAAGCATACTGCCCGTCCAGATGAGGAGAATTCGCAACCATAAGAAAAAATTGAGAACCAGCCGAATTCGGATCACCAGTTCTGGCCATAGATATTACACCTCGATCATGCTTAAGGTTGTTTTCAAAGCCATTTGCCGTAAATTCTCCTTTAATACTGTAGCCTGGTCCACCGGAACCAGTTCCTTGGGGATCCCCACCTTGAATCATAAAACCGGGAATCACGCGATGAAAAATGACACCGTCATAGAAGCCTTTTTTGACTAAAGAAATAAAGTTCTTAACGGTTTCCGGGGCAATCTCCGGATAAAGTTCTAACTTAATCGTTTGCCCATTTTCCATCTCAATCGTTACAATAGGGTTTTTAGCACTTACGTCCTGATTCGCCAAAACGCATCCCTCCTCATTATTCATTTCTGATTATAACCACTTTCTCCTGCCATTACCACTTTACCAAGAAATTTAGTTTTCAGGTTCATCTGCTTTGGCTTTATTACGGTTAGTCGAGTAGAAATAAATGATTACTATCAGAAGGAGTAGAACAATCCCACCTCGCCTTAGATAGCGATGGAGCAAAGAGATTATACTTTGCCAGTGACTTCCCAGAAGGTTTCCCAGAGTTACAAAAGTCGCCGACCAGAGGAGTGCTCCGATCCCGGATAAAACGGCGTAGCGAGTATAATTGAGCTTGCTCATTCCTGAAAAATAGGCTACAAGATGCCGAAACCCTGGGAAGAAATAACCCACAACAATAAGCCGGTCCCCAAACTTTTGGAACCAGCCTTCGGCCTTTTTAATTCTCTTTTCATTCATATGAAAAAAAGGAGCAATCCGGTGGAGAAAAGGAATTCCTAAGCTACGTCCAATCCAATAGCTTAGATTCATGCCCACAAAACTACCTAAGGAAGCAAGCAGCAGTGTCTGAACAAAATTCATATGGCCGACAGACGTTTGGAAGCCGCTAAAAGCCATAATAAACTCATCCGGCACGGGGATCCCAATCATCCCCAAGGAGAGAACCGCGAAAAGCCCCAAATAACGATAATGGTAGATAACACTCAGCAAAAAGTGTTCCAGTCCGTACATAGTCTATGCTCTCCCTACAATCAATTCTCTACGCAGGTAATCTATCTATATTCTACTTCGCTTGCGGTGAATTAGCCAATATCCCAAACCTAAAATGAGACAAATTCCAACAATGAGGTCGAGGCGACGAAACAAGGGCTTTAGAGAATCCCAATTTTCTCCAAGTATTTCCCCAACGATGATTAAAAACAGACACCAGGGAAAAGCTCCAATTACGGTATAAACAGCCATTTTGACAGGATTCATTCGGGCAATCCCGGCAGGCAAAGAAATGAATGTCCGAACGACGGGCAGAATGCGTCCCAGAAGAACCGTGAGTTCTCCGTGTTTGCTAAATAAACGATCGGTCCAGGCAAGTTCTCGTTCCTTAATAAAAAAGTAGTGCCCATAACGTTTAATAAAGGGCCGACCGCCCCAGAATCCGACAAAATAAGCCAGAAGACCGCCGAAAAGATTGCCCGCTGTGGCAGCAATTGTTGCTGGCCAAAGTTGAAAATGCCCTGTATAAACCAAATACCCTGTAAACGGTAAAATAATCTCACTCGGCAAGGGGATACACGCACTTTCAATGGCCATCGCCAAAAATACGCCGAAATATCCCATACTCGAGATCAAATTCATGACGAATTGTCCCAATTGTGATAATATAGCTTCCAAAGCTTTCCTCCTCATCTGTTTTAGTTGAAAGAAAGCAGCATGGTCAAAGCTACCATGCTGATTTTACCACAGTTGATCATTACTTGCCATAATTCTCAGCTAATTGTGCTGGTCCAGATGTTAAACTTCGAGTTGCCGAGAAAGATGTTTGCGGGAAACTGATCCATTTTGGCATTCGAAGAGAACCTTTTTGCCATCAATTACCGTCTCCAAATTGGCCGTTTTTCCCCAGAGTTTTTGCACGAGAAGGAGGGTCTTTTCTAGATACACCAAATCGAGATCCAATCCTTCATGAGCATGACGAAGATAAAGCACACGTTTACCTTCATAATCTCCATCGACAACCACTATTTTGGGATTTCCCCCGTTTACTAAATTCTGAACAAGGGTATTACGAACCTTTTCCCACGCCGTATCCGTAACCTGCCAATGGGCACCTACTTTCCGGAAATTAAAGAGATTTAATTTCTCGACCAATTCGCGATCAAGATGATTGCGGATAAACGATATATCGTTTTCCGTCTCCCTAACTTCAAATAAATACCCCATATCATTTTTCTCGGCGAGCGACTCCCATATCTTTACCCCCAAATAATAGGGGTTTAAGGCTAATCGTGACGGTTGAACCACTTGACTATGCATCACTGCAAAATCCACAACCTCTTCATCGGTTAAATCAAGTTCATGCATGATCCGCGAGTGCCAAAATGTTGCCCAACCTTCATTGATGATTTTAGTCTCAATTTGGGGGAAGAAATAGAGAGACTCTTCGCGAATCATGCTCACAATATCCCGTTCCCATTCTTCTAAAACTGACGAATTCTCCATGATAAAGAGCAACAAATCCTCTTGCTCTTGCTTCTCGTGTAAATCTTCTTGCGGCCCTTCTTCCCAAAGATCTTCATAGGGTGAACTTGGTTTTTTTAGCGAGGAGAGCGTTTTTCCCTTCCCTTCTCGGGAAGCCAGATAAGCACACGAATCCACGTGTTCTTGAATTGATAATACGGCATCTAATACCTGTTCAACCTTCTCTCGACCATAAATCAGCTCATATTTTCGAATTTGTTCGGCATGAGCAGCCATTCTCTCCACCATATCTCGAGGGGTGCGTTGAAAATAATGATTATTTTTGAAAAAATCGACATGGGCATAAACATGACCCATCACCAGCTTATTTTGAATGAGACTATTCCCTTCAAGTAAGAAGGCATAAGCCGGATCGGAATTGATCACAAGTTCATAAATCCGGCTTAAATTTAGATCATATTGCATTTTTAAACGATAAAAGGCTTTCCCGAAACTCCAGTGCGCAAACCGAACCGGCATACCGTAGGCCCCAAGGGTATAGAGTGCCTCAGCTGGGCAAACTTCAAAATGCACAGGATAAAAATCCAATCCTAAATTTCTCGCGACAGATGCAATTTCTTGGGCATATATTCCCAACTCTCGTATTTCGCGATCCATGCCCCACCCCCATATTTTGAGTCTTTAAGGCCGATTCTCCTTCTTTGGTCATTTGTCTTCGGAAAAAACTGCTTTCAGCGCTCCGTAGACTTCATTGCGGTCACGGATTGTCACTAGTCTTAGTTTGGGATCCGTAATTCGTTTTAAAGTCGACATCAAGGTGCTTGAATAATGGGTACGTAGGATTTCCCCATATCCTACGACTTGACTAACATCGACGAGCTTTTGCATAAGGGTCAACGCCCTTGAATTATCAGAGCCAATATTATCCCCGTCCGTAAAATGCACGGGATAGATATTATAGTGCTCAGGAGGGTACTCACGTTCGATCATATCTATTGCCAGTTGATAAACTGAGGAACAACGTGTGCCACCACTTTCGCCGCGGGTAAAAAATTCTTCCTCATTAACTTCTTTGGCTTCAGTATGGTGGGCAAGAAAGCGCATCTCGACATTCTCATACTTTTGGCGCAAAAACCGAACCATCCAAAAGAAGAATGTACGAGAAATATACTTTTCAAATTGTCCCATCGATCCGGACGTATCCATCATGGCAAAGATAACGGCATTCGTCTCAAAATTGGGATGGGTCTCCCAAGTTTTAAAACGCAAGTCTTCTGAGGTAATCCGCAAATTTTCTGTTTTCCCTTTATAAGCTTGGCGTTTAATACTTTCGATGAGGGTCCTTTTTTTATCAATATTGGACATCAAGCCTTTTTTTCGAATATCGTTAAATTCTGGTTTATCATGAGCAATCAAGGGGCGCTTTTTATCGTCGAGATTAGGAAGTTCTAATTCTTCGAAAAGAATAGCTGCCAAATCGTCATACGTGATTTCTTCTTCATAAATATCGATTCCTGGCTCTTCTCCCGCTCCTGAACCATTCCCCGCGCCAGGTTTTTTGGTATACTCGCGTGCCAGAATATCCCCTGAAGTCTTCTTTTTATCGGCCTGTCCGGTATGGTTTTTCTTATTAAAATCATACCGGAAGCGAAATTCTTCCAACGAGCGCATGGGAATTTTCATCGTCTTTTTGCCATCACTGAGGATAATACTTTCATCAATAATCAGGTCTCCAAGTTGTTGTTTAATGGCCTCACGGACTTTTTCTTTATGGCGACTTTGGTCGAAATAACCCTTGCGATGCAGGCTCCAGTCATCCTGGTTGACAATGATTTCATCACTCATGACGATTACTCCTTTTTAGCGGTTGAGGAGTGAGCCAACGTACCTCACGATCTCGTTAGCGCAGACAGGACAATAGCCATGCTGTTGAATCAGACGATCGGTGACATCATTGATTCGGCGAAGCTGCTCCTGGTCGGGATGAGAAACGGAAGTCGTAATTTTGATGACATCTTTCAAATCAGCAAAAAGCTTCTTCTCAATCGCCTCTCTAAGCCGTTCATGAGACGTGTATTGGAACACTTTCCCCTTACGCGCATTGATGGAAATGCGGATTAAAATTTCTTCTCGGAATGATTTCTTGGCATTCTCTGATACCCCGATTTGCTCTTCAATACTCCGCATCAGTTGTTCATCTGGATCGAGCTCTTCGCCGCTAATTGAATCGTAGAGTTTGCTTGAATTGCAATAGGCCTCCACATTGTCCAAATAGTTGTTTAAGAGAGATTTCGCCGACTCTTCATAGGCATAGACAAACGCCTTTTGGACTTCTTTTTTAGCGACTTCATCATATTCCTTGCGGGCTTGGGCGATAAAATTTACGAGATTTTCCCGTTCTTCCTTGGTAATCGAGGTATGTTGAGAAAGCCCATCCTTTAGGGCACGTAAGATATCCAAGGCATTGATGCACGACTTGTGATCCCGAATCAGCGCTGTCGAAATACGATTAATCACATAACGCGGGTCCACACCGCTCATACCTTCCCCTTGCTCTTCACCTTCACTTAATAAATCCTTGATATCTTTTTGATTAAACCCTTCGACATCTTCTCCATCATAAAGCCGCATTTTCTTGACCAGATCCATTCCTTGTTTTTTCGAGAGCTTAAGACGTGAAAGAATACTGAAAACCGAAGCCGTCCATAAGCTGTGCGGTGCAAGATGCACCTCATGCAAATCACTCTGACGGATAAGCTTTTCATAGATCTTGACTTCGGAACTCACCTTTAAGTTATAGGGAACAGGAATGACAATAATCCGGGATTGAAGAGCCTCATTTTTTTTATTGGCGATAAAGGATTTATACTCATTTTCGTTGGTGTGGGCGATAATGAGCTCATCGGCAGAAATCAGGGCGAAGCGGCCTGCTTTGAAATTTCCCTCCTGAGATAGGCTGAGCAAATTCCATAAGAACTTCTCGTCACTTTTGAGCATTTCCTGGAACTCCATTAGTCCACGATTCGCTTTATTCAACTCTCCGTCAAAGCGATATGCTCTGGGATCAGATTCGGAACCATACTCCGTAATCGTCGAAAAGTCGATGCTTCCAGTTAAATCCGCGATATCCTGCGATTTTGGATCCGAGGGGGTGAAAGTTCCGATACCCACCCGCTCTTCCTCCGAAAAAATAATTCTCTTAACTGGCACATTTTCGACGTGTCCTTGATATTTTTCATCAACTCGCAGCCGACAAACCGGGCAGAGGTTTCCTTCGATTTTGATTCCATAAAGTTGTCTAAATTCTTCGCGTAGTGGAAGCGGTAAGAGGTGTAAGGGATCTTCGTGCATCGGACAACCATCGATTGCATAAACTGCCCCTTGCTCGGTGTGCGTAAAATCTTCTAACCCTCTTTTAAGAAGTGTGACGATCGTTGATTTTCCTCCACTCACAGGTCCCATCAAAAGGAGGATTCGTTTGCGTACATCCGTTCTTTTCGCAGCAGAATGGAAATACTCCTCAACGAGTCGTTCAAGCGTCTTATCCATTCCATAAAGTTCTTTGTTAAAAAACGTATAACTTTTTTGACCATTGATTTCTTCGATCCCAGCCTGCCAAATCATTTCATAAATTCGGGCATGAGAATGCATGCCTAAAGAGGGCTTCTGTGTCACCAACTCCAGGTAATCTGCAAAACTGCCACTCCACGTTAGCGCTGCTTCTTTATCCCGATAATTTTTTAACCATTCTACAACTTCCATCGTCGTCCTCCCTTTCTCAGCACCCATTAATTAGCGGATTATTAATTATATGCCTGGCTTAAAAAGATGAGACATGACTTTTCACCTTAGTTCTATCTTGTGTTTATTCTTATGAAAAGTAAAAAACCTTTTAGAATCACTTCTAAAAGGTTTTTTACTTTAAAACTTTCCATCTTGTAAACTTAACCTTAACTCACAGTTTCTCCAGATCACAGTAATCATAGGCAAATTCCCCTGGCAAAATGTCTAGACGAACCACAATGTACTCTCCAAATTCATCTTTATCAACACGAACAACAGTACCTAGACGGCAGTTATTGGTCATTACACGATCATCTACCTGAAATTGGGCTTTTTTCCGTAATGAAGTTGAATTTTGTTCATGCGTCATTGCTAACATTATGTACCCTCCTTATGTGAATGTGAATTTTAGTTCTAACTTATTTTTATAATATCACGCTCTCAGAATAAAGTCTAGTCTAAATTCTAAAAAGATTCAAAATATTTCACTATTTTTATTGGAGTCTGCAAGTATAGCAGACTCCTTCGTTTCTTCGATGATTTGATAGGAATTAGAAGTTCGAGACAATTTTAGTACATTTGGAGGTATTCCTCAATTTCCCAAGGATGGACGATTACACTGAAACGGTCCCACTCTTTCTTTTTCGCTTCGATAAACCGACTATAGATATGCGGACCTAGCGCCTCTTTGATTACAGAATCCTGGGACAATTCATGTACAGCCTCGAGAAGGCTCTCGGGAAGGGATTCAATACCATGAACACGTCGTTGCTCAATATTCAGCTCATAAATGTTAAGATCGACTGGAGCAGGCGGAGTCAATCGATTTTTTATTCCGTCAAGCCCAGCTTTTAGTTGAACCGCTAAGGCAAGATAAGGATTACAGGAGGGATCAGGGCTCCTCAATTCAACTCGGGTTGAAGACCCACGTTTCGCCGGAATTCGAATCAGAGGACTTCGATTTCTTCCTGACCAGGCAATATAACACGGAGCTTCATAGCCAGGAACTAAGCGTTTGTAGGAGTTGATTGTAGGATTAGTGATCGCCGCAAAAGAACGAGCATGTTTAAGTAAACCGGCAATATAATGAAAAGCTTCCCCCGATAATTGCATTTCTCCCTCGGGATCATAGAAGGCATTCCGACCGTCCTTAAACAGGGATTGATTCGTATGCATTCCCGAACCAGCTATCCCGAAAATGGGTTTGGGCATGAACGTTGCATGCAAGCCATGTCGTTGAGCAATCGTCCGTACCACTAAACGAAAAGTAGCAATCTTATCGGCAATATCGAGAGCATTTGAATACTTAAAGTCGATTTCATGTTGACCTGGTGCAACTTCATGGTGCGAAGCTTCAATTTCAAACCCCATCTGTTCTAAAGCAAGCACCATGTCTCGTCGCGCTTCTTCCCCAAGATCGACAGGGGCCATATCAAAATAACCGGCCTTATCTTGGGTAATCGTCGTCGGTCGTCCCTCAGCGTCCGTTTGGAATAAGAAAAACTCCAGTTCTGGTCCAACATTCCAAACATAGCCCATTTCCTGAGCTTCAGCGATCGCCTTTTTCAGGTTACTTCGAGGGCAACCCTCAAAGGGAGTTTCATCTGAATTATAGACATCACAAATGAGGCGAGCCACTCCTCCATCGGTCGAACGCCACGGAAAAACAGCAAAGGTATTCGGATCGGGATGTAAATACATATCTGATTCCTCAATCCGGGCAAATCCTTCAATTGAGGAACCGTCAAACATAAGCTCCCCATCTAACGCTTTTTCTAATTGCTCGACAGTAATCGCTACGTTTTTGAGGATACCAAAAATATCCGTAAATTGGAGACGGATGGATTTAACGCCTTTTTCACTTGCTTCTTTTAAAACATCTTCTTTGGACATACTCATTTATGTTCACTCCTTATCACAGAAATTGAATCTTTAATATTCAATTCCCTTTCGCGCACCTATCCCCTGTTCAAAGGGATGTTTAATTTGCACCATCTCAGTCACCAGTTGCGCTTTATCTATAAGTTTTTGAGACGCATTTCTCCCTGTTAAAATCAATTCGACTTGAGATGGTCTTTCCTCGAGAAGCTCTAGAACTGAATCTTCCGGGATTAAACCAAACCAAATGGCATTAATAATTTCATCCAATATAAGAATATCCCATTGACCAGAAAGCATGATTTCTCGGGCACGAATTAAGGCCTTTTGGGCTTCTACAAGGTCTTCTTCATTAATTGTTCCTTTATGTACCCACTGACCCGTTCCAAAGTGTTCTAAGCGGCATTCAGGTGCTAAGCGCTGGATGCCCGCAAGTTCTCCATAATCCGTTCTTCCTTTCATAAATTGAATGATGTAAACATGAAACCCATGTCCCACTGCTCGGACGGCTAAGCCTAGCGCCGCTGTTGTTTTTCCTTTACTTGGGCCAGTATAAATCTGGACTAAACCTTCATCAAGTTTAGGCAATTATTCCACCTTCTTTAACCATTTCTCAAGTTGTGGATGAATATAGGCGACCTTAGGGGATAACAACAATTCAGGATACTTTTCAACAGCTTGTCTCGTAAAGGCGATCGAAAAAAAGAGTTTTACTCCCGATTTTTCATCTCTTGCTCTTAATTCAACTTTATCCGGATATAAATAATAGGAGTAATCTTCGTCCCGCCAAATAACTTCCAACTCCCCTAACTTTACCTTGATTATACCAAATTGCTCAATTTTTATTCCCCGAATACTCGAAAAGCCCTGACTTAGTTGTCCTGTTTCCAAGCCAATCTGCCCAGTAATGAGTTGGCTGCTCATTAAATGTTCGACGATGAGACGGGCCGGTAAGGAAATCTCTTCGAATATTCTCCTGTGATTACGAATTTCTTCCGTCCATTGTTCCAATTGAAGCCGATGAATCGAACGCACTTGCTGAATTTTTTTAAGCGATTTTTCCAAAGCAAAATAAATATCATCTAAACACTCTAGTACTATGAAATCTTCTTGGTTCATACTCAAGCCTCCCTCCCATTATTTCGATTCCGAAACTGACTTTAATATCTTCTAAAGTCTTCAATTCTACGTAAGGTTCTTTCTTAAGCCTTCCCTAAACATCTCTCCAACAATTGGCTTCTTCCTTATTTTACATGAAAATTGTCTTTATTCCTAGACTACTCCTAAATAGGATCCCATTTTTTGTTAGAAATCCATCCTTTCTGGCGTACCTTCTTGGAAATACGTTGTATGGCTCTCTCGATTTCTAACGTTTCAATTCCTAGGTCCCTCGCTATTTTCAGAGACTGCCAATAATATCGAAGGGCAGATAAGTAACTTCGTTGATTTTCAAAATGCTCTGCCAAGCATTGAGTCGTGCTAAAAGAAACCACCTGGTGGCTCTCTAAACACGTTTTAGACTTCACATGGTACGCCTGTGCTTCTTCAGACTCCCCTAATTGTTCCAGGATCAGGGCAATTTTTTCATAGGTCTCCCCCAACTTTTGCTCCTCTCCATATTCTTCAAACAGTTCTGCAGCTTTTTTTAGATCCTCGCACGCACCTCCATAATTCTTTCTTATTCCTTGAAGTTGACCCAAGTTTTGATAGCGAAATCCTAACCCCAAATCCACCCGGTCGTATACTCGGATCGATAATTCCATGTAATAGACGGCCTCCGAGAGATCTTTCAAATCCTCTAAAATTTTCGCCAAAAAATACGTACTTTCCGACAAATCTTCCCATTGTTCATTTCTAAGGTACAAGACAACCACTCGCTGCCAAGATGCACGGGCCTGGACTAACTTTCCTTCTTCAAAGTCAATGAATGCCAAGTATTGGATAGCATTAACCAGAGACTCTTCATCGTCAGCTTCCGAAAATATTTTACACGCCTGGATCAAATCCGTTCTTGCTAATTGAACCTCATTTTGACGGTAGGAGACTTCTGCTAGAAGAATACTGAGTTCCCCTTCTCCCTTGCGAAAACCATGAGTATGACACAATTCCCGCGCTCTCTGAAAAGCAGATTGAGCCTTGGTCCAATTCTCCAGCACTGAATAAACCTGCCCTAAGTCACTGAATAGCGTACTTAAGCGCAGACGAGGTGAGGATCCAGGATAGACTTGGATTGCCTGCTCATACCAGGAGGCCGCTTTCTCTAGATTATCCTGGGCGACAGCGACGCTGGCCAAACCGGCCAGGGCCTCTGACATTCCTTTATAATTTTCAAGCTGTTGACATATTGCTAGTGCTTCCTGAAATCCCCGTTCGGCCAGGGCGACCTTGCCTTGTTTAATTCGGGATGTCGAAAGTAATCGAAGATTGAACGCGGAAATTACCGGAACAGCTAAAAGTCTAGCTATCTTTAAACTCCGAAGATAAAACTTTTCGGCTTCAGAGTATTTTCCCTGCCCCAGAAAGCCTGTTCCTTTTTCCATAAGAAATCGCCAGTCCATTAAAATATCATCATTCATAGCATCCCCTCCGCGTTTTATCCGATGACTAACCGCCACGCTGCCTTATCCTCTCTGGGGATAAGGGCAACTAGACTTCAGATGGAGTCATTACTCCACCTGAAGTAAGTTTTCTTTATCCATCATATGCAGAATAGTGGATTTTGGCGCGAAATGAAGCTTGTACACGATTCCAATCATAATCTAGACACTCAAGTCGAAATATGCTAATCTGTTAGCGAAGGGGGTGTTGGTAAGTGAATTCATATCGTCCTACTCCGTCTTCCAGCCTTTGGGTAACGGCATGCAAAATTGTGATTTTACTTGTGGCCCTTTATTTCTCGTCCATTGTTTTAGGTCACGTGTTTAGTTGGGTTTTGACGATTGCTTTTGTTTTGATTAGGGTGGCCGTCTTTATCGTCGTTGGATTTTTTCTGTTGCATTTTTTTCTAAAACTCCTCTTTCGGTTTGATCTTTGGAATTTTGTCTTAAGCTCGCGTTTTCGCCGTTAAAGAAGTTCAAAAGCGTTTAAGGACATGAAAAAGCACCGTTCAGCGGTGCTTTTATTTTTTTATTTGCTTATTCTTTTTCATGATCAATATCCCTCCTGAATATCTTTTAAGCGAAGGAGGGATATTGATGCGTTTTATCATTTTCCAAAAGCCATCCTGGAGAAATATGATCCTCTGGGGCATTTTTCTCATCGTTTTAGTTACCTCTCGAGACAATGTTATATCCGTCTTCTCGGGAAAACTAAAACCAATCTATTCAGCGCAGGTCACCACCCAAGAAATTGGACTTACGTTTGATATCAGCTGGGGAGAACAAACTGCCGAACCTATTTTGGATATTCTCAAGCAAAAAGAAATTCATGCCACCTTCTTTTTATCCAGTCCCTGGGCAAGTAAGCATGAAGCACTTATTAAAAGAATGGTTGCTGAGGGACACGAAATTGCTTCACACGGGAACCGCCATGTTGACTTAAACACGTTAAGTCCGAGTGAGTTGGAAAAAGAGATTCTTACCTCTCAGGAGGTATTGGAGAAAATATCAGGCCAGAAGATTTCTCTACTCAGACCGCCTAATGGGGCGTATGACAATAAAGTAATTAGTATCTCTCAGAAGCTCGGATATCGTGTGATCCAATGGAGCGTGGATTCCTTAGACTGGAAACGGCCGGGCCCTGAGGCCGTCATCAACAACGTTATGAAGGGAATTCGCAATGGTCATGGTGCACAAGCAGGCGATATCATTTTATTTCATGCTTCAGACTCTGCTCCGGATACAATTAAAGCTCTTCCTGTGGTTATCGATAGCTTGAGAAACAAGAATTATGCACTTGTTCCGATCAGCGACTTATTAAAAAATGCCGCGAGCACCTGGCCTCCAGAAAGTAATCTCAACCCTCAAGAAAAAGCTCCCGTTCAGCGTTAAGCTAAACATTGTTCAAATAAAGTTTTGTTAAAGTAATCATTGGCTAAATATTAAAATTTTTGGAGTGCGGTTTCCGCACCAAGTCGCTCATTAACCTGTTTTAAAGCTTGATTCGCATCTCGGCGAAGAGCCGATGAAAGCTGACCAGACAATGACTCCTTCAACATGGTTTGAGCTGTTTGCCATTCTCCCTCTTGATACTTCTGCACTCCAAGCAAATACGTCTGGTAGGACTTGCCTTCAGAAGATTGGCTAAGCGTTGCCAGAACTTGCTCCCATTGTGCCGTTTGTCCTAAAGTTAAATAAAGAAGTGCCTTTTTTGCCTGGAAATCAAGATTTGAGTCAGACCCCCGCCATTTTTCAATTTGGGGCAAGAGACTTTCGGCTTTTTTCCAGTCTGCCTTCACTAAAGCCAAATCGAATTCTTCCTCAACAACTAAAGGATGGGCAGGAGCTACGTTTTTGGCTTTTTCCCATTCTTTTTCTGCTTCTGTTTCATCACCCTGACCCAACAAACAGCGACTTAAGGTCAATCTTTTTAAAACAACTTCCTCTTTGCTTAGGTTGCGCTCGGAAATAGAATTAATTTTTTGGCTGGCCGTATCATATTTCCCTTGAGCCATATCAATTAAGCCTTGGCCCAATATTTGAGTTGAAGAAGACGTAATTGTCGATAGAATTTGACTAGCCTCAGTAAGTTGTGCTTTTTGCAACTTAAGTTGAAACAACCAGAAACGATATTTATCATCATCATCGGCCAAGAGTTCTTGATCCGTTAGATTTTGTCCTTGATTTAAAGACAACCAGAGGGCACTGTCCCGAACGAGAGGGATTGTTGCCAACCAAGGATCCTTCTGTTTAACCCAAGTCATTTCACTCTCCATCTGACTCACATCAAAACGGTCTTGGGCGGAACGTATTCGTAATAAATGCCAGCTTGGTTGTGCTAACAGGAGTGATAAGACCACGATACCTAAGAAAATTTTGATTTTGATCTTAGCCCTGCTCCTCTTCATTTTCTTTCGTTTCACCACTCTTTAATTCCACCCTCTTCACTCTTGAATATCAATGTCCTCGCCAGGAAGAGAAGCCTTCTCCAACGACTTCTGGAACTTCGGAAATAGATAAAAAGGCTTGTGAGTCCCTCTTATGGATGATCTCTTTGATTTGCGATAATTGCGTTCGGGAAATGACACAATAAACGACCAGTTTAGCTTCACCGGAAAACGCTCCTGAGGCATTAAAAAACGTTACACCACGTTCTAATTTCGCCATAATATCCTGAGCGATCTCCTGCGGCTGAGAGGTAATAACCATAACGCTCTTGAAATGACTCATCCCCTCTTGAACCAGATCAATCACTTTGGTAGCAATAAACATATAGATCACTGCATACATGGCCATCTCCGGTCGAAGAAGAATCGCCGTCAGTAAAAAAATCACTGCATCAATACCCAGTAAGATCTGTCCCACACTAAAAGGAGTCATCCGACTAAAGAACACGGCCAAAATATCCGTGCCTCCTAGAGAACCACGTGAACGAAAAATCATCCCCATCCCTATACCCGAAAGAACCCCAGCAAAAATTGAGGCTAAGAGGGAATCGTGGGTCAGAGCTGGAATGGCCCCTGTCAGGTCTAAGGCCAAAGAGAACACGCCTACGCCGAGAATACTATACAAAAGAAAGGTTCGTCCGACCATTCTCCAACCTATTATAAATAACGGGATGTTTAAAACGAGCACTATCATGCTGATCGGCCAATTAAATAAGTAATGGAGAATAATCGCGATACCGGTTACCCCACCATCGGCAATCTGATTGGAAATAATTAGCGAATTGATACTTGACGCTACGATGACTGCACCTAAAACGATTCCGAGAGCTCTTTTGAATGTCGTCCAGAAAGCTCTGCTCCATAAGAGTTTAAGTTTTTCAATCAGCATAGCATACCATCCTAACCCTGAATCAAAATAAGCTTCAAGAATTAAATATTAAAAATCATAATTACAAACAAATCAATTATACAAATAAAAAAACCCTGCGTCAAAAGCAGGGTTATATAATCTAATGGTGCGCCCGGCAGGATTTGAACCTGCGACCTCCGGCCTCGGAAACCGTCACTCTATCCACTGAGCTACGAGCGCTTAAATTTGAACCGCTTTATAACTTTACTAAAATCGGACAAGTTTGTCAAGGAAAGTTTCTTTTGCTTTGTCTTGCGCTGAACTTCAATTAATTTCAAAACTTCAACCTAAAGACGCTTTCACAACTCGATATACGTCCTGATGAATCTCTTCAACCGATTTTATAGTCTGATCTTGATTAATACAATTAATCCTCGTCCAGTTCTCAAAGTTCGCAATTTCGAGAGCGTTTTCATAGGACTTTCTCAAGTAAGCAGGTGATTTTTCATGAATATCTTTGGGGATAGAAGATCGTTCACTGCGCAATTCAATCAATTTCAGGCTGTATTCCGGAGGCATGTCCAGAAAAATAACTAAATCAGGTTCTGGAAGTCCAAACATTTTGTATTCAAATTCCTTGAGCCAAGCCAAATATTGATGACGCTCTTGGACCTCTGGGATTTTTGCCGCTTGATGAACCATGTTCGAAGTTGTATAGCGATCGGCAAGGATAATCCCGCCCTCACGATAGAACGCCTCCCACTCTGTCTTAAAGGAGGCAAAGCGATCAACGGTGTAAAACGTTGAAGCGACATAAGGATTAACATCATTCGGGTCACGCCCAAAGCTCCCGTTTAAATACATCTTGACGAGCGCTGAAGAAGGACTGTCATAGTTCGGGAATTCTACTTTTTTCACAGGAAAATTATCTTGGCTTAACTTTTCGTATAATTTTAGGGTTTGTGTGGCCTTTCCACTTCCATCGCCTGCTTCAATAATAATCAACTTTCCCTGTCGAGGCCTCTCCGCGTACATTCCATCTCCACCTTCTCCATTGTGAGCCTTCTCCTAAAATACCACTTAACTAGAATATCACTTTTCATTAATTATTCCCAGTTCTACTCCCTATAAAAATACCGGTATACTCTACCCAAAGGAAGTATACCGGTATGACTTTTTCAAGGCTTTTTCAAGGGCTATCTCTTACTTTACGTGATGGCAAGCAACAAGGTGTCCATTTTCGACATCCTGCAACTCCGGTATTTTTTCGGAGCAAAGAGGTTCAGCATAAGGACAACGTGTACGGAAATAGCATCCTGAAGGAGGGTCAATCGGGTTTGGTACATTTCCTTGCAAAACAATGCGCTGACGATTGAGCTCAACATCAGGATCAGGAATCGGAATCGCTGAAAGCAAGGCCTGGGTGTACGGATGCAACGGATTTTCGTACAAATCAGAACTCGTCGACAACTCCACGATTTTCCCGAGATACATCACGGCGATGCGATGGGAAATATGCTTAACCATCGAAAGGTCATGGGCAATAAAGAGATAGGTTAAGCCCATTTTCTCCTGCAGCTCTTCTAACATATTAACGATTTGCGCTTGAATAGAAACATCAAGGGCAGAAATCGGTTCATCACAAATAATAACTTTAGGATTAACCGCCAATGCTCTGGCAATTCCAATTCTCTGACGTTGTCCTCCAGAAAACTCATGAGGGAAACGATTTGCATGCTCTGCGTTTAACCCCACAATTTCCAGCAAATTATAGATGCGATCAGTACGCGCCTGCCCTGTGGCAAGTTTGTGGATATCCAAGGCCTCGCCAATAATATCTCCAACCGTCATTCTTGGATTCAAGGAGGCATAAGGGTCTTGGAAAATCATTTGGATATCCCGGCGTACCGCCATCATTTCTTGAGGATTCAAATCATAGATGTTTCGTCCATTATAGATAACTTTTCCTGAAGTTGCTTCATAGAGACGGATAATGGTTCGTCCGGCCGTCGATTTTCCACAGCCACTCTCGCCAACTAATCCTAGAGTTTCTCCCTGATGAAGTTGAAAAGAGATGCCATTGACAGCATGAACCGCTTTGTGCTCGCGCGAAAATAATCCTCCGGCAATCGGAAACTCTTTCACGAGATTATCGACATCAAGAATTACCTCTGAGTTCATCCCTTAACCCCTCCTTTGTTAGGTTTATAGCCTTCAACTTTTGGAGCATCAGGATGAAGAAGCCAGCATGATGCTTGATGAAGTTCACTGAGCTTCGTTAGCACTGGCTTTTGTTCCAGACAGATCTGCATGGCATAGGGACAGCGTGCGGTGAAGCTGCATCCTTGAGGAGGATTGAGCAGATCTGGTGGATTTCCTGGAATCGGTACTAATTTCGACCTATTTTTGGAATCCAAACGGGGTACACTGTTCAACAGCCCCCACGTATAGGGGTGTTTTGGATTTTGGAAAATGTCATAAACCGTACCCGTCTCAACAAGCTGGCCACCATACATGACCATAATCCGCGTACAAAGTCCAGCGACTACACCCAAGTCATGGGTAATTAAAATAATTGAAGTATTAATTTTATTTTTAAGGTCTTTCATCAGCTCCAAGATTTGGGCCTGAATTGTCACATCTAAAGCGGTTGTAGGCTCATCCGCAATCAAAAGTTTCGGATTACAAAGCAAAGCCATGGCAATCATAACTCTTTGCCGCATCCCCCCAGAGAATTCATGCGGGTACTGTTTTAGACGAGCTTTGGGGTTCGGAATTCCTACCATTTCCAGGTATTGTTCGGCGCGTTGCAGGGCTTCAGCATTCGATAGCCCTTCATGACGCTTGAGCACTTCATTTAATTGCAGCCCAATCGTTAAAACGGGATTCAACGAAGTCATCGGATCCTGAAAAATCATCCCCATTGACTTACCCCGAATCATCTGCATTTCTTTCTCGCTTGCTTTAGCTAAATCCTTACCTTGGAAGATTATTTCGCCGTTGACGATCTTTCCCGGTGGATCCGGAATAAGCCGCATGATAGATTGAACGGTTACGGATTTTCCGCTGCCAGACTCACCAACAATTCCAATGGCTTCGCCTTCATCAACATAAAAGCTTACATCTGATACCGCTTTAACTTCTCCTGCATAGGTGAAGAAGGAGGTGCTCAAGTGATTGACTTCTAATAAACGTTTCATTTTCACGTCCTCCTTTACTTCCGCATTTTGGGATCGAAGGCATCACGCAGACCATCCCCAACAAAGTTAAATGCTAACATCAAAATAGCAATACTTAAAGCCGGAAAAATGAGAGCAAAAGGAAAAGATGGAATGTTCATTCTTCCTTCAGCAGCCATAAAACCTAAGCTCACATCCGGAGGTTGAACTCCTAATCCGATGAAACTTAAAAAGGCCTCGAGGAAAATTGCTGCGGGAATCTGAAGTGCAGCAACCACAATAATTTGGCCAATACTGTTGGGTAAAAGGTGCTTCATCAGCAATCTTTTGGTGTCTGCGCCCAAAGCCCGTGCAGCTAGAACAAATTCCTGCTCTCGCAGTGCTAAAATTTGGCCGCGAATAGTGCGGGCCATAGGAACCCAGTTAACTAGGCCCATAACAATGAAAATATTATGCAGGCCGCTCCCTAACGTTACCATGAGCAAGATAACATAGAGAAGATCAGGAACGCTGTAGATAACATCGATCACACGTTGCATGAAATTATCAACACGTCCGCCAAGATATCCTGAAATTCCACCGTAGAAGATACCAATCGTGAGATTGATCAAGACAGATCCAAACCCAATCAAAAGCGAAATTCGGGTTCCGTACATAACCCGAGTTAAAATATCACGTCCGAGCTCATCCGTACCGAAGGGGTGTACCCAACTCGGCTGAAGACGTGTTGACATCAGATCATTGGTGTAATAGTTATATTTGGAGAAAAAGGGACCAAATAAGGCAACTAGAATAAATAATGCGAGAATAACTAAACCAATCATGGCTAAGGGATTCATTTTAAATCTTCGCCAAGCATCCTGCCCGAGGGTTGTGCTTGGCCGGTTAATAACATCCGTCTTTAAATTTTGCTTTAATGGTGAAAAAACGTCAGCCGGTAAGCCCATTCTTACGCCCCCTTCTTGGAAGTCAATTTAATGCGGGGATCAACCAAAGTATAGGCGATATCCACCAACAGATTAAACAATACCAGCACAGTTGCAAACAATACGGTTGTCCCTAAAATAACCGGGTAATCACGGTTATTAATACTGGTTACGAAGAACTGACCAATGCCAGGAATATTAAATACGTATTCAACAACGAAATTACCCGTTAAGATATAAGCGAAAAATGGCCCCAAGAAGGTCACCACAGGAATAAGTGCATTGCGCAAAGCGTGCCGGAAGACAACAACATATTCTGACATTCCTTTAGCACGGGCAGTTCGGATATAGTCTTGATTTAAGACATCAAGCATACTTGATCGGGTTAAACGGGTAATCTGAGCAATCGGGTAAGCACTCAGCGCTATAGCTGGTAGAACCAAGTTAATGGGATCGCCCCAGCCAATCGGTGGAAAGAGGTGAGTTTTATAACCGACATAGAATTGCAGGAAGGTAGCAATGACAAAACTCGGCACAGAAACTCCAATCGTGGCCAGAATCGTAGCTAGATAGTCAGGCCATTTATTCTGTTTCAGGCCTGCGATAACTCCCATCAACGTACCTACAACTAAGGCCATGACTGTAGCTGTTAACCCGAGAGCAGCAGTCTTGGGTAAGCCATCATGAAACAAGTCGTTAACCGTCCGTCCTTCATAACGAAATGTGGGTCCGAAATTGAAATGGATCATATTGTTAAGATAGTCAACATACTGTTTGCTTAAGGGATCATTTAAGTGGTAACGTTGATTAATGTTCTCCATGACAGCAGGAGGCAGGACTTTTTCCGAAGAAAAGGGACCGCCTGGAATGGCGTGCATCAAGGAAAACGTTAAGGTAAGCACGAGCCAGATTACAAAAATTGCGGAAAGGATGCGCCCTAACAAGTAGCGTACCATAAGCTTCCTCCTTTAATCTTTAATAATTACATAAGAAGGGGCAAGTTTTTGAAACCCGCCCCTCCAAAAACTTCTAGTCTACAATGTGGTTTTTTGCGTAGATATTATTTTTTCTCAATTGTTACATTTTTGAAATCTACTATGCCCATCGGCGACTGCATCAGACCTTTAATATTGTCTTTTGCAACGTATTTATTAACATAGTAGTATATAGGCATAATTGGCATCTCCGCCATAAGTGTATTTTCGGCATCATGTAAAGCTTGATAACGAACTTTTGGATCTCCAGAGCTTTTCGCTGTGCTTATGGCCTTGTCATAAGCCGCATTGCTCCAACCCGTTTGATTATTTCCACCGTTTGTCACAAACATATCCATAAATGTCATCGGATCAATATAGTCGCCAAGCCAACCAGCACGGGCAACATCATACTGGAGATTTTTCTCGGACTGTTGATACACTTTCCACTCTTGTCCGGTGAGTTTGACATTCACTCCAAGGTTTTTCGACCACATATCTTGAATTGCTTGAGCAATCACGTTGTGATTACCATTCGTATTGTACAGAATGCTTACTTCAGGGAAGCCTTTACCGTCAGGGTATCCAGCTTCAGCCAAAAGTTGTTTGGCCTTGGCCAAGTCTTCTTTAATATAATCCCCTCCGACAGTGCGGAATTCTTTACCCGCTTCTGCATCTGGAATAGCACCTGGGGTATAAGCGTAGGCAGGTTGTTCACCCGCTTTTGTAATTTTCTCAACGATAGATTTTCTGTCAATAGCCATTGTTAAAGCTTGTCTCACCTTAGGATCATTAAATGGTTTTTTCGTAGTGTTGAAACGATAGTAATAAGTACCTAATTGAGGAGTAATTTTTAAAACACCTGAAGACTTTAAGCGATCTATATCTGCAACTGGAATGTTATCGGTTCCATCAAGTTGTCCTGCTTCAAAGGCAGTTAAAGCAGCTTTCGAATCTTCCACCAAGTTGAAGGTAAGCTCAGTTAGCTTAACATTCTTAGCATCCCAATAATTTGGGTTTTTAACGAGAACCATTTTGTCGTTATGGCTCCATGATTGCATCTTGAACGGACCATTACCAACAAAGGTTTCAGCTTTGGTATTCCAATCCTTTGTAGCTTTAGCTACCTTTTCATCAACCGGGAAATAAGTAGGGAAAGCTAATAGGGATTTGAAATATGGAGTAGGACTTTCAAGGGCTACTTCCAACGTCTTCTCATCAACAACCTTAATACCTACATCTTCAGCCGTAGCCTTTTTACCATTATAGGCTTCACCGTTTTTGATGTAGAAAAGTTGATAGGCATACTCGGCAGCAGCAGCCGGATCCAAAGCATGAAGCCAAGCCGCTTTAAAATCATTTGCTGTTAGAGGATCCCCGTTACTAAATTTAGTATCTTTGAGTTTAATGGTATATTTTAAGCCATCATCAGAAACCTTAATGTCATTGGCAATTGCATTTTGAGGCTGATTGTTCTTATCCAATCGAGTTAACCCTTCAAAAAGTTCCGTTTCCATGTTGGCCTCAGGTATACCGTTGGACATTTGTGGATCCAATGTCTTCGGTTCAGCTCCCGGATCCCAACTCATTTTCATGTCTTGTGCGGCTTGGTTACCACTTGTGCCACAGCCGGTCACAAGCAAACCTAAGACGAGAAGCGCCGATGTCAGGGTTGCTAACTTCTTGCTTTTAAACATTTTCTCATGTCCTCCCTTATCTACTCAATTTAAAGTTAGGTACAGTCCACATTACTATTACTGGTCTATTACTGGTCCCTACCACCTCCTTGAAGACCCTTAAGAATATTCTGGATTTAGATCCTTCCATTTTCTCATGTACATTTATCCTTCTCTAGTGTACAAGGGAAAAATAATTTTGTCTAATCAATTTTTTTGATTGATCAAGATTTACTTTTTGAACCGGAATTTTTATTTGTTTTTAATAATTTTCAACGATCTCTTCATTTTCAATCATAGGAATATCATCCACCCACAAATTAACCTGATTCATAACCATTGGCCAAATAATTGAAGCGCTGTTTTTGCCTCCGAATATTTTGTTTTCACCAAGCGCTAAATTAATACTTCCCAGTTGTTTTGTGTCATAGACCTGATACCCAATAATATCCCTAATCCACGGATTAAGACCAATCCCCAATTCCCCGAGAACGCGACGACCTTCTTCCCCCGACTCAAAGAATTCTTTCAGTTTAGCCTCATTCTTTTTTGCCGAGAAGCCAACAACTTTACCTTTAGCAAAATCAAGTCGAACTCCTTCAATCGCTTCTCCTTGGAAATGAACAAGATTGAAAAACGCCACACCTTCAACCGAATCCTCGACCGGAGCGATATAAACTTCGCCACTGGGTAAATTGATGACCGTATCCCCACTTTTAATATCGTCATCCGAGATAATTCCATCATCAATCATGGGGCGTCGTCCCGAAATCGACAATACTAAATTGGTTCCTTGTTCAGATTCAATCTTAACTGTTGTTCCCTTAGTAAGCACCTCAGCTACATACTGTGCCGAATATTCAAGTTCGTTATAATTAACATCAATCCCCTTCCAAAACATATCATGAAGTTGGAGAAAATTGGTATTCATTTCCTCTGCCAGAATTTGAGTTGGGTAGCCCAAAAATGCCCATTTCACTTTTCGTTTAAAAAGCTCGTTACGAACGTCAACCCAAGCATTTCGATAGATTTCAACCCGTTCTTGAGAAATGCCTTTCGTCAGAGAGGGTGTCACAATATGTTCAAGCATGATCATCGTGGTTACCGGCCGTAAGGTTTCGGCAAGCCGCCGAAAGTGCTTCTGCACCTCGCAGGGTTCTAATTCTCCGAGAACTTTAGATTTCATCTTCAAGGTTTCTAAGCATAATAAGGGATAAGCTCCAGCTCGCTGAATTTCAATGGCCAATGGCTCGGCCAAATCCATCTGATCAATTCCACCCATTAATCCCACGACTTCATTTGGGTTAATTCGCAAACATTCCTTGACAATTTTACGAGCTAAAGCTTCGACATCGACCTTAAGTCGATGGACTCTGCGCCAAGAAAGAATATCTTGAGTCACAAATTGTACAGATTTCGTCTCATTTTTCTCAAAGTAATCTCCTAACGATTGATCGATAAAATAATTATTGGCAATCGCCCGATAATACTTTTCGAGAATTCCACCTTTTTCTAACGTATAGTCGAGAGCAATTAGCCCATGTTTTTCTAATTCCTTGACATGATAGTGAATTTTCGACGATGACTGTTTGACTTTGTCCGCAATTTGTTTTGAAGTTAAGCTTTGTTTAATCAGCAATTGCAGAATTTCAATCCGAAGTGGGTCACAAACCGATTTTACCTTTTCTAGACTACTAAGGATACAGATATCTTTCATAAGACAATAACTACTCCCGTCTTCAAATAAATTATAATTTCTGAATTGCTATTGCAGATATCTAGTTTTTATTCGATAGCTATGACAAATATCCTCTTATCCATAAAATATTTTAGATCAATCAAATAAATAGGAGACAAGCTCCGTTACTTGCCTCCTCATAACCTGATTTATGTACTTACTAAATCTTAGCTCACTTTGCTCATGACTCTTAATTTATCTGCAAGCAGAGCGACGAACTCAGAATTTGTAGGCTTTTGACGTTCGATATTCATCGAATATCCAAAAATCCTTTTTAAGGTTTCAGTATGGCCACGTTCCCAGGCCAGTTCGATCGCATGTCGAATGCCACGTTCTACCCTACTCGGTGCTGTATCGTATTTTTTGGCAATAGCTGGGTAAAGCTCCTTCGTCACTGCACCCAGCAAAGAAACATCTTCCACAACCATAAGAATCGCATCGCGAATATACTGATATCCCTTGACATGAGCCGGGATTCCAATTTGATGCATCATCGAGGTAACTTCTGCGCTGAGATTCACACGGCTACCTGCATTTGTGACCGGGGACACTGAAGAAGGAATGGAGGCCGAGTTTAGGGATGATTCTTGCGTCAGACTCCGAATACGTTTCCCTAAAACTTCTAAGTCAAAAGGTTTAAGGATAAAATAGTCAACTCCTAACATCATCGCCTGATGGGTTAAGGATTCCTGTCCAAAGGCGGTTAACATGATGACTTTCGGTCTCGGTGCAGCGCTCCTAGCATTGATTCTTTCGAGGACACCTAACCCATCTAAATTCGGCATGACCAAATCCAGAATCACTAAGTCGGGTTCCTGTGCTTGTATCATTTCCCAAGCATCGACTCCATTATATGTTAGCCCAACAACTTGAAGATCCTCTTGAGTATGTAGATAGTCTTGTAACATTTGACATAAATTACGGTTATCATCTGCGACAACAATTTTGACCTTTTTACCCATTTTGCCATCATCCTGTCTTATTTTATTTACCGGACAATTGAATCTTTAGAGTCGTAATGTCCTTCTGCCTATCCGGTGACCTTATTATACAATATAAGGAATGTCGAAATCGCAAAAAATAAGTAAAACATCAGTCTTTGACGTAAGATGAATTTCCCTAGGGGAATACGTATTAATGGTAATTTATGTAATTACGTTTCGTCGTAAATTTATTTCATTTTAATCCATTTATTTTATAAGTGTTATTTATTTAAAGATTTAACGTGAATTAACTAGGATTAAGCAGAGAAATTTCAGAAAATCCTTTGAACCACTACCACATCGAGGATTTCTCCAAACTTTTGTCCAATTTCTCGATAGCGACCTGTTTCCTGAAATCCGAGCTTGCCAGCAAGAGCCAGACTCGCCTTATTTGTCCCCGTAATTAACCCCAACAGGGTATGATATCCCAGTTGCTGAGCGATCTGACATAGTGTCTCAAGAAGCTTTTTCCCGATCCCTAATCCTTGAAACTCTGACGCGATGTAGATTGAAAATTCTCCACTTGACTTATAAGCCGGGCGTGGGTGAAAGGGAGAGATACTGCCCCATCCCAGAATTTTTCCGTTCTTTTCCGCGACCACAAGCGGATAATAAGGGTCTTGATGGGTAAAAAACCATTGATTGGCTTTTTCTTCTGTGCGATTCACCAAATCAAAGGTTGCAACCGTGTTTTGGACTGCCCAATTGTATATTTCTGTTATCCGTTTTAAATCCAAACTATCAGCTTTACGAATTAGAACACTTAAATCCTGCATACTTTCTCTAATCCCCTTTGTCTACATAAGTACTCACCTTTATCCTACCATATTTATTGTGCTAGGTATAATCTTTCCTGGCACGGATAGAATAAGAGTTGATTATAAATTAAGGAGGTTCACTTAATGAATGCTTCAGTGGATAAAGATACCTGTATTGGATGTGGAGCATGTCCCTCGGTTTGTCCAGAGGTCTTTAAAATGGAGGATGACGGATTAGCGACCGCTTATGTAAACCCTGTCCCCAGTGAAATCGAAGCTTCGGCACAAGAAGCAGCAGATGGCTGTCCAGTCGACGCTATTCATATCGAATAATTTTTTTAATATTAATAATAAATAGAGCAAGTGGAAAGATCCACCTGCTCTATTTGTCACTCTATGGATAATTGTATTAGGTACTTAGGGCTTGATTTACTTTTTCACGCAGATCCTCAAGACCAATACGATCGATAAGTCGTCCTAATCTTTCATTTTGTTTTGCTGTTTCCTTGTAATAACCAACCACAGCATCCACAGCTGGGAGTAACTGATCCGGTTGGAGATTTTCAAGTAAAAGATTGGCTAGACGCGGTTTTACCCCACCATTACCGCCAACATACAAATGGTATCCCTTGCTCGTACCCATTAATCCAAGGTCAACATTCGCCGAATCTGTACATTTATTTGGACAACCTGCCACTCCAATTTTAAATTTAGAGGGCAAGGCCATTCCATGATAACGTTTATCCAACTCTGTCCCAATTCCTAAAGTCTCCTGCAGCCCACGCTTACAGAAGTCCGACCCTGGACAAACTTTGACACTGCGCACGCAAAGCCCTACAGCATGACCGGGGGCCATACCCAAATCCTCCCAAACTTTAGGTATATCCTCAGCTTTTAACCCTACAATGGCGATTCTTTGGGCTGAGGTAACCTTGATTACAGGAGCATTGTATTTTTCCGCTGCATCCGCAATTTTACGTAAAACATCTGGCGTTACGACACCAGCCGGGATATGAGGTGCAATAGCATACGTTTGCTTATCTGCTTGCAAAATTGCTCCTACCGGCTGCGCATTTGCTGCAGCTTGGGCCGACATTTCGCCTTGTTCCACTGTATTAATCTTCTCGAGAAGTTTTTCTGGATCTAGGTTATGCATCTGGGCAGCATTTTGGAGACTTTCGTTGACGGAAAACGGACAACCGAGACAATGTAGTCCCATTTCCTGCATCGCATCCACTGTTTTGGGATTTGCTGCCATAATATCTTTAAGTTTCATATCTAAAGTAAAGTTCATCAGTAACACCTCTCAACCATGAATAAGCATTGGCAGACAATGCGTACAGACATGTTTTTCTTCACCTTGGTATACATAGGTCAGTACCGGGGTGAGTTCACTCGTTGTTCCGCAGTGTTCACACTCTAATTCAAGATTCTCTTTCTTTGCTTCAGCCATATTAGGATACCCCCTTATCAAATTCTAGCTAAGTGTAGCATACTTTATCTATCAGGGTTGTGACCTGTAACACATCACAGTGTGTTTTTTAGAACACTTCTACCCTGAGCAGTGCAAAGACCTGTGTTCATTGTGAGCTAATCTCGATGCAAATATACACAAGGTAAAGAAAACTTGGCTTGCGCCAAGCCTCTGGCGCAGGCGGAAGCCTTAGTTGCACTTATGCTATCTGCCAAAAATTTATACTTTCTTACGAAAATGGACTACATTTTCATACATCCCTGTGAATCGGCAGGTTCATGGAAGTTTCTGTTAGTATAAAGAAAACCCGGCTTTCGCCGAGCTTTGCGATAAAGAAGACTTGGCCAAGCGCCAAAGAGCTGGCCTTAGTCGCCTTATCCTGCCGGACTTAACGACTTGCATCGTAGGATAAAGAAAGCCGCTGGTTGCACTTATCCTATCTGCCCCCAAATTTATACTTTCTGTTGGTACAAAAAAAAACGCGCACCTGCGCGTTTTGCTTACTTAGAACAAAATTATTCAGAATTTGACTGCCAGAGACTGAGACGTAATTTTGGTAATTTGGGAGATCTTCCACCCTTCGGGAGTGGATCGAGTTTCGATCGCATAGGTTGATGACAGTTTTTCATGCAGAGGAGAATCCCAGGAAATAGAGATCATCATGTTGTCTTGTGGCGATGAAGAATTTAGGAATTCAAGTTTCTTCATTGAAATAAATGGGTTCTTTTTGACAAGGTCCTTCAAACTCTCAACCTCATGTTTTCCCAGTGGCGTCATTTCTCGGCTTAACAGAAACTGATCGGCCAACTCCAATTGTCGGTTATCCAGGCAATTCCAAAACCGCTGAACCGCGACGCGTGGAGAATCCGCGAATTGGGGTTGGGCCATCGCACTAACCACTGCCTGGGGAGTCTTCCAAGCAATCATGACCACTAAACAACTCATAATAATCATTAAGAACCAGAGATATCGACTATGACGCATACTCACCCTCCTTGCTTGTCTTTATTATATTTATAGGAGGGAAAGTTAATTTCATGACATCTCATAAGTAAAAAATCTAAAACTCAATTGAAAACTTTGCGCAGGAAATTTAAAACGAACTCGGGTAGCCTTACATAATAAACTTTCATTGAGCTCACCTCTTTTCTCCTCCTAGTTTATGCTGAAGAAGGAAGCAATGAGTTACTATATAATTTGGTAATTGTTAACTGCTTCTTCAAGTTGGGCAACCAATTGCCTTTCTTCTTCTGTGCTCGCTGTAAAATAGAGACGACCAATAATTGAACTAATAATCTTCAAAACATCTTCAACCACAAGTACTTCCTTTAGCGCAAGCTGAGCGCTCGTTTCGATTAATGCAATTCCGAATTGATGCCCTACCCCGTCTTTCATCATTTTGGTACACGTTTTACCCAATAGCCGCATGACTAAGGATGCTTCCTGCGCATCCAACTGACGGATCGCATCAATCGTCGTTGTTAAACCCTGAACCATCCGTAACCCTACGTTTGTCCAATTGACTTGTTGATTATCCATTAAACAATCCCCCTAAGCTTGCAACTCCTTTGTGCCATACTATATGCCCCGAGGGATAAAGGGGTGAAAAAAGTTGTAGTGAGATATAACAAGCCCCGTACCTTGTTATGATACGGAGCTTGTAATGTCTAAAGAGACTTCACTTATTTTAGTTATTATTTCTTATTATTTCCCTAACTTAGGGACTTTGAACGTAGACACCATTAGAACGGCTAGAATTGCCAAGCAAATAGGGTAAACAAGCCAAGGCAGCATACCCCGAAAAATGAGGATTAAGCCCATAAAGCCTCCAGCAAATGTGATAGGCACACCCACAAAATAAGTATGAATATCAAGCACATTGAATCGGGCTAGGCGAACAGCTCCACATAAGACAAAGAGTGCCGCAAGAAGAATTCCCCAGTATCCAAGTTGGTCTTGCAATACGGCGCGATAGGTTAAGATAGCAGGTGCAACTCCAAACGAAACAAGATCACTTAAGGAATCCAATTCCATACCAAAATCCGAGCTTACGGAAAGTTTTCGGGCTACCTTTCCGTCCATGCTATCCATCAATGCGGAAAGAATGATTAACCCTGCTGCCAGCTTGAATCCACCATCCATGGTTAAAACCAAAGCCAAAAAACCAAAAAAGAGATTGGCTAGAGTAAATATACTTGGAATTACCCGGATATTAATGGAGTTATTATTCATCAGAAATCACTCTCCCAACAATGGTCTCTCCGCCACGAACTTTATCCCCTGCACTTACAATAACCTCTACATCCGGTGGAAGAAAGATTTCTGTACAAGAACCAAACTTGATCAGACCAAACCGTTCACCCTTTGTTAACATATCTCCATCTTTAACCCAGCAGACAATCCGTCGGGCCACGAATCCTGTAACCTGAGTCACTAAAATACGCAGATGTTCGTTTTCGATGCCAATAAAGTTCTTCTCATTAAGTTCTGAGGCATGACTTTTAAAAGCGGGAAGCATTTTTCCTTCCCGATAGGAACGATAAATAACTTTTCCGTCTATGGGCGACCGATTAACGTGGACATTAAAAAGGCTCAGAAAAATACGAATTCGAATGCTCTCACCCTTAAAAAGGCGTTCTTCGAAAACGCGTTCAACATCCATAACGACACCATCCGCTGGGGAAACTAAGGTCAAGGCGTCGTCAGGAATTTTTCGTTCTGGATTTCTGAAAAAATATAAAACAAATAAGAGCAATACCCCCGGTAAGATTGCTAATCCTGGCCAAAGCCAATAGGCAAGAATCGTTATCAGAGCGAGGACTGCAATATATAACCACCCATCACGCGAAACGGGATACTGTTTCACCTAAAATATGACCTCCCTCTCTCCAATTTCCTCTAGTTTATCACCTTTCTTAAATTTATAAAAGCTCTTCGTTGGGATATTCAGCTTCAGCCCACTGCTCGATTCTCGTCAGAATCTGTTCGTGTCCCTCGCGAACATGGGTGTGAAGCGGCAAAGAACCGAGAAAGACCTTGCCATATCTCTTCTCCATCACTCGCGCATCTAAGAGAATAACAAATCCCCGATCCGTCTTCGAACGGATGAGACGTCCAAAACCTTGTTTAAACCGCAAAACCGCTTCAGGTAATAAAAAGTCTTGAAATGAATTTTTCCCTTTTTGCTCTAAATATTCAGACCGTGCAGCAATCAGTGGCATACTTGGAGCCCAAAAGGGGAGTTTAAGCAAAATAACGCAAGATAATCCATCACCCGGGATATCGATTCCTTCCCAAAAACTATTAGCCCCGAGCAAAATTGCCTTGGGATTCTCGAGAAATTCAGCAAGAATCGAAGCTCTGCTCCTATTTTTTCCTTGTGCTAACACCTCAATTCCTGTAGGTTCTAGCAAACTCTTTAAGGGTTCTTCAACTTGCCGTAATAATTGATGAGACGTAAATAAAACTAAAGTTCGTCCTTTCATCCGGACACCAACATCGCCTATAAATTGCGTCACTGCATCTATTTTAAATAATCCTGGATCTCGGGTATTCATTAAATCTTTGACAATCAAGAATTGCATTTGCAGATCATAATTAAATGGAGAATGAACATCTAAGGCAACAGTCTTAGGGGGCAGACCCACCTCTGTGAGATAATGGTCAAAGGAACCTTCTATACTGATGGTCGCCGAGGTTAATATCGCAGCATCTAGCTGATTAAAAAGTTTTTCGCGAAGAAGATCACTCACTTCAACTGGCGAAGTTTTGAGATATACTCTCTGTCCATTGATCTCCAACCAACTGACACGCGCAGGATCATCAATTTGCAAAAGAAGTTCGAAACACTGTTGAAGAAGTTCGATCGCTCGAATTCGAGCCGTTATCTCATAGCCAAGCTCAGTTAATTCATCGATTTCTAAACCATTTAGCGATTGTAACATTGAATTGAGGACTTGTTTAAGTCTTTTCAACCGGCCAGTCATATTTTCGATCTGGGTGGCGAAATAAATCCACCAGGCTTCCTGCCGAGATTGTGGCGTTAAACGTATAGACTGACCAAGTCCGAGAATTTGCCTCAGCGAGGGGAAAAGTTCTTCTGATTGTTCCAAAATTGAGTCACAATCATCAGGTAATTCTAACCAGCTCACTTGAAAACTCTCCCAGACATCCCTGGGCATGATCTGATTCCAAAATCCCTGTTTCGATTTTATCCCCCCATAAAGGCTTGACCCTATAGGACGATAAACTTGCTCCAAGGCCCTATTCAACTGTTCCTGGCTCACATCTTGTCCGAGTTGTTCCAAGGCAGCTTGATGAAGATGGTGAGCTTCATCGATAACTAGTTCGTGATATTCGGGAAGAACATTATGATCTGCTTTGACATCAGCGAGTAATAAGGAGTGATTGACGACCACAACATCTGCTTCTTCAGCCTTTCGCCGTGCTCTCAGCATAAAACAATTCCCTGATTCCGGGCATTTCTGGGGAACACAACTTTCATTCTCCGCGTTGATATAAGACCAGACCCGGGAAACACCATAAACCTGAGCAATTTCCTGCCAATCTCCAGTTTGGGTTTCACTTAACCAAACCAAAATACTGGCTAAAACAATGCGTTCCCGATCTGTCAATTCTGAAGGATAGGTTTGGAGAGTTAACCATTTTTTCAAACAAAGATAATTGCTTTTTCCTTTGAGCAAAGCTCCACGAAATCCGAATGGCAAAATATCCGTTAAAACGGGTAAATCCTTTTGATAAAGTTGCTCCTGCAAAGGAATGGTATGGGTAGCTACGACGACTTTCTTACCTGTTTTCCGAGCCCACCACAAAGCGGGAATCAGATAGGCATAAGATTTACCTATCCCAGTGCCTGCTTCAACAACGAGATGATGTGAAGATTGTAAAGCCTCTGAGACAGCCTGAGCCATCTGGATCTGACCATGGCGGCTCTCATAACTGAGGAGCTTATTTTCCAATAGACCTTTAGGCGCAAAACAGGATTGAATCCAATCTCCTGAATCGGGAACACCCTCTAAAGTAGGCTCTTGAAAAAAAAGTCCCTCTCCCTCCAAAGCTAAACCGTTACGAATCGACCGACTCGGAAATTTTCTACTGATTTCTTGTTCCAGCGCTTTGAATAGGCTTTGCTCACTGAGCCCTTCTAAAAGAGGAAGAGCTCGTGCATAAAAGCCGAGATCAAATTCCATTCCCTTCTGCCAACATTCCTCCAGCAGCTTCCAGGAAGCCCAAGCATCCGTTTGGGCCCGATGCAACGATTCTGTTATTGGCAAATTAAGTTTCTTCACTAATTCAGAGAGCCGATAATGGTGCATGCTTGGGAAGAAGATTTGGGCAAGTTTCCAGGTATCCCAAACCGTTTGGCGAAATTTTGTACCTAGCTGGCATTCCAAAAAATCAAGATCAAAACGAACATTATGTCCAACAAGGATAGCTCCGTGTAAAAATTGAAGAATTTCTTCCCTATAATCCTGCAAACTTAATCCCTGTTGCAGCTCAAGTTCAGAAATCCCTGTTAATTTCAATAGTTTGGTTGGCACCGCATGTAAGGGCTTAATTAAGAAGTGTTGAAGGACAGGATCTTTGCCATCTTCAATACACCAGGCTGCATATTCAATGATTTCATCCTGTTCCGTGTTTAATCCGGTTGTTTCCAGATCTAAAACGACAATTTTTCCCGTGTACATATCCCTGCCCCTTTCTCCCTGTCATTGTACACAGTTTCCCTTGCCGAATCAACGGAAGAGTCACTTCTGTCCTGAAGAATAAGCAAGATATAAGTAAGAAATAATTACAGAAAGAGGAATTAGCTTAAATATCGCGAACTAGTATACTTGTGCGTATACATACTTCTAAGGAAGAAGGTTAACTCCTTTGAGTCGTAACCCTAAAATCTATCGTTGGTTTGCTCTTTTGTTGCTACTTCTCCTTCTTATTCCAGGCTGTGCGAGCAAATCCGGATTAACCCAAGATGATAATTACTCAATTACCGTTATCTCTCCCAATGGTCAAACGCAAAATATTCCCGTTCGACTGAGCTGGAATTCGAATATGGTCGTCGTGCAAAAGCTCCTCATGGAAGCTACCTTTATCATCAGTGATTTACAGACCAAAGAAAACCCGCTTGATGAATCTAACCTTGCTGATAAAAGTACCATATTACTCAAGGCTCAATTTTCCCAGAGCCGCGTTTTTCATTTAACCATCGACGAGCACGTTCAAGATCTAAAGCTTAACTCCATCAAAATTGAAGTGGCAGGTCTTCATCCAGGACGCGTTATTCTAAATGAAGACATGATTTTACAAGGGATACCTGATCCGAACTTAAAGCCTGCCTTTGATGAATTTATAAACATGCTTCGCACCTCAACCTCAGAGAGCTTCTAGCTTATAAAGATAAAGAAAACTTGGCTTGCGCCAAGCCTCTGGCGTAGGCGGAAGCCTTAGTTGCACTTATGCTATCTGCCCCAAATTTATACTTTCTGTTAGTATAAAGAAAACCCGGCTTTCGCCGAGCTTTAGCGATAAAGAAAACTTGGCTAGTACCAAGCCCTAGCGAAGGTGCTAGCCCTAGTTGCCTTATCCTGCCGGACATAAATACATGCATCGTAGGATAAAGAAAACTTGGCTTGTGCCAAGCAAAGCGAAGGCAGAAGCCCTAGTTGCACTTATCCTGCCGGACTTAACCACTTGCATCGTAGGATAACGAAAGCCGCTGGTTGCACTTAGAGTTTATCTGCCCAAAACTTATACTTTCTGTTAGTACAAAAAAGCAAACCAAAAAGATCAATAAAGTCAGCTGGAATTAAAACTCCAGCTGACTTTATTGATATGCCCATTTATGACCCCCAAAGCAGAGGTGTTTAGTTCAGTGAAGACTCCTTTAAGGGACTAGGATAATGCGAACAATAACGGTTAAACCCGAATACATAGGCGGCCAGCTTTTCAAGTCGAAGATGTTTCCAATCTTGAAGCTCAAGAACCTCACCAAAACGATTTTTCGCGATTCCATCACTACTGATCCAACCTGGGAGCCCCTGTTCTGACAACCGCAATTCCCAAATAATCTTTCCTTCGGAATTTTCCAGCGTAATAATCTGTAGCCCACATCTTGCGTGATAGATTTCAACCAATTTGGTCAGTAAACCATAGATTTCATAATCTATGGTTGGGTTTACTACAGGCAAGGCAAGATAGTCATGGATCTCAGCCGCAATCTCAGGCGCCCTCTTTCCTGAAGCATAATACTGTAACAAAGGGACATTTAAGGATTTATAATTTAGATATCCTGAGCGTAAGTTGATAGTCAGGGGCTCTTCTAAAGAATCGAAAATCACATCTAAGGTATTATGATTCATACTTATTGTCCCGGCATGGTTTCTAATAAGATGATACGCGACTTGATAGGCAAGAATATGTGCCGAAACCTCGTTCTCCTCCCGAAATGTACGGGAACTGCATTCCTTTACGGGGTTATAGAGTGACAATGCAAATCTCATTTTGAATACACCCCCCACTATATCACTTTTATTTGCTCCTATTATATACGATGTCACTACTACTAATCTATATAAATATTTATAATTTTCAAAAAATTTTTTATAGGTCATTTCCCTCTGTTTTAATAATAAGAATACTTCCATTTATTTTAGTATTTTTCTTCCACTACTTCAAACATTTGTGGCGTCGCCTGCTTAAAAGCTTTATTTTCCCCGACTTTATCGGTCCAGTTTGCAAAAGCATTCCTGTTTTCCCACTTCGAAAAAAGTAAAATATCATCAGTATTGATTTGTTGGTTAATGGATGCAAATTTAAATCCCTCAACACCTTCGACGTTCTTTAACCCCGAGCGGATATCTGCCAAAACTCGGTCCTGATCAGTACCATGAAACGTGTGAACGACTGAAAGCATGCTTGACCCCCCCCTTGTCCATCTGTAGTATGTTTCCTTTATTTTATCCCGACATTTCATCTTCCATACTCTTTTAGAAGTAACCACTTGAAATTATTGAGCATAAGCTAGAGTGAGCAGATCTTAACCTGAAAGAGATCGTCTTTTATTTCTCTGCATGCTATACTAGATATAGAAAAACTCACGAGCATGACAAAAGGAGGATCGTGATGAAGCTGATTTACAATCGAACGGACTTTCCAAGTGGCCGTTCGCATATCCTCATGCGTGATGTTGACTCACCTAGTCCGGAACTTGTCCATTTTGTTCTGGTGCTAACCAACAAAGGAACGCTCTGGGTCGATGTTTTTTGGCCTTATGATGAAGAATCTGAACGGTATACCCGACGCATCTCTGAACAACAATACTGGCAAACCTTCCGTGAATGGCGCCTCAATGGGGTTAAGCTCGGTAATAGTGAACGGGTAGCTGAGAACTTAGCACGTAAACAACTTTCCCTTAAAAACCAGAGAATGGCGGATGCTTAAAGCTGAGCTTCCCTAATAACAGCTACTTAGATTAGCAATAATATTTGCATCGTCGAAGAAAGACATAAGCCAATCATAATACCCCATCGAGTAGACGACTTAAAGAGTCTATTCGATAGGGTATTTTTTATACTAACAGAAACTTCCATGAACCTGCCGATTCACAGGGAGGTATGAAAATGTAGTCCATTTTCGTAAGAAAGTATAAATGTTTGGCAGATAGCATAAGTGCAACCAACGGTTTTCTTTATTGGCGCTGACGTTTTGAGGAAGACCCCAGGTCTTTTTGTAAAGCGCGTAACGCCTGTCGGGTATCAAAATTAAGAAGCTGTTCCAGGTTCGGTGGATCGGGGTTACCTAAATTTATCTTTTTTTCTGGGTGTCTTCGGCGACGATTTTTGGAGGACTTCGAAGTTTTACCTGAATAATCCTGGCTGATGTTTAACTGCTTCATTTTAGTTGCCGATGCTTTAAGCCCACTTTGGGCATGATGACCTGGTTTCTTTTGTTCGACCTTTTCGGTAGTTGAAGGGAAATGACGCTCGACCCACTCCCGGACGATCTCCGGGTTCTTCGTAACGACAAAGGCTTCTTGAATTGAGCCATTGCTTTTTAGAAGCAATTTACATCCGGTCTGAGTTGGATATTTATAGACGATGCCACGTTCTGGAGAGCCACTCACCTCAATCACACCAGGAATAATGTCAGTTACTTCAAAACACTGCCCTAATTCCTCTAACCAATTGAGTGCATCTTGGATGATTCCATGTTCTCTTTTCACTTTATTACGTCGATATTTCATCTTACTCACCCTCAATGCTTTAGTTCTTAGAAATAGAGGTGCTTGGCCTGAATTCCCGTGTTGTCAATTTTTAGTAATCCTATGGAGTATTTCAGTTCACGCCGTTTAGCTGTAGGGGAACCCGGATTAAATAACAAAATTCCTTCTCGCCACTCGATATAGGGGGAATGACTATGTCCAAAGACGATAACATCAACTGTACCTTTTGGGAAAGCTCGAAAAGCGCGTTCTGGAGTCGTTTTTCCTTGACCATAATCACCATGAATCAAGCCAAGCCTTTTCCCCTCGCAAAGAACAATTTTTTGTTCGGGCAATTGATCAAGCTCCCAGCCATCACAATTACCTTGAACGGCCTCTACCGGTGCCAGACTTGCTAAATCCGTTAAGACTCCCGGATTCAGAATATCACCCGCATGTAAGATGAGATCAACTTCGGCTAACTCCTCCCAGACTCGCGTTGGGAGAGTCTGACCTACACGGAGATGAGTATCCGAAAGTACTCCAATGATCACCTTGATTCCTTCTTTCGGCATTGTAGTAGAAAACCGATCACGAGCAGAAAGAATAATGACAGAATCCCACTGATAATGAAAGTAACTCTTGCTCCCCAAAAATGGGATAAACTACCTGCATAAAAACTTCCAATCGGGGTCATTCCTCCGAAGACGAGAGAATAAACGCTCATCACTCGACCTCGGAACTCATTCTCAACAGTCAATTGGATGAGCGAATTTGCTGAAGCTGTAAAGGTAATCATTGACCAACCCATGAAGGCTAGCATAAGAGCCGCTGCCCAGTAGTTTGACTGTAATCCCAGGAAAATTGAAAATACAGCTAGCCCAATCGCTCCCACAAATAAGGTTCTCACTTGAGGCATGCTCCCGCTTCTTACTGCAACAGTGAGCGCGCCTATAAGAGCGCCACACCCCATCGCACTCATTAATATGCCATAGCCCAGCGCCTGCTGGTTAAGTTCCAATTTGGCTAAAACGGGAACTAAAACATTAAAGTTCATCGCTATCGCACTGAGAAAACCCAGGAGTGAAATCGTGAATAAGATCGTTGGCGTTTTACGGATATATGATAAGCCCTCTCTAATTTCCGGCCACACTTTACCCTGTTTTGGAATAGACCCAGATTTTGGGGCATTGATTGGCAAAAAAAACAAAATCGTAATAACCCCAACGAAACTCACACCATTGATCAAGAAACACAACGTAGGGCCCCACACCCCCATGATGATTCCCGCAATTGCCGGGCCAATTATCCGTGCGCCATTAAAAATTGCCGAATTCAAAGCAATAGCATTTGTGAGATCTTCCCGTCCGGCCAGTTCAATGATATAGGATTGCCGAGCTGGAACATCAACCGTATTCGCTACCCCCAGAATAAGGGCTAAAATGAGCAACATCCAATACTGAATCAGCCCAGTGCCCACAAGGATCGCTAAGACAAAAGCCAATAACATTAAGGTTGTTTGCGTCAAAATGATAATTCGACGTTTAGGCATTCGATCGATCCACGCCCCAGCGTGCAAAGAAAACAACAGCATCGGGAGAAATTGCATTGCTGTTACTAACCCCAATAAAAATGGTGAATTCGTTAATTGCAAAACAAGCCAAGCTTGACCAATATTTTGGGTCCATGTACCAGTCAATGAAATAATTTGTCCGAACCAAAACCAACGAAACGGTCCATGCGCCAGAGCTGGAAACGCTCGGTAAAATCCACTATTCTGGGCTATATTATTCATAAGTCTTCCTTACTTCTACTCGATTGGAAAAAAAAGTTGCGCCATTACCCATGTCTGCCAAGCGGCTAGGAGTTAAGGCATTAATGCCAAAGCCTTGTTCATAATCACGTGGCCACCAGACCCCGAGAGCAACGACAACCCCACGTAAAACACTCTCACGAACTGACGCTTTTAGTTTACATATTCCTCGGTCATTATAAACCTCAACGTTATCCTTTTCCTGAATACCACGAGCTTTGGCATCTTCCGGATTAATCTCCAATTGGGGGCCCTGCCAGCGACTTTGCACACTTTTAAGTTGGGCGAAAGTAGAATTAAGAATGAGATGATGAGGGGGAGAAATGAGCATTAAAGGATGGTCTGGATCCTGTGTCTCTGGCCCTTCCTCAAGGGGAATATAGGTTGGAACTGGAGACAAACCCATCGCCCGCGCCCGTTCAGAATAAAATTCAATCTTGCCACTTGGTGTTCCCGGCTTTTGTCTAACAAAGGGGATTTCCTCCATTTCCACAGGAATATAACGATCAACTTTTAAGCGTTCCAAATTTATCCCTTGCTTCTGGAGGGCTGTAGTATTTAAAGCGCTCCGAGCGATATCCTCCGTAGTCTCCTGGAAACAGTCATCGTTAAATCCCATCCGTTGCGCCAGTTCTTGAAAAACTTCGATATTGGGTTTACTTTCACCTAGGCGAGGAATAATGGGATCAGCCCATTGGAGGAGACCATGCCAATAACTGACATAAAGATCTGCATGTTCTAAATGGGTCGTTGCCGGTAAAACGAGATCTGCCCAACGAGCAGTATCTGTCCAAACCTGCTCATGAACTACCGTAAAGAGATCTTCCCGTGCCAACCCCTCTAAAACTAGTTTTTGTTCAGGAGCTACTGCAGCAGGATTACTATTGTAAACAAAGAGTGAGTAGATAGGGGACTGTAGTTCTGTTAAAGCCCTGCCCAATTGGTTCATGTTCACAACTCGAGGAGAGGACTTTAAGAGATCGGGGCGTTCAACCGCATTTTTATTCAAGGGGAAATAACCCGAGTTAAATTTAATTAGGCCGCCTCCCTGGTCCTTCCATGCTCCTGTAAGAGCGGGTAAACAGGCGATAGCCCACGTCGACATGCCGCCATTATCATGATGTTGAAAACCATTACCAATTCGGATGAAACTGGGGTGAGCATTGGCGTAGTCATGTGCCAATTTGATAATCCGTTCTTCAGCTAAACCCGTAATTTTCGCCACACGCTCGGGTGGATAACTCTTAAGTTCAGCTCTAAATTCTTCAAATCCCTGGACATGGCCCCCAATCCAAGCTAAATCGTGCAATCCATCCCGAACGATAACGTAGGCCAATCCCAGCGCCAAGGCCCCATCTGACCCAGGAAGGATTTGATAAAATTCATCAGCCCATTCTGCTGTCTTATTCCGGTGAACATCGATCACCACAATTTTTGCTCCATTTTGACGAGCTTGATTCGCTAGCAAGGCTTGATGAAGATTCGTTTCTAAAACATTTATCCCCCAAAAAAGAAGGAAACGCGCTTTGACCGTTTCAAGAGGGTTGACTCCCCGTGACGTGCCATAGGCCATTTGATACCCGACATTGCCTGCTTCCGAGCAAATCGTCCTTTCGAGTTGACTTGAACCTAAGCGATAGAAAAATCGACGATCCATGCTCGCTTTATTAATGATTCCTTCTGTACCTGCGTAGGAGTAGGGCAGAATGCACTGTGGCCCGTATTCCTCAATCAAAGCTTGCCATCTCTGGGTAATCTCGGTCAGGGCCTCCTCCCAAGAAATTTGCTTGAATTGGCCGCTTCCCTTGGGACCACTTCTCTTCATTGGAAAAAGCACACGATCTGATCCATAAACGCGTTCTGCATAATACCTCGCTTTTTCGCAAATAACCCCTTGAGTCACAGGCTGGGACGGATCCCCTATAATTTTGCTGATTCGGCCCTGCTCGAGTTCTACTTTCCAAGCGCAGGTATCTGGGCAATCATGAGGGCAAACAGAATACTTGATCTCCACAAACTCCACCCCTTCTCACCTAGAAAAGATGCACCGCATGCAGGCGGTGCATCTTAATCATTTTTTTCACATCTGCCTGTCACTCCGATATTTTCTGAGGCTCATGGGTCTTCAAAACATGATAATACGTATCTCGTTCGACTGCTGTTAACCCAAGCTCATTGATGAGGTGAACCAATTCTGACTCCGTTTGCAATTGAGGCGTGGAAGCCCCAGCCGTGTGGTATATCTTCTCTTCTCTAACAATCCCATCTAAATCGTTGGCACCAAATGTTAAGGCCATTTGCGCAACTTCCGGACTAGAGGCTACCCAATAGGCTTTAATATAATTAAAATTATCTAAGATAAGGCGCGAAACCGCAATGACCTTCAAGGTTCGCATTGCACTCGCTGGAGTAATCGAGGAGAAATTCGTGTTTTTCGGATGGAAAGCTGTCGGAACTAAAGCATAAAAACCACCTGTTTCATCTTGGAGCTCTCGCAAAGCCAATAAATGCTGGATAAGCTCTTCATCTGTTTCGATGATTCCAAAAAGCATATTGGCATTGGAAGGAATTCCTAAGCGATGAGCTGTCCGATGAATTTCCAACCATCTTTGAGCACTCAATTTTCCTGGGCATATTATATCCCGGACACGTTGGCTGAAGTTTTCAGCCCCACCGCCAGGGATGAAATTAACCCCAGCTTCTTTCATCTTTAGTAAGATTTCCTCAACCGGAACGTTCTCCAGTTGTGCATAATAATCATATTCAGCTGCCGTAAACGCTTTAAGACTTATCGAAGGAACTGCTTGACGAATTTTAGCAATCAGGTCCATGTAGTAGGAAAAGGGAAGTTCAGGATGGATTCCTCCGACAATATGGATCTCAGTAGCCCCTAAAGATGCGTAATGCTCCGCTTTGCGAACAATTTCCTCGACGCTCATCGTATAAGACCCTTTTTCACCGGAGTCTTTCCCAAAAGCACAAAAACCGCACCGAATTTTACACACATTACTATAATTGATGTGACCATTATTATTAAAATAAACCTGATCTCCCGTTAAGATTTTTCGCTTTTCATTGGCTAAATATCCTAAACCCAGCATATTTGTCGTTTCTAACAATTTGATTCCATCTTCTAAGGTTAAGCGAATATTCGCCTCTACTTTTTCAAAAATATCTTCTAAGCCGCGTGCTAACGATTCCAAAACATTTCCTTCTTCCTTGCAAAAATCAAGCTTCTAAAATTATATCATAATTTTCAGCAGAGACGAAAATAATATCTCTTAGTG
>Ga0255336_100495_pt1 | contig 59268 bp, 85 predicted proteins | sample MeOH1_35cm_T3_17_FD_189102 | JGI IMG/M metagenome (GOLD analysis project Ga0255336, IMG submission 189102) | Sandy soil microbial communities from University of British Columbia, Vancouver, Canada - MeOH1_35cm_T3_179 | ecosystem: Engineered > Artificial ecosystem > Sand microcosm > Unclassified ... | reverse complement strand
CGTGCGGGAGAGCGTGGGGGAGAGCGTGTGGGAGAGCGTGCGGGAGAGCGTGTGGGCGAGCGTGCGGGAGAGCGTGTGGGCGAGCGTGGGGGAGAGCGTGCGGGAGAGCGTGCGGGAGAGCGTGTGGGAGAGCGTGTGGGCGAGCGTGTGGGCGAGCGTGCGGGAGAGCGTGCGGGAGAGCGTGGGGGCGAGCGTGGGGGCGAGCGGATATGGCCAACATGATGCCAGCTGGATCGGCTTCTATGATTTCTTCCGCCAAAACTGCGCCCTGGTCCAGCAGACCGAGCGTCTCGTCGGCCTGATCGAACTGACGCAATCGGCCGGCTGGTTCTGGCCGATGGAGAAAGTCTGTCTTGTGACCGACCGCCCGCGCCACTTGGCGCGCGATGACCAAGGCCGGCTTCATTTCGAAGATCGCGCGGCAATCGAATATCGTGATGGCTGGGGTGTCTATTCCTGGCATGGCGTGCGCGTTCCGGATTGGGTCATCCTTCGTCCGGAACGTATCACGGTCGAGCTGATCGATGCCGAGCCGAACGCCGAGATCCGGCGCGTCATGATGGAACGCTTCGGTTTCGATAAATATCTGCTCGCCGGTAATGCTGAGATCCTCGATCATGAAGAGGGCGTCGGCGCGCTCTATCGCAAGAATGTCCGCGATGATGAGCCACTCGTCATGGTCCATGTCATCAATTCGACGCCGGAGCCTGACGGCAGCTGGAAACGCTATACGCTTCGCGTCCATCCGGAATGTCGGCCTTTGCTTGCCGATCAGAAGTTCGGCGATCCCCAGAAGTTGACGGCGCGCAATGCGATTGCCAGCACCTTCGGGCTAACCGGCAAGCAATATTACCCGCAGATCGAGACGTGAGGTGGAAGCCCGGAAGCAGGCGAAGCCGCAGTGATCAAGTCCTTCTTCAGCTGGGCGGTGGCGGCGGTCGATAAGGCCGCCCTGCTCTTCGAAAACCACCGGATGCGCCTCGCCATCGGCCGTGCGATCAACGCGATCGACGATGATGATCCGCAACGGGCAATCGAGATTCTGTCAGAGGCGACAAGGAAGTGATGACCGACAGACCCATCATCTTCAGCGGCCCCATGGTGCGCGCTCTGCTGGACGGGCGCAAGACAATGACCCGCAGGCTGCGTTGGAAGACCCTGGCCCGGATATATGCCGGCGCGATCAAGTTCGACTGGCCGGAGCCATTCCTGGTCATCCTGCGCAACCACATGGCCGGCCAGAGCGTCGACGGACCGCTCCCGACGATCATCGCCGGTGGCCATCCGGTCGATATCGGCCGCCGCATGGGGCGCCGCAAGAACTCGATTAAGCTGCGCCTAGCGACCCTTGCCAGACACGAAGAGCGCCGGGAACGAGCCGGCATGAAGGAGGCTGCATGAGCCAGATTGAAGAACTAGAACGAGAACTCGCCAATAGCGGCAAGCTGATTGAGGCCGGCTGGCATAGCCTGCGGATGATGGCGATTCCTGAAGACGCTGGATATGTCCAGCTGTCTGAGATGCGGGCCGCCTTCTTTGCCGGCGCACAGCATGTCTTCGCGACGCTGCTGCGCACGCTCGATGATGACGATGACGTCACCGAGGGCGATCTTAACCGCGTTGCACTGATCCAGGCCGAATTGGACGAGTTCATTGCCGACTTTTGGGCGCAGCAAATGCCGACGAAGGGCAACGGATGAAGATCTTCAAGGACATCATCGGCCAGCACACCGCCGTGGTTGGAAAAACCGGCTCGGGCAAGACCTCGACCGCCAAGCTGCTGGTCGAGCATGTCGTGGCCCAGGGCGCCCGCGTCTGCATCCTGGACCCGATCAAGTCCGACTGGTGGGGGCTGATATCCAGCGCCGACGGCAAGCGACCGGGGCTGCCGTTCCAGATCCTCGGCGGCCCTCATGGCCATGTGCAGATCCAGGAGACGGCGGGTAAGCCGATCGCCGAGCTGGTGGCCGGTGGCGAGCTGCCGCTCACCATCATCGACATGGCCGATTTCAAGCCGGGCGGGCTGCAGACCTTCTTCACGGAATTCGCGCCAGCCCTGCTGCGGAAAATGCGCGGCATCCTCTACCTGGTCATCGAGGAGGCGCACGAGTTCTGTCTGTCAGAAGACACTGAGATCCTAACTAAGAGCGGCTTTAGACGACACGCTGATATTGATGTCGGTGCTGAGGCCGTTTGTTTTGATACCGCGACCGGCCGTTTTTTCTACGGTGCGGTCGAGCGAGTGGTTCGCCGCCAGTGGTGCGGCGAAATGGTAAGGCTCAAGAGCGACGGAATTGACAGCCTCTCTACGCCGGATCACCGAGTGGTGTTGCGGAGAGTCCAACGCGGAAGCTCCGGGCGTTACAAGCTATATGATTGGACATTCTGCCAAGCGGAGAAAGTGCCAACCAACGTCTATACGCCGGTGGGCGGAGCGCCTATTGGACCGGGAATGGCTGGTCTCACGCTCGATGAGGCACGCATACTTGGCTGGATCATTACGGACGGCAATCTCCATTCCGCGCGGACCGTCGAGCCGCGGATAATGCTGTCGCAGTCGATATCGACGACTAAGGTGGGCCGGTCTATCGCCTCCGAAATTGATACCGTTCTGGCAGGCATCGAGGGGATGTCTCGCTATGAGCGCCCTGAACGCGCCGCTGCCACGATGGGGAGGACCGTGAGTTCAGGCCCGTCCGTGTGTTGGTATTTTGGCGGGACGAGTAGCCGTCGCTTTATTGAGTTGCTCGAAGGGGATTTACACCGCGTTCCGCGTCGGATCATTGAGCAGGCGTCACGCGATCAGTTGGAAGCGCTGTTCCAAGGTTTGCTCGAGGGTGATGGCACTTCGCTGAACGGCAAGTGGGTTCGGTTTTATCCCGGTCACAATGGTGGGTTGGCTGACGATTTTCAGGAGATAGCGATCCGCCTCGGCCTGGCAGCAACCAAACAAACCGCCGCGAGTGGCCAATGGATCGTCAATATCGCCAATAAACGGCGAATGAATTGGGTGCGGAAACCTTCCCGCGAGCACTACGATGGCTTGGTCTGGGATGTGACTGTACCCACTGGCGCGTTTGTCGCGCGCCGGAATGGAAAGGTATTTGTGACTGGTAACTGCCCTAAGGAGCGGGCGGGCTTCGGCGGCGAGAACCTGACCATCCACTTCGCGAAGAAATTGGCGACCGCCGGGCGGTCCAAGGGCATCCGCCTCGTGGTGGTGACGCAGCGGACCCAATCCCTGCATAACGCCGTGCTCGGCAGCTGCGAAACGCTGATCGCGCACCGGCTGACGTTGCCGGCCGATCAGACGCCGATCAAGGAATGGCTTAAGGGGAACGTCGCCAAGGACATCGCGGAGAAGGTCTCCCGGTCGCTGGCTGGCCTGAAGACCGGCGAGGGATGGGTGATCTCCGGCGAGGCCAATATCGTCGAACTGGTCAAGTTCCCCCGCATCGGCACCTACGACAACAGCGCTACCCCGACCGATGACGATCATCGGCATGAGGTCAAAACGGCTCCAGTCGATCCGGCCAAGCTGCGGGCGCTCATTGGTGATGCCGTGGCAGCTGCAGAAGCTGACGATCCGATCGCGTTGCGCCGGCGCATCGTGGAGTTGGAGAAACAAGCCGGCAAGGAGGACGCCAGCGAGCAGGAATTGGCTGCGGTGCGGACCAAGGCCTATCAGGAGGGGTATGCCGCCGGCATGGCCAGGGAGCGCAGCAATCTGCTGGAGATCAGCGGCAAGGCGTCGCGATGCATCAACGAGATCCTGGCACAGACACAGCACCTGTTTGACGCCATCAACGCGCCGCTCGAAAGGGTCAAGCAGACCGCGGACGTAGCTCAGCCGGTAGAACATCAGTCTTCCAAGCCGAATGTCGCGGGTTCGAATCCCGTCGTCCGCTCCACCGCGCGCCAGGCCGAAGGTATCGCGGTGGCACAGCAGCGTGTTCTCGATGCCGTGGCGTGGTGGCGAAAGATCGGCCAGGACCCAGCCACCCGTGACCGCGCCTGCGTCGTCGCTGGCTATAGCCCGAAGGCCTCGACTTTCGGCGTCTATGTCTCGCAGCTGGTCAAAGCCGGATTGCTCGAGACATCGTCAGGCAAGATCGCGCTGACGCCGGCCGGCTTGAAGGCTGCGAATACACCAACGGCCGCCACGCGCGAGGATCTTTATCAGATGGCGCGCGGCCTTCTTGGTCCACAGGAGCAGCGGGTTTTCGAGGTCATCTATCGGGCTTGGCCGAAGGACATCCGCCGCGACGCAGTCGCCGAAAAGGTCGGTCTTTCGCCGACTGCCAGCACGGCCGGGGTCTATATGTCAGCCGTCTCGGCCTATGGCCTGATAGAGCCGAATGGCCGAGGCACTGTCAAAGCAGCAGACTGGCTGTTCCCATGACCCGCATCCTCACATGGTTGCACCGCTACTGCCAGCTCTGGCGCCTGTTGCGAGCCACCGCCAAGGCCACGCCACGATTCAACCCGGTGACGGGACATGACAGGATGGAGGGATAAACCATGACCGACCTCACCGCGCAAGAAATCGAAGAGTTGGAGCGGCTGGAAAAACAAGCCGACCCTGGACCGTGGGAAATGGACAGCTTCAAAACTGATGGTTCTTTCGGCACTGGCGAAGACATCTACGAAGGATTCGACGAGTTTTATATCGTCAATGCTGCCGGCTCTAAAATCCTCACGACTGACACCGAGGGCGACAACGGCGGAGCTGTTGAGGTCGATTATGACGATGATGGATCTATGAATGCCTGGAACGAAAACAGCCGGCGCAATGTCGCATTCTCGGTAGGTTTCCGCAACGCAGCCAAGCGTCTGTTGGCGATGGCGAAACGGTTGCAGGACGATAATGCAACGTGGCAGCGGCTACATGCGGATGTCTGCCGCCAGCTTGCAGAGAAGGATGTGGAGATTGAGCGTGTACGCGACAAATGGCGAGAGGCGCTAACAGTAGTGGGTCGGGAGCCTAAGCCATGACGACGGAAGGCGTCTGCGATCATTGCGGCGGTAAAGGTTACATCAATAGTACGGCCTGCCGGGCGCCCATTCGCATTCCTTGCTCTGCGTGCGGGAAGCAACCGGCTGTTCAGCAAGCCGCCCTCGCGCAGTCGGGCGCGGAGAATAACAGTTATGATGTTCTTTTAGAAAACTACCGCGAAGCATGGCAAGCCCTGCACCTGATCAGAGAGGCCGTTGAACAATACGGCGTCGGGATTATACAGAACGCTGAGTATCTGGACGGCCCTACGCCAATGCATGAGGCAGAAGCTATTGTCAAAGGCATCGCAGCCCTCTGCGTTCAACAGCCGGTCGCGGCGGTGGATGAGCCGTGCGGCCAATATCCGGGATGTTGCTGCACATGCGGCTACGTTGATCGACATCCAGATCAAAAAGAAGGTATGGCGCATGCTCTCCGCCACCAGCCCCAGCCCGACGAGGCGCCGAACGGACGGTTGATTGAGTTCGCCACGTTCTTACTAGATTACTGGAACCTTCCAGCGCGACTAAACACGCTATCAGAACCCGGAAGAGCAACAGCTGCCTTCCTCGCCGCCGAGGCGGGGGAAGATCAGTCATGAAGATATCTGATCTGATCCTCGCAGTGGGTGATGAGAACCTACTATTCCAGAACCTTTTGAACGACGCTCAGGTCATCGAAAAAACGAAGAACGGAACAAGGATCGTTTTCTATACCAATGCAATCCAGGCTGAAGAATTCACAGCGAACGGCAAGCAGCCGAAGATGATGGGCCTTGTTCTATGGCTGCCGAGAGACAAGGTTGACGCTGCCATCGCAGCCTACGTCGAAAGGAAAAAATGATGGCAAGTAACGATGACTTGGGTACAGCTTTTCGCGCTCATAAAGAAGGACAGACAAAATTCACGCGGCGCATGGCAGTCAATATCGCGGACTTTTTTGAGATGACACCGATGGCTGTTGTCTGGCGATTAGAGCGGGCTGGGTACCTGAAAAAAGGGTCCTGGCTATGGTTCAAGCACAACGGAGGCATTACCAAAGAGAACATAGCTGAGGCTCGCGCGGATCGAGCAGCTGAGCCTGAAAGGAAGAAGCTATGACTATTGCAGGTGACGAGCTCAACATCTGGCGCGATGAGCCTGACAGTGATTGCGGCTGGTCTGATCCTGAGACCGAGCGCTGGTATGGCATCGGCGAGCGCGGTCGCCGGTCTTGGCCGGTGCCTGAGGCTGTCGCGGTCAAGCTGATGCAGATGGGTGCGGCCGCGCAGCGGGAGGCTAAGACGCCGTATATTGATCACGGAGATGTGGTCGTGGAATTCGATGACATCGATGCGATTGCTGTGCTGAAACAGGCGACGGAACAATGAGCGCCGAACCCGCGCAAAAACTCCTCTATATCCAGGCCGAAGCAGCTAAGCTGTTGAATATCTGCGAAAAGACGCTGCTTGAATGTGTGCGCCGTGGGGAATTACGCTATGTGCTGATCGGTCGGCGGCGGCAATTCGCCCTTTCCGACCTGCAGGAATTCATCGATCGACAGAGGCAGTCGGCATGCGTGTCTATAAACGTCCGGACTCGCCGTACTTCAGGTACGACTTCACGCTCAATGGTGTTCGATATCGAGGAAGCACGCAGACAGAGAATCGCGAGCAGGCAGAAACGATCGCCGCGAAGCTCCGGACCGACGCGGTAACCGGCACCCATTTCCGCCAGAAAGAGTCGATCACCGTCAGGGAAGCCTTCGGTAAATATTGGCTCGAGATCGGCAAGCACGCGACATCAGCCAACGATATCGAATATCAGCTCGCCAATATGCAGCGCCAATTCGGCCGCGATCGCATGCTCGATGCCCTGACCGATAAAGAGATCGCTGAATATGTAGCAAGGCGCCGCGGCATGCGGCCGGCTAATGCCAAGAAGGGATCGACCAAGTTGGTCGCCGCCAGCACGGTCAATCGGGAGGTCGAGCTGCTGCGCCGCGTCTTCATGCGCGCGCGGGATCTCTGGAAGGTCGATATCGGTGAGATGCCAGCATGGAAGCAGTTGCTGCTTCTCGAAGCGGCCCCGATCGAGCGCTATGCCGATCTCAGTGAGATCGAACGCCTTTATGCCGCCATCCGGGAACTGAGACCGGAGCTGCTGCCAGTGATCCGCTTCTCCATCCTCACCGCTGTCCGACAGGAGAATGCGCTCTGGCTCCGCTGGGATGAGGTCAATTTCCTTACCGGCGAGATCACCATCCGCACAAAGAGCCGCCGGCCCGGCAAGGAACCGCTGAAGATCGGCATTACGCCGGAGCTGCAGGTGCTGCTCGCCAACGAGCGCGGCAATCATGCCGAATATGTCTTCACCTATATTGCGAAGAAGAAGCGCGGCCCCCGGCAGAAAGGGTCGAGGCAGCCGTTTTCGAAGAATGGTTGGCGCAAGGAATGGGCGGCGATATTGGCGAAAGCAAAGATCGCCGAGTTTCGCTGGCATGATCTCCGGCATACAGCCGGCACCTGGTTCCTGAAAGCGACCAACGACATCAAGCTGACCCAGAAATTCATGGGGCATAAAGACATCGCTTCGACGCTGCGCTATGTTCATGCGGTGGAAGAGGTGAAGACCGGCATGACCGCGATGTCACAGCTGATCGCTGGCCCGAAATCCACCCCGGCAGAAACGCCGGATGAGGCCAAACCTATGGAAGATAATAAGAAAAACGCGGTGTAGTGGAGCCTCCCAAAGCAGGCACTCTACCGGACTGAGCTACACCCCGAGGCTTGATAAACCTCGCTTTTCAGCGCTTTTAGCAGACCGGCGCGGGTCGGTAAATCGGAACTTTCAGGAAACGAACGGAAGCTCCAGGCGGTTTAATGGCCCAGATCTGTCACGGTCGCTGGTCTGGTGTTCCTCAATCGTTCGATCGGCGCCCTAGTCTCCCTCCCACCAAATTAGAACGATAACGGAGCATTGGATTGGGGGATAGCATTGGCTGGGGCGGTTGTTTTTCTTCACTGGCCCCCTTGAACAATACACCGATAGTGTATATATCTATCTCATCAACAACGCGGTGGGATTGGCCTGCTGCATGAGGTGGAGAACCTGAAATGACCCAGCTTTACACCGTCGTTAACGAAAATTCCGGCTATGTCATCGCTAGCGGCCTGACGGAGGTCGAGGCAATGCAGGTAATCTTGACCCATGATGGTCATAGCTACGAAATCCGCCCGGTAAGCGATGGCTCAAGCTGGGCTCCGTCGTGGCATCTTTGGACCTCGCAGTTTTCCAACAACAGCACCTGTGGCGGCCGACCGTTGGTCAAATCCGTCATTTATTCACTGGAAAGCAACGAGTTTGCTGCGACGCAGGATATCGCGCGCCAAGTGATCGCCGCCGGGTGGGCCAGTAAGCCCGAAGCATTCGAGGATGAAGAATTTAAGACGGATCGCGTGCGCCTGCACTATGAAAACGACGGCAAGGAAGTGCGGATCGACGCCGAAGGGCACGTTGAATTCCGCGAGCCGGATGGCGAGTGGTTGGAAGGCCGCTGGGTGTCAGAATATCGTTTAGTTGATGGCGATGTCGTGCTGGTCTGATGAAAACCGTCTTTTCCCTGCTCTGTGACCGCTGCGGCCTCTCTCAAACGGAGGCCGCAGCCTTTTTGGCTGCCCGACGCGATACGGTCAAATCCTGGTCGTCGGGCCGGAACCGGGCGCCTGATGGTGTGATTGACGAGCTGCGTGAGCTTTACACACGAATCGAGGAAGCAGCCGGCGCGGCCTCTGATCAGATTGAGGCGCTGATTAAAAAAGATGGCGAGCCGGAAGAAATCGAGATCGGCCTCGCCGACGATGACCATGAAGCCCGACAACTCGGCCTGCCCTGTGTCGGCGCCCATGAGGCGCTGATCGGATTGATCGTTGCGAGCTTTCCCGGCGCGCGATTCAAGATCGTCCCGCGCGGCTCTACACCGGCCACGGCAGCGGCGATCAGCTATGACCTGCCCGTGATGAACGCGCGGCGCGCTATTCAGCCAAAGCCGGAATAGCAGACGGCGCCCGGACCGGCCGCAACCGCATGAACGGCCGCTCGACATAGCGATATAGGAAGTCCGCCAGCAGTCCGGTCGCCACCACGAAGGCCAGCAGCCGAAATGCCGTGTGCTGGCCCGGCGGGAAAGCGAAGGCGATTACCAGGGTATGGAACAGATAGATCGCATAGGTCCGGGTGCTGAGCCATGCCGCGGCCCGGGCAATGGCCTGGGGCGCTTTCAGGGTCAGGGCGGCCGGGATCAGCAGCGCCATGGAGAGCGGGGCCAGGGATGGGGTCAGTGCCTTGGTATATAGTCCCAAAGTCACGGCAGGAATCATCCAGGCATTGACCGTAGCCAGTAGCAACCCAGCCGCGCAGCAGGCCAGCGACAACCGCTTGCCTAGGCCACCCCGTACCGTGAAATATGCCCCGATGCCAAAGACAAAGGCATCAGCCCGGGTCGGTGTCGACTTGAAGATGATGCTCTGTGTCATGGCAGGATCAGCAAGACAGACAGCAAGTCTATAGGTGATCGATGTCATGACAAGGATGCCAATCAGCCCAATGAAGAACCGCCGTGATCGCGCACCGGCCAGCAGCAGGACGAGCGGACAAAGGAGATAGAACCATTCCTCGATAGCGAGCGACCAGCTCACGGTAAAGAAAGTCGACTGCCAGGCCTCGCTGTCATGATACCAGGGGATGTATTGGATGAAGAGCGCGTATCTGGTGAAAATGGAGGCGATATCGACGGGCTGAGGCGCCAGGATGACGAGGAAGCCAAGATAGGTGCTGAGGGCGAGGAAATAGAGCGGGAGCGTGCGGAGCCAGCGGTTTGCCATGAAAGCCCAGAACGCGGCCGGCGTCGAGATGCCGTCGAACCGCTCGACCATCATCTGGGCGATCAGGAAGCCGCTCAGTGAGAAAAACAGATCCACAGGGACAACGGCGGCGAAGCAATACAGCGCGCGACCATCGGCGATATGGACAGCAACCACGCCGATAATCGCGATGCACCGAAGCAGATCGAGGCCGAAATTGCGCTGCAGGATGCCCTCCTATCCAGACAGTCAGGATAGCATCAAATTCTTAATCAGAAAATCCGCCCAGGAATGGTTAACTTTTAGGCAGCTTTGACCGCTGGTATTCGTCCCAGTCCAGGTCGAATTGCGCCCGGCTGATGCCGCGGACCTCGGCTGCCAGCCAGAAGGCCTCGCGCGGCGGCAGCGGCGATGCTGGGGCCGCGTCGGGCCGCCAGCCGCAGGCGAAGCAGGCAAGATGCGATGCTCCGCCCGCCAGGCCGCCATCGTAGTAGAGCCGGCCGCCCCTGCAGTTGCGGCAATCGTCGCCCATAGAATGCTTCACCGCTTCGGTCATAAATGGATCGTCAGGATCTTGAGGGAAAAGCCATGGTCCTGATGCTGGACAAGCAGCGCCGTGCAGCCGGCGAGCGCCAGGGCGGCCGCGAGCGCGAGGACGCGCCGGGTCATTTCACGCTCGCGTCATGCGCCATTTGCGCCCTGGCATCGGCGGCCCATTTCGCGGTTCCGCGCACTGCCTGGCGGCAATCATCGCCGGCGATCCAGAGATCGATCTTGTATTGGGCATTTTCGCCTTTGGTCGCGTTGTCGGCCGGTGGCTCGGGATCGTCCTTGCAGGTCAGATCGGCTTCAGGGGGAAACAGGTATTGCGTTTCCGACTTGACCACGACGCGCGGCGCGGAGCTCCCGCAGCCGCTGATTGCCATACAACTCAACAGGATCAATGGCGTCCTGAGCACCTTGAACATGGCTGATATCCTTCTTGGCGGTGGCCGCGCGATCGGCCATGGCTTGGAGGTCGGCGAGCTTGCTGGCGGTCGCCTGCCGGTCGTAATCGGCCTGGGCCTTTTGCAGGCGCAGCGATCGCTCGGTCTCGGCATTGGCATCGGTGACGATCTTCAGGTCGGCCTCGGCCTTCTCGACCTTCAGCGCCGCCGCTTCGAGACGCGGCGCCACCACCAGCTTCCATAGGCCGAAGCCGGCGCCGCCGGCCGCCAGCGCGGCGACCAGGGCATAGGGCAGCCAGGCCGCCGTGCCGCCGGTGATGGTGGCAAGCCCGGTCTTGATCAGGCCGCTCATAGCTGCTGCCCCGCGCGGATGGTCCAGAAGTCGTCGGCCAGTTGCGGGTTGCCGATATAGTCGTAGGGCATGGTGAAATAGCCCTTCAGGCCCCAGCCGGCGCCCCAGCTGTTCCTGACCTTCACCCGCCTGGCGGCATCGTCATAGCCGACCGCCAGCACGGCATGGCCGCCAAGAACGCGCTCGGTCGGCTTCGGCAGGTTCAGCTTGCCGGTCCGGGCGATGGCATCGCTCTCGAAGCCGTCATAGACGGTGAAGCCGAAGACGACCGGGAAACCGGAGGCCAGGCAGGCGCGCAGTGCGTTGATGCCGGTGACGCGCTGATAGAGGGTGATCTTGCGCTTCGCGGCATCTGCATAGGCGGCCGCTGTCGGCCTCTGCTTGAACTTGGTGATGTTGTAGGGCCAGAGGTCTTCCGAGCAGGCGCCGGTCTGATGCAGAAACTTGACGCCGTCGCGGATCTGCGCGCCGCTATCCTGATTGATCGTATGCTCGATCGCCCGCTCGCCGTAATAGATGAAGAGCCGGCTGATATCCTTGAATGGCGTGCCGTCGACGGCCTCGAGGAATTCGAGCGCGCCAGCCAGCGCATTGGCGGTACAGCTGCCGAGATCGCCCTGGTCCTCGACCGGCGAGCATTTGGGCGAGAGATCGACCTTCAGCGGCAGCGCCAGGCGACGCCTGACCTGATAGACCGCGTCGCGATGGTCCGGCAGGTCCGGGGTCCAGTCGTAACGCCGGCCGATACGGCTCTTCAGTCTGTCCATGGCAAGGCTCCGCTCTCGGCTGCCGCTCGGGCAGCGCGGTTGAAGGATCGGAAAGTCAGGTGGTGATCAGTGCGGCGTGCTGAGGATCTGCCGGCGCCAGGCGGCGATGCGCGTCACATAGTCGATCGTCTGCTGAGCGTTCTCCTGGCCGGTGACCTGCGCCAGGCATGGCCATATGCGGTCCCATGTCAACGCGCCATGGCAGGCGTCCTGCGCCTCGATGATATGGCCGGTGCCAGCATTATAGCTCGCCTGGGCCAGCTTCTGCCGTTCCTCGATTGTGCGCCTCGAGGTCCAGGCCAGCTGCATGCGCCGCATATAATAGGCTCCCCCGTAGATCGCATGGCGCGGCGAATGCGGGCTGACATTGCCCCAATGTAGCTGGCGGGTTATTTCTGCCCATGTAGCTGGCATCGTCTGCGCCAGCCCCCGCGCGCCCACCGGAGACATTGCTTGCGGGTCCAGGCGGCTTTCCTGGTAGAGCTGCGCCTTCCACCAGGTCCAATCCGGCCCCTCGGGCCAGAACTGGGCGACCGCACCGCGGATGTCAGAATCGTACTGTGGCGAGAACGCTGCTGATGAGGATGGCGAGGGCGAGAGACTGGCCGACGCTATGAATAGCAGCAGATAGAGCATTTTGATAAATGAGCGGTGCGACATCTTTTTTGAACCTCACGCCATTGAGCCAGTTCAGCCAGCGCCGCATCAGCCACCAAGCGGTGACGGCGATAAAAACGTACCAGAGCGACGCGATTTCGCTTTGCATCCGCGGGCTGAGAAGATCGGTGCTGACCAGCACGAGGCCTGCCATGGTGACGGCCAGCATGATCAGCGGTACCAGGACCCAGCGCGTCATGTGGCCGAGGCCCTTCCAAAGATTTTCGAGAGTGAGCAGGCTTTTCAGCATGATGATTTCCTTTCACGGAGCGAGAATATCGAGGTCGTCTTCATCGGCCTTTTTGGCCGCTGTCGTGTCCAACTTTTTGCGATTGCTCCAGATGCGCCAGACGGCATGAATACCAACGATGGCCCCGCACACCGCGGCAATGATGCTGGCAACCCAGCCGATGTTGTTCAGAAGTGAAACCCAGAAGGGCGTTGTCATCAGACCAGCCCCCAAAGTCGCTTCGGTCCTGATGCTCAAATGGTCCATCTTCCCTGCCCCCTTATGTCAGGTCGCCGCTGGCGATCCAGGTATCGGTGTCGATTTTGGTGATATAGATCTCGGAATATTGCGCCCGCGTGGTGAGGCTCCGGGCGGTCAAGATCGTCACGCCGGTACCGGCGGCAAGAGCGATTTGACCGGCCCCCTTCTGCACAAACCAGATGCGCGTGCCGATATCCATCGGCGAATCCTGGTTCGAGGCGATGATCATCGCGCTCGGCGCGCCGGCGGTGCAGTAGATATAGGCGCCGGCATCGCCCGAAAGCACGAGATGGTTGCCGGCGACTGAATACGGCATCACCTTGCCAGGGACGTCCATGCGGTCGAGACCGTTCGCCGTCCCGTTCGTGTAAACGAAGATCGTCTGTCCTGGATAGAGCGTGATCGTTGTCGAGCCGCGCTCGATCAAAACCGGCTGCGTATTTGATAATGAAGAGCGAAGGATCACCAGGCGCTTGATCGGATTGTTACCGAGGATAACCACCCGGCCAGGCGTCGTCGCGCCGAAGATCCGGAAGCGCACATGCTGCTGATAATCGGTATCGACGATGGTCTGATTCGCAGATGTCACATCGACATCCAGCGTATCGCACAGCGCCTTTTCAAGAAGCTCGATCGCCGTATTGATCGTCGCCTCTTTCTGATTCTGGCTTGAGGACACTTCCTGAATGCCGAGAATGGGACTAGCCGTCATGCTGACCTGCCTATGTGATCACGAAGAAAAAGGGTGCGGTGTTATGTTGAATGAGTGACCAGACTTCTATGTCCATCAATGAGACGACGAACTGTGTTCCGACCGTGACGTTGAGCGCCCACATCTCAATCAGGAAGTCTGACATTTGCATGGCCGGCGTCATCACCGACCAGACCTCGGCAACAACCTCCGTTGCCTGATAGGCCGGCGTCATCACCGACCAGACCTCGGCAACGATAGTTGTCGTGCGGAAATCGGTCATCAGGCGGCTGTCTTCGGCCCGGCTTGCATGGCAGCGATACCGGGCGGGGTCCACGCCGATCCAGTATTCGGATCGGTATCCTGCACCATGACGAGATTGGAGTTCGTCGTCGAAAGAACGACCGTCGCGCTGTCCTGGCTCGTCGCCCCGGATTTCAGGGTGAGGGCACCAGATCGCGCTCCGGCATCGGACTTCGAGACAAAGGCCCGCAGCGACAGGCCGAGGATTGAAGCCGGCGTCGAGGTAAGATCATCGAAATCATAGAGATCGTAATGCCCGACCGTGCTGTCGAAGACATAGGATGCCGAACCGTCCTGGATCACTTCCTGGACACAGCCGGAATTGGTCACCGTGATGGTACCGAAAAGGACGGGATCGGTTGCGGTATTGCCGGTTGGCGTCATGATCGCCGGGAAGCCGGACGCATAGGCCTGTGTCTGGATAAAGGTCGCTGACGTGCCGGTGGCTGCTTTCAGCGTGCAATTCGTATCGGTGAGGATGGCGAGATAATATTGATGTGAGCTGCGGAGAAGCGGCGGTGAGCTGAACGTGAAGTCATTGACCCCGATGACGGGGTTGGTGACCTGGTTCGACGTCGCTAGAAGTGTTCCCGGCACACCAGCCGCACCATCGCTGTCATAAAGAGCGACCTTGGCGTTGCCGGTCATCGCGGCATTGAAATTCGCCGTTGCCTTGCCCAGGGTACCGCCAACCGGTGCCGTAATGACCCTGGCAACACGGATCTGCCCGGCAGTGATGGCAAGCGTATTGGTACTGACCTGGGTCTGCTCACCAAAATTGGTCGAGGTCGCCGGGCTCGGGCTGAACTGCTTCTGCGCCGTATCGGCAGAGGGACGGATCAGATTGGCGCGGACATCGCCGACCCAGTTGTTCCAGGGCGCAGATCCCGAACTGTCGAAGAGGGCGAGATGCTGGATATACGCGTTACTGCCGGCGGCAGTCTGGGTGACGGCGACGACATTCGCATAGCTGTTCGCCGAGGATTTGATATTGAGTCCGGTCGCCGCGAAGTCGTCCGAAGTATTACCGTTGAGCCGGATCGATACCGACCCGGTGGAACCGTCGATCACGGTCTTGATCTGGAATTGCGTCCAGGCGCTGGCGGAAAAGACACCGGTAAAAGTCTGCACCACGGTGCCGGCAAAGCTGCCGCGCCGCACCACAACGGCACCATCGGAACGGAGACTGATCGTTACCTGCTGTGTCGTGCCGTCAAGATATTGGACACCGATGACTTCGCTCGTGCCGGAAAACGCCGCGTTATAGATGAAGGCGAAGGCAGCGAATATCGTCTGCTGGTTCGATGTCATCGCCTTCTGCAGCAAGACGGCGCCGCCGCCTCCGGCGCTGGGGCTGCGGAAGGATTGTCCCTCACCGAACCGCGTCACTGCGGAAGAGAGGCTGGCGTTGGTATTCGCCACATCCCAATAGGACAAGCCCATATCGGTGACCGTTGCATATGGCGCGAAGCTATCGCGGATGATGAGTGCCATCGCGTTAAGGCCTTTCGGCGGCGCATATGCGCCGATGTTGATGGGGTCAGGTCGTGCGGGAGCCGAGGATCGTCAAAGCGAGCCCGGACATGGTGGAATCAGATACCGGCGCTGTGACGGTGAAGAGATCGCCATCGGCAAAGGTGACAGCCGCTGCAAATGACCATGTTCCCGTTGTGTGACCAGCCAATATTGTGCCGGTCCCGATCGTTGAGCCGTTCTTTTTCAAGGTGATGGTGTAATCGGCGGTCGGCGCTATTTCGCAGCTGATCTTGCTATGCACGCCGTTGTAAATCAGGTCCTTCGGCAACGTATCGCCGGACAGCATGACCATCAGCAGAAGTTCTTGGAGCCCTGTCGGTTTGACACCCGGTGTCCCACCGATGATCCGGAGATCCTTGACGATGACGCCCGCCGTCGTATCGAGGCCGGCCGTGTTCGATGATGTCCCGATGGCGTTCGTCGCGGTCAGGAAATAGGTGTTCTTCTGGCCGACCGCGAGCCCGCTATCGACGTAGGAATTGACGCTACCGGACCAGATCAGGCTGGCATCGGCGAAAGCGGCGCCATTTCCTGCAGCACGATAGAGATGATAGGCCGTCACATAATCGCCGAGCACGTTTGCATTCCAGGTCAGCGCGTTCTGGCCCGCCGCGGGGAAATATGCCGGACCGGTCGGAACTGCTGGGATGGCGGTTGGCGACAGGCTCGGCAAGCCGGTAACGGATAGCGTGGTTTCCCTGGCGAAGCCGCGCCCGACGACGCCGCTCAGCTGGTAGATTTTCAGCGTCAGGCTGCTGATGGATGTACCAAAATCCGTCAGGATCTGCGCACCGGTATAGGTTGCTGTCGGCGATGTCAGGCCCGATATGGTCCGCTTCACGATGCCGCCGGGGCCGGAAAGGATATCGATCTCGTAGGCTTCCGAGGTTTCCGATAGTGGCACGGTGCCAGTGCCGTCGAAGAGGCCACCGCCGAGACGCGTCCGGCGTACCCAGATGAGATTGAGATCGGAACCTGACGCAGCAACAGCGATGTGATCGACGGCATAAGGCTTGAGATCGGCGCCGGTCGTGATCCGCGTGAACCCGTCCACGTCGGCCGCCACCTGGCCGGCGGTCACGACCTTCCACATGACGGACCGGTTGATATCGCTCAACGGCACCACAACCGAGGTCATCTCGCTCGCATCGAGCAGCAGGAAGTAATCCCCGATCCCATGGCCGGCCGTGTAGACCTCCGTCCCGCGGCGGCCGCGCAGGATATGCGACAGCGTGTAACTGCCATCGGCATTCAGGGTGACATCTGCGAACTGGATGATCTCGGCATCACCGTTCGATTTGATGATGGCGGCGACATTGCTGCCGGCATAGACCTCTGCTTCCGTGACACTGGCCAGGGCTTCGTTGCCGGCATCGGTCAGCTGGATCGTGAGCGTATAATCGTCATTCCAGGCGAAGGGATGCGTCGTGTCTGGAAGTGCGGTGACGCAGCTGCCCCAGGTCGCGTCGAGATAGGTGCGGGTTACTTCATCCCAGGTGACGCCTTGGTCATAGCTCCGCATGATGACGCGAGGCGGATTCGTTGCGGCGCTATACCCCGATGTCGCCAGATAGATTCTTGACCCGACACCGCCAGTATCGTCCACATCGCGCGGCAGCGGGATGTTGAGGACAAATAGCTTTCCGATCACAGGCCCGGAGATCACCTGCGCCGGATAGTTGGCATTATCAGCAATCAATGTGCCGCCATAAACCGTCGGGTCCTCGGAAACACTGGTGACATCAAGCGAAAAATCGGCGCCGGTACCAAGCTGGATGATCCGGGCCAGGGTAGATGTCCCATCCGAGTAGGCGAATGTGACGACGTCGGTGCCGTCATATTTCAGATATTTCGGCGGCAGCATATGGCTGTAGTGATGCCGGCTGACCCACGCCGCGTCAACTGCTTGCTCCGCGATCTTCAAAGCATCGGTCCCAGTCATCACGATCGGCAATTGCGCCGTCGTCCGGTTCTGCGAACCCATTGTCGCGACGGGCGCATCGATGCGGCGATATTCCATACTGCCTTGCTGATCCTGCTGATCCTTATTCAGGAACGCGACCGAGACGGAAAACGGCAGATCGACGTCCTGTGTTTCATCATCCGACATGAATTGCGGATTTTTGTCGGAACCGCTGTTGCCGAGCCACATCATGTCGTCTTGCGGAATCGTCACGACGGACGGACCGCCACGCTTCGGGAACTTGATCTTGAAGTCGCTCTCGACAGGATCGAAAAAGAACGCCTGGCCAAGTGCCAGGATATTGTCCTTCACCGCCGATTGATTGGTGACCAGGAAGCCATACACCGGATCGGTCAGCTGCGAGACATCGATGTCACCGGGTCCATACCCGATGCGGCTGCACAGATCGGCGACGATGCTACCATCCGTCGTGCCGTCACCGGTTCCGCGATTGAGATAAATCCGGGTCCAGTTATGTCCGGTAATAAAGGCGACGAGACTGTCTGACTCGGTGTCGTAAACCTGCGGAAAGCTTCCATTCGTGGCGCTGATCGGCCAGACCTGAGTGGTCATCGCGCCGGTCGTCGTATCGAACTGATAAACCACATTGCCCATCATATAAGCGAGGCGGTTGCCGATCAATTTTGTTCCATGTGTCGTGCCGGTAAAAAGACCGCCGGTCACGACCGTCGCCCAAATGACGGTGTCTATCGGCGTAAACAGGTTCTGCTTGTCCGGCTTGTATTTGACCAGCAGGACATCGGACCCCGATCCTTTATTCAGGCGGCATGTGAAGATGATTGTGTCGTCGGTCTGGTCCCACCATCCCGTTCCAACGGTGTTGTAAGTGAGGTAATATCCCGAATATTTTCCAGCCGCTGCGGCGATGTCATCCAAAGAAAGGGGATCGAAATAATCAATCGCGCAGCCTTTCGCCAGGGCCTCAGCACCGCCGCCATAGGTATTTTGAAACAGCGGATAGCCGGCAACGATAACCCGAACGATTTGACCGTCAGCCAGCATGCCATAGGCATAGGCCCAGGATTCGATGGTATCGATCGCGCCGGTACTGGAGAGATCAGTCGCCCCGACCATATAGATCGCCGGCCCATCTCCGGGCGTGCCTTCTGACCAACCAGCTAATTGAATCGGCAGTGAACCAGCGGAGATATCCTCCGCCGCCGACGGGCCGCCATTGACGGTCAAGACGCCGACAAATCCGGTCGCGGCGAAACGGCTGATGATAATCGCATAGGTGTTGACAGCATTGACGCCGAAGTTCTGGATGGAAGCAATATCATCAGCCGTTCCGGTAATCGCCGTGGGATAGCCGGTGAAATCTCCGTCGAGCCCGCCCCGGGCAACCTCCATCAACGTCTCGGGATTGACCTTCAGAAGAGGCGTATCATTATAAGCCGAGCCATCTGAGCCATAAATATAGCCATCGAGACCGACGCCCAAGGCATTCTTCACAAATCCGTTGCCTGCGGAATTGACGATATTTCCGTCTTTCCAGAAATCGAGCGTCATCGTGTCGAGGTTGATGCGCTCCAAATAGGCATTTCCGGTGGATGTCGTATAAGCAACGTTGCGCGTGAGATCCACCGCCAGGAACGAACCTGTCGGCGCCGGTGCTCCAGCAGGTATCGTCAGCGGTGTATAGGGAAATGTCGGCACCGCGTTATAGGTGAACTCGACCTTGATCGTCGGAATGCGATTGGCGAACGGGCTCAAGTCGAGTTCATCGAAGACGATATAGACAAGGCCTCGCCAGGCTGGCGTATTCTCTTCGCCCAGTGCGGCAACGATTGATGGATCCGGCAGCTGGCTGTCATCGCCCGGATAGAAGCGGAACGTAAGGCCGCCCTTCTTGATAACAGGGCCGGTTCCGGTCTTGTCGAAATAGAGCTTGTCGTCGAACCAGATGCGAAGCACATCCTGGGCAGGACCATAGGCAAGACCGAGGGCGAAAGAGGCGGTGTAGTAGAAGGTGATCGCCGTACCAGCGGTATCGCTGCTGCCCTTGCCGCTCTTGCTCTTCTTCTTGTGCTCCTTGAGATCGGTCGACCAGATGATGTTGCCGCCGACGATGACGGTCCCGAAGCCATAGGGGATGAAGGCGCCATAGGCCGAGGACGTAACTTTGAGATCGGAGATGCGCGGGCCTTTTGTCGTCGACCCGCTCGGCACGGCAAAGCTTGCAACGACGGAACCGGCAAGGCTGCCCAATGTGAAGCCGAGGCCGGGACTGCCGAACTCAGAGCCGATCGCCGCACCAAGCAGACCTGCTCCGGTGACAATCGCGGTACGTGCCATTTTCTCAATCGACCTCGGGAAACCTGAAGACGTAGACCAATTTCGCCAACCATTCAGATGTCAGCGGTTCCTCGACGACCTGGCGCAGTCCGGCGGCCGCATGGATCAGATGCGGAACATCGTGCTTTTGCGACTGGATGCCGACATGGCGGATATGCCGGCCGTCACGAAAGACCAGCACGTCGCCTATTTGCCGCATGGTCCTCGGGATGACCTCCTTGAAACCGTTGCCGCGAAAGGCCGCGACGATCTCGGTCGGTATCGGCTCCCGGCCGTAATTGGTGCGGTCCTGAATCTTGAAACCGAGATCCGCGGCGACACAGACGCCTATGCCGATGCAATCGACCCCGCGTCCCGACCTGCCTTGGTGGCGCCATTTGACGCCCAGCCATTTGCGGGCGGCGGCGGCGATCTCAGGTCCCGACACTGACATTGCCGTCACCGATGCCGTAACCGAGGATCGCGATTTCGCCGGTGATATCGTCGAAACCGAGCCGATTGATGATATTGTTGAACTTCTTACAGCCGGATTTAAACAGGTTGCAGCCGGCATAAACGCTGAACTTGTCGCCGGCGACTGGCACGAAAGGCAGCGCATAGCGCAGCCCCATGATCGCGCCTGATGCGGTCCAGTTCTTGACCTCGAGAGAGATGCCGGCATTGAGGCCCGTCTCGAAAGTCAGGACACCGGCGCTGAACCAGCCGTCGATGGCACGCGGTTCCGTCAACGTCACATTGAAGCTGTGCTTGTCCGCGGCGGTCGTCTGGGTTCCTGCCGCCACGATTCCGGCGCGGGTCCAGGCTTCCGCAGCGGTGAAGGCGGCCGTTCCATCGGTCGTCGTGTTGCCGACGGCGTAGTCATAAAATGGTGCCGAGACGTCAGTATGGCCCGGCGTTGTGCAAGTAAAGATGCGGTCATGATAGGCGCTGCTATCGGGCGTCGGGATCATGTCCGGCACCTTGACGATCTGACCGAGCACATAATCCGTATCGCGCTGGACATCGTCAGGCTTGATCGGCACTCGGCACTTGCTATCGCCGAGGCTATGCTGACAGGTCTGACTGTAATAGCTGCCGAGCAATTGCTGCAATTTCTGCATCATCGAGCGGAGCTCGATCTGGAAGAATCCCTGCTTCGTCAGCGAGGCTTGACCAAAATTGCCGCGAAATTCCTTGACCTGCCCCATTGTCGCCGAGGTATCAGACCAATTCACCAGGAAGATGCGGACATCGGCGCCATTGAACTTGCCGCCGATCATGTCGGTCTCGGAGACTTCGGCATCGTCCCAGAAGCCGAAATAGTTCTGCGTCGCCACCGAGTAATCGGTGTTCGTGTCGATGGCGTTCGGAATCGATCCGAAAGACGACGAATAGATTAGGCCCGAGCCGGCCGGATATTCGACATCCTGATCATGTGTCGTGAAGCGGAAGACCTGCGCGTCTTTGCGGGTGACCTGGCAGCACAGCGTCATCTTGGTGAGATCGCCGGCCAGATGTGTATCCATCGGCGCCGTGGCTGCCTTCACAGGCGTAGCTCCACGATATCGAGGCCTTCGGCGGAGCCGATCCGCAGCAGATGGAAATTGATATCCAGTTGGTCAGTATCGAACCGGACCGGGACATCGAACTGGCCGGTCCAATAGATCGCCGTCAACAATGCCGGCGCCGTCCCGATGGTCACGATCCCGGACGTGTAATCGCAGGTGAAATGACTGGAGCCGATGCCTTCAGTGATGATCGTGCTGCCGACCTTGATGCTGAGCGTCGAATTGTTGACCGGCTTCTTGATGATACGCTGGTAGGAGCCAAGGGCGTCGGTATAGGTCTTATTGAGCTGAAACTGTGTCGTGGCGCCATCACCGGTCGCGAACTGCTGATAGGCGGTGACCTGATAATCGGCGAGATCCTGGAAACGGAAGCCGTTCGCCTTGCCGGCGCGACGATGGAAGAACGTGATCATCGCCTGGATATCGGCTTCGCTTTTCATCCAGTGAGTCAGCGTCCAGTGATAGCGCGACTTCGCCCAGTTCTGATTGCGCTTCTCGAAACCCGAATTCAGCGGGAACACTGTCGTGCTGAAACCGGGGCCGCCGACGGCGCCGGCCGCCAGATTCTGCGGCATGCGGATCTCATCGAACCCTGACATCAGCCGTTCCGCGCAAGAGAGGATTGCAAGGCGCGGGCGGCCTTATAGGCGTGTTGAGACGGACTGCGGTTGAAGGCATCCACCGCAGCCGCGGTCTGGAAGTTGAAATGGACGACCAGTTGGCGCTCGCCGTTGCTGTTCGCGGCCTGCGCCGGCTGAAAGTTGCGGATTTCGACCGGGATGCGGCCAGACGGCACCGGGACATAGGCTTCCGGGGTTGATCCCTCGCCGAACATGGCGAGCTGCGGTGTCGATGTGACGCCACCGGCGGAATAGGCACGGATCGGCAGGCGGCCGCGCGAGGTCATAACGCCACCATCGGCGAAGAGCGAACCGATCCAGGAACCGATGCCGGAAAGCCAGCTGCCGCTCGAGGGCACCATGTCGAAGGCACCTGTCGACTGATTTCGGGCCCCGGCGACCGACCCGCTGCCCTGCGTCACATGGTTCATGACGGCGTTCCAGCTCGGTAGCGCATCGTCGCCGTTCATCCAGTTTTTCAGCGGGTTGACGACCGACAGCTTGAGCGCTTCCTGGAAAAGCTCGGAAAGGACAGCATTGCCGACGTTCTGCAGCGATTGAAAGGCGTTGCCACCCTGGACCGCGAACTGGGTGACCGCCTCGCCGATCCGGTCGAATGCCTGGTCGAAGGCGTTCGGCAGCTCAGAGGCGATCGCCTTTTGGCGGGTCAGCTCGGCATTCATGTCCGCGATCGCCGCGGCGTTCGCCAGATACTTCTTGGCGTCGTCACTGGTCAGGTCCTGATGCTGTTTCTCGAGATCGATCTGTGCCTGCGCGACGGCGAGAGCTTTTTGCTGCTGGTTGTCATTGGCCCCGACATTGTCCGTTTGTACTTGGAGCAGGCGCATCTGATAGCCCTGGTCTTCCACGGCCGAGAATAGCTGTAGGGACTTCGCCGCCTTGGTAGCCGCCGCATCGGCCTCACGTGTCCGATCGGCGATCTTGCCGATCTGATCCGCAAAGTCTGCCGCGGCCTTGGTGTTGCCGATGCTCAGCGCCAGCGCCATCTTGTCGTTCAGGTCCTTGGTCGCCGCCGTGATCTGGTTGGTAACCTCGGCCTGGTGTTCGGAGAGCGGGCCGCCCTTCGCCGCGGCGGCCAGGCGTTCCTGCGCGGTGACCTGGTCGTCGAGCGAGCGCACCTGCTGCGCGCCGGCAGTGACGGCATCATTGACCTGCTGATTGAGGATCTGCAGCGTCCGGGCGCCGACATTGATCGGCTGGGTCAGCGCCTCGACGGCAGCCTGCTGGCGTGCCGCGGCGGTAGCGCCTTCGGTCGCGGAGCGCATCCAGGCTTCGCCCGTCGCCAGGGTCAGCCGGGCGTTCAGGGTGAGCTGGGTGTTCTGGTCCCTGATCGCTGTCGTCTGCTGGAGGACAGCATTGGTCGCCGCCAGCTGGCCCTGCTGCTTAATCAGATCCTCGGCATTCGGCTGCGCCAGAATCTGGACGTTGTGGCGGGCAGAATCTTCGGCGGTAAGACGCGCCTGCAGCGCCGGCCGGGTGATCGGACCGGCGGCGGCTACCTGTTTATCGATATTCGACCGGGTAATGGCTTCATCCTGCGGCGTCCGCATCGCCGCCTGTTCGGCGGCGGCGAAGCGGCGTGACGTCAACGCATCCTGAAGGGCCTGATCGCGGGCGGATGAGGCGGCGCCCTGCGGACCCTGGGCCGGCTTATGGCTTTCGAGTTCGATAATGGCCCGATCAAACCGGGCGATTTCGTCCGTCAGCGCCTTTTGTTTGGAGGTGAAGGTGTCATATTTTTGCGCCGCATCGCCCATGTCCTTGGTGAGCGTGCGGAACTGTGCCGCCGCCGCATCGGACTGGGCTTTCTGCTCTTCGGCGGCCTGCTGAGCCTCGACGATGGAACGCTGATTGATCAGGTTCTGAAGGTTGCGCTGCCCGGGGAAGGGCAGGAACTGACCAAGCAAAGCGTGGCTCTGATTGTCGCGGTCTTGCTGCAGCTTTGTGATCTGAGCATCCAAATCAGCAAGCTTCTGCCCGGTCGTCTCCGGGCGCCCGATGCTGTCGGCGGCGTTCCAGAAGTCCTGCCAGAGACGTCCGGTTTCTTTTAAGACTTGCCCGAGATATCCGACATTGTCGGCGACGTTATGGATCCGGCCAGCCAGAGCATCGGAGAGCGCGATCTGCGCCCCGGTCCGATCACCCTGAGCGATCAGCTGCTCGATATAATGGCGCTGCTGTTGATCGAGGAGGTTATATTGGTCGTCAAGCTGCTGCATCCCCTGCTTGGGGTCGCTGAAGAGCTTGGTCAGCTCCGTACCGGCTTTTTCAGCCGTCTGCCCGGTGGCCTTGGCGTAATCCTCGGTCAGGCCGGTCAGCCGTTCGATGACATCGGCGCTGAGCTTGCCGCTGGCCGTCATCTCTGTCGCGACGGAGCGGGCCGACAGGGCGCCGATATTGCTGAATTTCTGCGCCGAGGCGATGATCTGCTCGAGGCGCGTGCTCGTCATGCCAGACGAGTCCGCCGTCAGCCGCATTGCCTGGTTAAAGGCGTTGGCCTGCCTTGATCCCGCTTCAAAAGCGTATCCGAGACCGCCCACTACAAGCGCCGCGCCACCGAGCGCCGCGCCCATGCCAAGCATCGAGGCGCTGACCTTCAAACCACCCTGGATAAGAGCGCCGAAGACCTGTGGCGCCTCGGTTTGGATCATGCGAAGGGGGGAGATGCCGGCGGAGATGCCCTGTACGAAGTTGATCGCCGAGGCCTGAAGCTCCATGCGGCCGATATTATTGAGGCCGAACAGTGAACCGCCACCAGCTGCGGCGCGCTTCTGCGCAGCAGTCACGGCGTCAAGCGCCGTCTGCTCGAACCTGAGGCCCGCCGCAAATTGTTCGGAGGTGATCAGATTGGCTTTGACAAGAGCGGTGCCCTTCGTGACGGCATCGTTATACCGAGCCTGCGCAGTCGTTACCGGGTCATAGCGAGAGACCCAGGATTTCGCGTCGACGTTCTGAGCATCGGCAAATGCCTTGGCCGCTTTCGTGCCAGCATCATATTTGTCATATAGCTTCTGGATCTCGGGCTGAAACGTAGACAGCGCCTGACCAGTAGCATTGGCATATTGCGTGATCGTATTTAGGCCCTTAGCGAGGGCCATCTGTGATTGTGCTAGGGGATCGAGGCTGCGCTGTAACGATTCAAATCGCTGATTGATACGGTCAAGGGATGCTGTCGCAGTCGCAGCTTGTTTGGTCGTCTCAATAAGGCCGGCAAGCGCTTTCTCGACCTCATCGGCGCCGGTCGCTTTGATGACGATCTGATAGATCTTCTGAAAATTATTAGCCATTCTTGGCCTTCTGCCTGCGCTTCATCATGGCGAAAAACTCCTCAGGCGCTTGCGTCGGAATCGGGAACGCTTCCGGTTTCTTGATCATGGGATTGATATCGATCTCGAAATCGAGGCGCGCCTTATGGGCGATTTCGATCCGAGGCATTGGCGTGCGCATTGCCTCGCGTTCGGTAAAGCCGAGCACCCCTCTAGCGATGCCGTAGAGGTGGACGCAGTAGTCCTCGATGCTCAGCCAGGTGAGTTTCCCGCGTCGTTTCCGCTGTCAGATTGCTCGACGAGCGGCTTGCCGCCATTCATCAGCATCAGGATGTAATCGTTGAGCAGCGGCGTCGTCTTCAGCATGCCGGCCTTGAAAATCCGTAGCGGCAGCATCTTGATATCGGCCTTGTCTTCGATATTGGCGCCGATCTGCACGATCGCCGCCTGCGCCTCGATATCCTGGTTGCTGCAGGCTTTCAGGGCACCCTGCAGGCCGCCATAGAGCCTTGAAAGCGATTTCACGGCCTCGATCGTCGGCTCCAGGGTGACAGTTTCATCGCCGAGGACAATCTGCACTTCGCCATCGTTCAAATTCGACATGTTTGCTCCAAAGAAAATGCCGCCGCAGGGATCTGCGACGGCTCAATCAGAAAAGGCTTGGCTGTTACGCGGCCGGCGTTTCTTCCGGTACGCTCGTCAGCTCGATCGCGACGCCGGCCTGGATGACGCTGTTCGCATTCTGGATATTGGTCGTATATCCCATCACCTTGCCCTTGAACTTCTGGGTCGTCGGCGTGCCGCCGGTATGGCTCGGCGTATCCGGCAGCGTAACCTTGAAGTTGTAGTCATTGACCTTGTCGTCATAAGCTGCCTGCAAGGCGGCCTGGCCGGCATCGCTCGGCACGCGCGCCATGCCGCATGCCATGGACCCGGCATTGGTCGGACCCTTCAGTTTGATGTGGATACCGGTGCCGAGGTCGACGAAGTCGATGAGATCGTCTTTGCCGCCCCATTCACCCATGGTGATCACGCGGCCAATCAGGGTCCAACCCGTTTCGGCGTCGAGATCGCCGATGCCGCCGATGTAGAGTTTGGAACCAGAGGCTGGTAACGGTTGTGCAGTCATTGGGGGCTCCATAAAGAAAAAGGCGCCTGGAGGCGCCTCGATCACTGCCTTGCCCAAGGGCTATGAGGGCTGACCGTCTGTCAGACGGTACCTAAAAGCATGAACGGCACCGTCGCGGTCAGCGCGTACCAGGCGCCGTCATCGCTGGACCGCGTGGCGGATGGCTGGATTCGCGGTGACATGAATTGCAAGCCATCGAGTTTCAGCGCGCGGAAAATCTCGCTGAATTGGAACGCGATGCTCCAAAGCTGATCCTCATCCGTCATCACCGGTGCAAAGGCGTTGATGATGAACAAGCCGTCATCCTGCGCGAAACGGCTTCCAACCTCGCCGAGGCCGGTATCGGCCCTGAGATCCAGGATTTCGAGGGCGATCCAATGCGGATCGATGTCCGATATCTGCTTCGGCGGTCCCTTTCCGGGGCGGGCCGGGTTCGGCCAGACGATCGGCGTCGTCGTCCAATGATCCGTGACGTATTGCTTCACGGCCTGGCGGGCTTCGATGATATTCATAGCGGCGTGATCACCACGGCAGGATAGTTGATCGGATCGCCGGCCAGCCGGCCCTTGCGACCCTGCGAATTCTGCAGGATCCAGGGGACCGAGCTGCCATGCGTCCGGCTTGGCTTGGCTTTGCCTGTTCCCGGACCATGCAGGTCGATGAAGGTGTCGTTGATGCGCACGAGATTGCCGAACCGGCTGCGGGCTTCCGGCAGGATCTTCTGCGTCGTGTGGTTCGGCACCTTGAAGACCCGCAGCGGCCCATTGGGGTCAGCGCCGACTTCAAGGATGCGAGAATACGGCTGGTCGTTGCTGATCCAGATCTCTTGGCCCGGCTTCCATGTCTGCTCCAGCGCTTCCCAGGCAACCGGCTCGCCGTTGACGATCGCGAACCAGCTCTGCGAATAGAGGCCGGTTTCGCCCTTCGGCGATTCCCTGATCAGCAGGTCGCGCACTTCGAAAGCCACATCGACAATCGAGCCGAAGCGATAAGCGATGATGCCGAAGGGCCGCACCTGTTCCTCGGCCGCCGGCGACCGGCCGTCGACAATGGTCTGCACCTCGGTCGGCCGGAAACCGCCGGCAGACATTTCCGCGGCCTTCACCTCTTTGGCATAAGCGACATGCAGTTGCTGGACTTCCTGCGGTAGCAATTGCGCAAGGTCGCGCTGCAGCTCGGCGCCGAGATCGACGATGCGGCTGAAATCCTCGGCCATCAGCGGTAATGCTCCTTGACCCAGTCTAACGCCTGCGCCTGGGGATGCCAGGGGTCCGTTTGACCGTGAAAAAAGACGATCCGCGCGTTTGGCGGCAGCTTGCCGGCGGCGCGGGCGATATGGTTGCGATACGAATAGACGCCGTTGACGGTCGACCATCTGTTCTCGTTCGGGCCGAGGCAGGCGGCGATCCAACCCTGATCCGACCCGAAATATCCCATCGCCTTCGACCGCTTCGGGCTCTCGACCGGGTCGAAGGTTTCCCAGACCTGCGACCGGGCTCCGGTATTCATCAGCTGCATGGAGCCGTTATAGGGGCTCATCGGATTGGTATCGCCCCAGATGCAGAAATCCGCCGGCGTGTCCCAGACCGGCACCATGTCGCGCACGATGACGCAGTCCAGATCCAGAATGACAAAGCGCGGACCGAACCAGTCGGACGCCTCCTTGCTGTAGGCCTTCAAGCGGCGGTAGCAGCTCGGATTGCCGGCACCATGCGGCGACGGCACGTTCGCGTGATCGTCCCAGAGCGGCATGATCTCGATATCCGGATCGATATCGCGAGCGTCATCGGTAACGCAAATCACGCGGTGCGGGTTGGCATAATGCCGGTCGACCATCCGCTTCAGGATATTGACGGTTTGGGCACCGAAGATCGACCGATAGGCGCCCTTCGGTTTCCATTTAAAACAGACGATCGACAGCATGATCAGGCGATGCGCTCCCAGGGCGTCTGATAGCGCTTGGGGCGGCCATCGGTTTCCAGCTTACGCTCGGCCTTGATCCGTTTGATCGCCTCGCCGTTCTCTTCCGACTTCCTGATCAGCGTCGTTGTCGAGGCATCCGGGATCACCTCGCGCGGGTAGCGGATGATATGCTCCTTCAGCTGCTCGATCGGCGCCTGCGCACTCAATCGGCCGACGAAGTCGCCATCGGTGCCGTAATAGCCGGCGAACCGCTCATCATAGCCGCCGGCCTTCTCGAAGACCGCTGTCGTCATCAGCCAGCTGTTCGGATGCGGCTTGTATGCGTCCCGTTTCGGCATCGAGACGCGGGCAAACCGAAAGGCGGTGTTCGGGTCGAGGCTACCGGTAATGACGCGGCGCCATGTCTGTTCTGGGACGATGTGGTCCATATCCGTCATCAGGACCCAGTCGGTCTCGGCTTCCTTGACCGCCAAGTTGCGACAGGCATCCTGGTTCCAGGCGATATCCTTCTGCATCCGATAGAGACGCATCGGCAAGCCGAGATCCTCGGCCCAGGCTGGATCTGGCGAGCAGTCATCGACAACGATCAGGCGAAGATGCGTTTTCAGATCAGCCGGCAGCGCGCGGAGCTGGCGGTATTGCTCTGCCAGCATAGAATTGTTGATGTAGAAGCTTAAACAGAGGGTCACATCTCTCATCGGTAACGACCGAAATCCTTGCTGTTGATCTTCGGGAAAGCGTCGATCAGCGACCGCTCACCCACATTGATGACCTCGATCCCGGCCGCGTGGCATTTACCGCCGGCGCAATGGAATTCCATTGCCCAAGCATTGTATTTCCCCTGTTTGGTCGCGCCGCCAGGTGCCCACGGATAATCTGGAAACCAGTGCCCTGCCCCGTTAGGGCCCTTCTGCATGTCGAAGCCGATCAGGAAGATCCGTTTCGGTCGCATCTGGTAGGCGAGATTGAAGGCGCAGAGCCCGGAATTCGTCCCATTCAAGATGCCGGGCTCGTCCGAGAAGACCGCCGATCTATGATCACATTCGAAAGGCTTCAGCGACGGCCAGGGCTTCACATTCTTCAGCGCCGCGGCGCGGATATGCGCCGGCATGTTGCAGAACGCCAGATGCGCGGCGCGATGCTCGGTCCAAAGCCGGTCCATTGAGACGACATGATCGCAGTGCGCATGGATGGCGCTGTCATTGACCCCGATCACCAGACCCGGCAGCTGCGTCAGGTCCAGCAGGCCCGCCGACCAGCCGCCTGCCAGGACCGTGATCTGGTCAGGCATGCCCGAAAACGAGCCTTTCGAACTTGCGATCCTGATGGATGACCTCGGCCCGGCCGAAATCCGCCTCGAGCTCTTCGCGCCAGTCGGTGCGGCCACGCCGGAGATCGACGATCATGCGCGTACCATTCTTCCAGCCATCGAGGGCGAATTCGGCATAGGCCGCCGGCGGCAGATGAAAGCACCAAGCCTGGCAGCTGAGGATCAGGTCGAACTTGGTCTCGGTCGAACGCGAAGCCGGCGGGAAATAGCCGAAGGTCTCGATGCCATTCGCCGCCAGAAAACGGGCCGTCACCCGCATGTCATTGAACGGCCGTATGGTCTGCGCGAAAATCGGCTGATCGGCGACGCCGTCCAGGACGAAAACATCGGTGCCGCCGTAATGCAGGCTCAGCAGCGCATCTATACCGCCCATCCCACCGCCGATATCGCAGATCGCGCCGCAGGCTTCCGGCAGGTAGGGCAACGCGGTCTCGTACCAGTCGAACAGCGATGTCTTATAGGCTTCCAGCCAAGCCGCCCGATTGCCGACGATGTCGTTCAGCCGGCCGCGTTGGATCGCCAGGAAAGCGAAGGCTTCGTCGCTGACCTGCGGGGTCCAGTCGGCGCGGCTGATCATTTCCGGAACCAGAACCGGGCTTCCTTGTCATCGCCTTCGCGGCGATAGGCGCCCTTCCAGCCCTGCTCCTGGAACTTGGCATGCCACCAATCGGCCGGCTTCACCAAAAGATGGGCGTTGCGGCCATCCGGCAGGATCGTCCGCGCCGGCCGGGTCGAGATGACGACATAGAGCGCCTTGCCGGCGAGCCGGAACAGATGATCGAGCACCGCATCCAGTTTTTCCGGCTCGACGTGTTCAAGGACATCGGTGCAGACGACCAGATCGACCGGCTTCGGCATGCCATTCTTGCCCTCGATGCCGGCGTCGTATTGCATGACGCGGCGCGGCGCCATTGCTTCGGCCAGTTTGCCGGTACCGCATCCATAGTCCAGGATGGTCGCCGCCTCGAACTCGTCCGCCAGGCGCCGCGCTTCATCGGCATGCTTGCCGCCATCGCCGCCCCAGCCCTTCACGTTCTTTCGGACCAGAGCGAGCGTCTGCCGGTAAGCCGGCGAACAGAGGTCATCCTGACTGTAACGGTAGATGCCAGCGTGCCGCGCGAACATGCCGACGTGGCCAAGATCGAGCGCATGGACGCCCTTGCGCGCCAGCCGCTCGGCGAGGACCGTCGCGGTAGCGCCGAGGCACATGATCACGGTGCCGGCCGGCGTCCCGATCCGCTCCTCGATCTCGTCGACATGCCGATAGGCATGCTTGGTCCAGCCGCCCTCGGTCACCGGCCGCAGATCCTCGATCACGGTCAGCTTGCCGGTCTCTTCGAGCATCTCCGGGCGTAGCGACCGGCGGTCGCCGAGCACGAGGGTGACGTCTTTGCCGCGCCAGAGCGACCAGATGGCATCCCAATAGGCCAGCGTGTCGATATGCGGCGCATTGTCTGGCCGGGTGATGAAGCTCGAATAGAACGGACCCTTACCGAGCAGCCTGCCGGCCGGGCCGTCGGCATATTTCTGCCAGGAGATCGCCCGGGGGCTTTGCGCGATGTTCGGGATCCCAACCATACAGGACGTCGGCTGCGCCAGGATCGCGCGCAGTTCGGCGGCGAGCCGGTCATCTGCCTCCTGACTGACACATTTGCGGCCGATCGCCAGATTGAACTCACCGTCTCCATAACGGGCGATCGAGCGCGACTTGCAGGCCTCGATCGTCTCGAATTCGCCGATCACGTCAGGATAGGGCAAGCGCTTGCTCCAAACTCATGCGGGGAAAGCACGTCAAAGCCGTGGCCCGCGTCGCGTTGATGATCTTGATCGGCCGGTCCCGCCTGGCCGCGGCTTCGGCCAGCGTTGCGAAGTTCTCGCGCCACTGCCGGAAATGCGACTCTTCGGGATTGCGGAGCGGCTCCGGGTGCCGGCCGAAGAAGTGCGCGCCGGTCATGTCGTAACCGAGCAGCACGATCGGTGCGGCGCCATTGTTCAGGTGGACCGCCAGATTGACGGCCGAGTAACCGGAATTGGCACCGGTGCAGAGATAGCGCCGATCGGCAGCCAATCCCGTCATCCGGTTCCAGAGCATTACTTTGCAGCCGGCCGGGTTCGTCCGGTCCGTCGTCACCCGCATGCCGACGAATTCCTCCGGCTTCGGACCCTTTGCCTGCCACCAGGAAGCGTCAGCGGCAAACAGGCAGTCCGCCCAGGGTGCCAGGCGCCAGCAGTCATTGACGGCGACCACTCTGCGGCCGCGGCAGAGATCGACATCCGCCTGCGTCAGGCTGGCGCCGGAGGCGATGCAGATCACCGTCTCACCGGCCCAGATCGGGTCGGCCCGCCAAGCCAGCTCGGGCCGAGCGACCGAGCCGGACCATTTCGCCGTCGAATGGATCATCGTCAGCCGACCAGCTGACAATTGATCCTGACCAGGACGTCATCCATTTTGATAGGGTTGCTGGCCTTTATTTCCCGGTCGCGCCCATCGGCGCTAATGATGTCGCCAACATCGGGCCATTGCTGGCCGCCGGCAGCCGTGCCGAAACCTGCCGGGATATCGGTTGGCGAGAAAACGACGAGAACATATTGCTGCTGGACACCACCGGCCAGCTCATCGCTACCGCGCCCCTTGGTCCAGGTCCGGTGCATGGTCTTGCAAGTGTACTGCTCGAGATTCGTCAGGCTGCCATCGATCCGTTTCTTGACCGTGACGGTCTTGCCATTATTAGCCAGCTGCCGATCCAGCATGCTGATCGCTTCTTCGGGACTCATGCGACGACGCCGACCCGGTAATTGTCCAGAATGGCAGCGATGTCGCTCGGCATCTGCTTGTCGCCGACCGAGCCGATCCAATATTGCGCTGCGCCGACATCCGGCACGTCCTCGGATTTCAGCAGCGGATCACGCTTGCGGGCGAAGTGCCGGGCCCTCACCAGCGAAATCGCCGCGTCCTGGATATCGGCCGGCAGGGCTGAGGCGTCGCCGGCGATATATCCGCTATCGGTCGGCAGGATAAAACCGGCTTCATAGACGGCGATCACCGGCCGAGCGGCCCATTTACTGACATCGCCGGCGACATCGAGGCGCAGCAGCTTGCCGTTCGTCTTGTCGAGGCGATAATCGACGCCTTCCGCAATGTCATCGCCGTCCAGCGTCACTGATATGGTTGACAGAACCGGAAACGACGAAAGCCGGAGCTCTTCTCGCGCATCGGGGTATTGCCAGTCGAAGGGCTGGAAATCGGCGAGGAATTCATCCTGGACAGTGCGCAATCCGAAAACGCGGTTGCAATATTGGGCGATAATGGCGCTCACCCGCGTGATGGCCTTCTCCGTCCATGCCTGAGCCGCGTCGGCCAAGCCGAGTTCAAGCTGGACATCCGACCAGGTCGTCAGCGCGGCGCTGCCGGCTGGCGTCAGGACCGTGCTGACGACCCGCATCGTTCTGGGCCTTACTGACCGGCCTGACGCTGCCGGTTCTCGGCGGGACGCGCATCGCGGGTCTGATAGCTTTTCGCCGCACCCCTTTCAATCAGGCCTTTGGCGGCATCGTCACGGATCTCCGCAACGTCGCCCTTCACATAGGGGGTAACGGTCTTCTGGAACTCGACAACCATGAGGAAACTCCGAAGGAAGGCGCCGGCGCCGGGATGGCGCCGGCCAGGCTCACCGCAGCGCTTAGACGTGCGGGATCGTGTCGAAGCCGGTGAAGATGAGCTCGCTCACCACTTCGCAGGTGTCGGTATTGGTCGCCGACAGGTCCGGCGTGAACATCGCGCGCACCCAGCGCTTCGCACCGGACAGATTGACGCTGTTCTGCACCTGCCCGCGCTCGGTCGAGCCGCCGCTCTGGCCGGTGGCGACGACACCGGGATCGGTCAGCGTCAGATAGGTCGCCCAATTGGTCGCCCCATCATCACTGTGCTGGATCGAGACGCTCTTGATGCTGAGGGTCTTCGCCGCAGCGAGGACCGCCTCGAACAGGATCGTCAGCACAGCCGCGGGCGGCATGCGCATGGCTTCCCGGTCGATGGCAAGCCCGGTGACGTTGTGATTATCCGGCGTGGCGCCGGCGGTGACATCCTGGATCGTGCTGGCGATGACCGCCTTCAGCACGCTGCCCGGATCGGTAGCGAGAATCCGCTGCATAGTAATCTCCTCTGTTCGGATGGGCGGGTCTCGCCGCCCAGCCGGTTAGCTGACGGTTAGAACTTCCACTTGACGGCGGTGATCAAGGCGGCGGCGGTATCATGCCGGGCGTGGAAATCATGCTCGGCGATACCGCGGATCAGCGTCTCGTCGCGCTCGAAGGCGTTACGCTGCGAACCGTCCGACGCCGTGTAGGTGGCGTCAGTCGACATCGCGAGACCGAGGGCGAGAGAATCGAAGATCATCAGCTGCGACATATCGGAGAAATAAACCTCCGATTCGTCGCCGCCGCCGCCGAGGTTGGCCGGGATCGCGGTCGTCGATTTGAACGAATAGCCGAGCAAGGTCTTGCTCTCGCTCATCTCGTCTTTGTAGACGTAGAACCCGTTCGCATTCTTCAGGTTCTTGAGATAGAGCTCCGTGCGCGGATTGAAGAACCAAGCCGGGCTCAACATCGGAATATTGGCCTGCTGGAGCTTCAGGATGGCATTATTGAGCTCAGCCGAAACGGTATCCAGCGTCGGCGTGCCGTTACTCGCGAAGCTGTTGGCGGCACGGGTAGCGATGGTTTTCAGGCCGGTCGGATAGTCCTGAGTACCGTCGCCGCGCAGGAAGGCAAAATCTTCCGTGCGGGCCAGGCCGAGGACGATGTCCTGCTGGACCATGCGATCGGTCTGCGGCGAAGCATAACGCAGCAGATCGTTGCTGATCGGGGTCAGGACGCGCAGCTTCTTGAAGGTCGCGACGATATCATCGACCTTCATCTGCTCGGCCGAGAGCGCGCCGCCCTCGGAACCGTAGCTGCCGGCGACGCCAGAGGTCTGGCGGGCCATGCGCATGGTGCCGCGCGGCATCGGCACGACGACGGGGCCGCTGGAACGGACGACGGTCGCCGGGCGCAGCAGCTCGATCACCTGGTCGGCGAAGTCTTCCGGCACCAGCGCGCCGCCGTCAGCCGCGACTGCCGTGCTCAGCGCCTTGGTGACGATATCGTCATCACCATAAGTGCGCTGGGCATGCTCTGCCGCCTGGAACATATTGCCATGGCCGGCATAGAGCGACTTCACATACCGGCCGACCGGATAGTCCTCGCCCTTGGCCTTGGCCGGCACGGTAGCCGGCTGAGCGCCGCCACCGACCGGTTTCGCCTTGGCAGCGCTGGCGCGGAAGGCGCGGTCAAGATTGGAGATTTCGGTATCGAGCGCCTCAATATCCTTCTCCGCGGTATCAAACTCCTTCTGGACTTCCGGCGTCATTTCAGCCGCCGGCATCTCGGCGATCGCGTTCATGCGATCGGAGAGCTGGATGCGCTTGGCTTCCAGCTCAGCTCGCTTCTTGGCCATAAGAGGCTCCTTCGTTGGGACGCGGCGACATCACGTCGCTGCTGCCTTGCCCAAGGGCGGAACGGGCTATCCGGCGGCCTGCCGGAAAGGCTCAGGCGATTTTCTTCGCCCGTTTGGTGATTGCTTCCTTGGTGCGGATCTGGGCCACGGTCTTGCGCAGGGCGATCGCCAGCGCTTCGTCGGTCTCTTCCTTGGCCATCGCCATGAGTGCCTCGGCACCGGCTTGCAACAGGTTGGCGAGCATGCCGGGGACCAGCGAATCGTCACCCTCCCACTCCGCCTCATCTTCGGCGCAGTACTGCAGCCAGCCCAGCTGATCGAGCAGGCAGGCAAGCTGCGCCACGTCATAGAGGCCCTTGGTCTTGAAACGATCGAGCAGCTTCGTCTTGATCTCGGCAATTGCCTTGTCGTTTTTCATCTTCGCCTCATAGCTATCGATGACGCTCCGGGCCTTTTCCTTGGCTGCGTCGGGGATATCGGTACCGGAAAGTCGGGATGCCGCGGCGCGGAGGCCACCCGGCATGGCCTTCAGCTCGCCGTCGATCAGCTCGGCAAAGGGCAGTTTGTAGCCGCCGCGCTCGGTGGCGTTCTTCAGGTCATAGACCAGGAAGCCGCGCTTCGCCTTGTCGACATCGATCGTGCCGTCTTCGCCCGCGGCATCGTCGAGCATCTTCTTGGCGGCCGCCGGGCCGTCCCAGGTACCATCGTCGCCAAGCGGCAGGTCACCCGAGGCGCCGACACGCCAATCGGTCTCGTCGGCCTTCGTGGCAATGGTCGATTTCAGATGGAGGCCCTTGTCGAGCACCAGCGGTGTCGAGGGGTCCGCAAGCCATGCCTTGAGCACTTCACCGGCCCTGGCGATCGCTTCGCGCGTCATATGCTCGTCGGCCTCCAGCCAGAAATGGGCGCCCTCATGCCCGGCGGATTTCGCGGTCGTCACGGCGTTCTCGTTGCAGCCGATGCCGACACAGGAAAGCTCGAGGAACTTCCACTTAGTGAAGATGATGCCGCCGCCCCGCCGCGGTTCGGCCTCTTCCGGATCGAAGCCCACGGAGACATCGGTCAGGACGCCGGACTTGTAGAGCTCGCATGCAAGATCGGCGAGCGGACTGATGCCCTTCTCCAGGAAGGTGATGACGGCATCGACCGACTTATCAGTGATCGTCACCTCAGCGCTGCCGAGCGTGTTGGCGATCTTCGATTCGTGATCAGCGAAGACCTTGACCGTCTGCGTATTGCCGCGCAGCGAGCAGCCCTTCGGGATCAGGATATCGCCGACCATATCGACCGTCGCATCCGAGGCGCGGGCGCGAATCTGCCTATCGCCCAGACCTTCGCTCTTCACGACGGCGGCGTTAGCGAATTTCTTGTTCATCTCACACCTTCTCGGATTGACCTGCGGGCGGACGGCCGGCCCCGTCGTCGGCCGATCCATTGATGTCGCTGCCCTGCGGCACCATGCTCGATGGAACCAGCAGCTTGTCGCCGTCCGGGTCCTGCTTGAGATTCTCGGCCTTGCGGGCTTCGTTCTGCTTGAGGAAGCCGCTCATGATGCCGGTGCGATAGTTGGTATAGCGGGTCTGGACATCGGCCCGGGCGAGCTGCGTCTCATCGAAATCGATCTCATAATCTGAAAGGTCGAGATCGAAGGCACGCTCCAGGCTTGTCTCCCAGCGCTCGAGGTCCGGCATGATCGTGTTGTTGACGTAATCCTGGTCCTGCTGGGCAAGCGAGGCCTTGGCGACACCGTCCATCATGCCGACCTTATGCGGCGGCATCCGGAAGAAGCGGCAGATTTCCAGGATCTGATCCTTGCGGGACTGGGAGAATTCCATATCGACGGAATTCATGCCGAGTTTTTCCCAGCTGAGGCCGTTCTCCAGCACAGGAGTAGCGCCGGTATTGTTCAAGCCGGCGGTCAGCGTCCGCCAAACCGACTTCAGCCGATCGGCTCCTTCCTGGGTCAGCGATTTGTCGGTCTTCAGCACACCGGAGGGCCGGGCGCCGTTACCGATCCACCGCGCAGCCTGCTGTTCCTGCGCCATGGCAAGGCCGATTGCTTCCCGCGCCAGCTGCATCCGCGAATAGCCGAGCAGCGTGTTCAAAGTCAGGCCGCGCAGATGGATCATGTCCTCGGCGGCGATGACCGGGCCATAATCGACCAGCTTCGCCTGCTCCCAAAGGCCGAGGCGCGCGACGTTATACATCAGCCTGCCATCCGGCCCGGCCATCATGATGACCTGCGCCGGGTTTATCGGTATCGCTTCCTCGATATTGCCACGGCGATCATAGAGCTTCACTGCATAGGCGTTGTGGTGCAGCAGGCTATTGAGTTCCATCTGCTCGACGAACTGGAACCAGGTCTGAAAATCGTTCGGGCGTTTCAGCAGCATGGCGATCGGGTGCTGCTTCGGGCCAATTTCCGCCCTGTCGCCGTCCGGCAGCTGGCGGAAGAGCCTGGCGGTGCAGCGCGCGACATCCTCGGCACGGATCGAGACGCAGGCAAAGACCGTCGAGACTTGCAGGGCTGTCACCTGATTCATGGTGACGCCAGTCAGCGATCGGACGGAGCCGGCCAGTGACGGCGCCCCGAACGTACCACCCGACCAGGTGCCGCCCTCGGCCGCTGCTGCTTTTGCTTCGGGCGCAGAGATGCGCTCGCCCGTCGCAGCGTCGCGGCTGAACAGTCGTTTCAGGAAGCTCATTTCGCCTCAAGCAAGGATGATTGCGTCGCGTTCGTTGTAGATGAAGGCGCCGGCCGCCTCGGGGTTCAGAGCCATGCAGGCGACCGCATCAAAGGTCGCCATCAGTGGATCAATCTTGGCCGAGCCGGAGACCTGCTTTGTGATCAGGATCGCATTGCCTTTAGGTTCAACCTTCGCGTTGCCGACGCACCAGTCCATCAACCGCGAGCCGCTATGAGCGAAATACGGGCCCGCCAATTGCCGTTCTGCCGTCTTGATCGTGGGCGTCAGAGCCCAGCCCTGCTGCACGGCGACGATCATGCCGCCCTGATCGGCAGAAAAGCCTCGGCGCGCCAGGGCATCGACAATCTCAGTGATGCCGGCCCTGTCGACGCCGATTCCTTCCTTTTCCGGCAGCAACCCACGGCGCTCGATGATCTCGATGATGCTGCAGACACCGATCACGTCCTGACCGATCTCGCCGACCAGCGTAAGATCGCCATCTTTCTCGAAATCCAGGAGACGCGGCGCGATCTCCTTGCGTCTCTCCAGCACGATCGGGTGCGCCCAGGCATGCGTCCACAGCAGCCAACGGCGCGTCTTCTTCTCGCGCCCGAGCACGGCCAAGCCGAGCAAGTCGTCGAGGCCGCCGCCATCGATGCCGACCGTTACGACCTCGCTACGATCGAGCAGCTCATTGAGGGTGAGCGAAGTATCAGCCCTCTGTTCCCAATAATCGGCACCAGCCCAGCGGTCCGTCTGCAGGCCAATGCCGATCTCGACATCGAAATGCTGCGATGCGAACAGCGCGAGCTGTGCGGCTCCCTGCCGTTCCGCGCTTTCCAGCTCGCGACGGAGAAAATCGAGGCTCACCGAGCGGTTCAGGTTTGGATTAATCAGGCTCCAATAACGCTCGTCTTTCCACGCTTCACGGCCAAGACTTTGCGGCAGCTCATAGATGATCGGCAGCAGCGGCAGAATCAATTTGCCATCGCGGACGTCGCGGGCTCTGGTTAGTTCCGCTTTGAAAACGCCCGCCGGCGGGCTCTTCGATTGGGTCGTGATTTGGATCAGGAACCCATCCGGGCGCGCCGCCATGGCCCCGCGGATCTCGATGAAGATCTCTGCTGCTGCCGCCTTATCGGCAAAGACGTGCGTTTCATCGATCAGCGTTCCGACCTGCTTGCCGCCGGTGATGACGTCGGTATCGGCTGCCTTGACCTGCAGCGTGGCGCCGGTGCGCCGATGTGTGATTTTTCTGATATGCGGTTGGAGCTGAAAGAGCTTTTCCAGCTCTGGGTCGGCCCGAATGGTGCCCGACGCTTGCAAAAAGACGATGTCAGCAACACCCTTGGTCGGCGCGACGAGGATATATTCGCCCTCGGGGCGCCGGTTCAGGATCAGAGCCTCGACCATGATCGCGGCGGCTGATGATGACTTGCCGTTTTTCTTTGGGATGACCCAGAAAAACTCCTGGATCATCCGGACATTGTTGTCTGGATCGTAGGATCCAAAGATCGCTTCAACGATCGGGAAGACCCAGGGTCCGGATACTTCGCCGAGCGTCGGCTTGCCATGCATATCGGGCACACGAAGCCGCTTATAGACGCGGAGCGCCTTTGCCGCCTCTTCGGTAAAGAGTGGCAGGTCTGGCACGAGCGTCTGCCCGCAGAGGAACCGCTGTTCCCAATCCGGGCAGGCCGTCAGCCAGGCGCCCATCAGTTCACGCGCGTACCCGGCGTTTTCAGATCATTGCCCCAGCCGGTGCCAACGCCGGCCGTTTCCGCCGCGTCGGCGGCCTGTTCCTTCTTGCCCTTGACGGTCGACCTGGGTTCTCTCCTGCTGTCGCCGGTGAAGGCATCCTCGGCGGCGACCAGGCCGAACTTGTGATCAAGATGGCGTATCGCCGTGACATTGCCAGCGTTTGCTGCCTTGCGCAGCCGCCTGAGATTCGCCGCCATTTCCTTCTGATGTGCGGCGGCGAGTTCGATCGCAAAATGCTTCAGCAGGGTATTGCGGCAGATGCCTAGTTCGGTCGCGATGCCATCATCCGACATGCCGCCGGCCTTGAAGAGCATGACGTCACGACGCTGCACAGCCGTCGGCCTGAAAGCTGCTTTCCGCTTTCCAGCCATGATTTGCGAATTCTCCAATTTGTGCACAAACCGAGCGCAGGGCCCGGAATTTCGGCGGACGAAAAATTTTCTGCGCATGCCACCGACGCGGTCCTAGCACCTGTTCGGCATCGCAGAATTAAACCCCCATCCCCTTGCAATTGCTTGCAAATCGATTGTCACCAGACTTTCGCCGCGCGTTCGGCGCGCTTCGCGTTCGTCTTGATGGTATGGCAGCTGCCGCATAAGAGCTTGATATTGCTGTCTTCCAGCGGCGCGCCGCCGTCCTTCAGCTCGACGATATGGTCACCGAAGACACGGATCGGCTTGCCTTCGCTGTCATGGGTCCGGGTGCATTCCTCGCAGCGCCGGCCGCGCGCCTTGACGATCCCGGCGATCAGCTGGCGCCATTCCGGACTGCCGTAGAATGGGTCACGTTGCTTCGGCCTTGGCGCCATTAACGGCTGGCGCAGCGGCTGCACCCGGCTGGACAGGGTAACCAGCCGTCGCTTCGTCATGCCATCTCCGAAAAAGCAAAAGCCCCAGCCATGAGGCTCGGGGCTTTGGGGATGTGCGGCACTTCGATTTAGGCGCAGCTATCCCAGCGCCACTAGATACTGATGGTTAAGGCGCCCGTTTGTCAATAGCTTGATCATTGCGCTTCCATGTACGGCCTTTGGCAATCGCTCTAATGGTCTCTTTGTTGACACCGAACATTGCCGCTAAATCGTTAAAATCATGCAGCTTTATGGCAAGCAGACGTCTAATACGAGACACCTGCTCCTCAGTAAGCTTGGCCGCACCGGCCCGATCTCCGTAAGCGGCTCTGCCTAACTTGCCGTTGTCCCGGGCAGTCTCGACGCGCGTCGATAGGCTCATGTGCCAAGGATTAACGCACTTGGAGTCGTGGCAACTCATTCGAATATCCAAGCCGTCGATCGATTCGCCCCGGATCAGCGCCCAGGACACCCGGCGCGCAAAGAACTTCCTGCCAGCAACCACGATCACTGGCCGGCCGCCGTTCGATCCACCCAACCAGCGCCAACATCCCCATCCCGCGGACCTGTCCACGCGGTGCCAGAATTTCTCCATCTCGGCCGGTGTGAGCGAAGGAATGTCCTGTTGATGTTTTAATCCAATGAATCTTCTCACGGCGACCTCACTTTCGATGCTTCTGTGCCACATACCGCTGTAGCTCGGCCTGCCGGATCTTCACATGGAACCCGACAATCCGTTCGAACAGGTGCTTGTCGGGGCACTGATCCTCGTTAACGATTACGCCCTGCGCCATTGGCACGTAACGCCGCAGGCCGGCGTCATGGACATCGCGCAGCCATTGAACCAGGCGGCTGTAGATGTCCTCCTCGGCCTGGGACATGAACGGCGCCGCGTGCCGCTGCACCCGCGCTGGATCGAATGATCGCACCAGAAGGGCTGAACAGCGCATCGTGAAGGCGTCATAGAGCTCCTGGATGCTCTCGACCTTCTCGCGTTCCCAGTGCGTCCAGAAAGGCTGGCTGGCAGCTGCACGCATGATCATCTCATCGGTCGGGGCCCAGCCATCCCAGACGTCGGCCTCGCGGGTCGGTCGACGCTTTGCCATGATCATCTATCTCCCCCAAATGCGCTGACCGATGGTAATCAGAACCTGCCGCTCGCTTTCGGCCAGGCGACAATCATCGAGCCGAATATCGAAGAAACCGGCATGGAAGGCGCGGCGCCGATAGTCCTCGATCTGCTCCGGACTCAACGTGCAAATGCTGCTCTGCCAGCCGCCCAATGGGCTCGTCGGGTCACGCCGCATCGGTCTTGCCCTCGAGCAGATGCTTCGGCGCCAGACAGCCGGGTTCATTGGGCTTTGCGCCCCAGATCGCGTTCCATGTGCCCTTGGCGCGGAAGGTCTCGATGCGGAGCTGCCAAGTGAAATCATCCGGGCCGGAAACGGTTTGCGGCCGCGATTGCCGGTCTCCTGCTGATGCCGATCCGGCCTTCATCGGCTTGGCAGCCGTGGCGATCGCATTGGCAATGCGCGTCTCGAAATACTTCAGCGTTCCCGGGATGGTTTCGTTTTGCGCCTTTGCCTGCTGAAACCCTGCCTGAAACACCTCCCTGCAAAGCATCAGATCGGCACCCGCGGCGAGGTATTTCCGAGCCTGCGTCGCATCGCTGCCATGGATGAAGGGCCGAGCTTGTTTCGGCCCGAATGTCAGGACGCGCTCCCGATCGAAGGCAGAAATGACCTGAACGAAATCCTTGTCGTTTGGATCAGGCTCAACCATTCCCCTCCCGCCATCAGACCATTCGCGGCCGGTGTTGAGTTTTGGCGAAGGGGGTAAGGGGGATTGAATCTCTTCCCTCTTCCCTTTATCTCCTCCATCCTCCATCAGCAGCGCCGTTTCTCCTTTTTGGGGAAATTGCTCTTGCTGAGGCTTCGACGTTTCGGAAATCGGCTTATCTAAGCAGACGTAAATTCGGATTTCCGGTGTGGTGGGATGGGTCGAATTCGGAGATTTTGGCTTCTGATACTTCCTGAAATTCCGAATTGCGCCGTACTTACGGCCTTCGATGGTGAAGGATTTGATCGCATTAACGGCTTCAATCTGAGCCAGTAACTCACTGACATCGCCGTCTTTTGTCGGTCGCAGTTTCAAGCGGAGCGTGAGTGGCTTCCACTCAAAAATGCCCTGGTCGTCGGCTTCCGTCCAAAGGCCGATCAGAAAGACCTGTGCGTCGGACGATAAGGTGACGAATGATTCGTCGGTAAAGGTGCCGGGATGAATAGATCGTATACGCGCCATCAATATTCCCCGTGTTGCAAATCATCGAAGCGCTGCGCCTCGCCAAGGAAGGCTACCTGGACTGCGCCGCCGGAGCCGAAGCGCTGCTTGCCGATGATGATCTCGGCGACACCGCGGCAGCGCTCCATATCGGCCTGGTGATCGTTCCAGCGCTCCTTGAACGAGGCATCACCCTCGCCGGGCTTGCGGCGCGGCTCACCCCTTTCGAGGTAATATTCCTCCCGGTAGAACAGCAAAACCTGGTCGGCATCCTGCTCGATCGAGCCGGATTCCCGGAGATCCGACACCATCGGCCGCTTGTCATCGCGCCCTTCGACGCCGCGGTTGATCTGAGATAGCGCCAAAACGGGCACCCGCAGGCTCTTTGCCATCAGCTTCAGCTCGCGGGTGATCTTGGTCAGTTCCTCGACGCGGTTGGCGTTGCGCGAGCCGCCTTCGCCGGTGATCAGCTGCAGATAGTCGATGATGACGATGCCGGGCTTGCCGGGCTGCAGGATGCCGCGGGCTTTGGCTTCGATCATCGAAGTTGTGATGCGCGCTTGGTCGATGATATGGATCGGCAAGCTGCTGATCCGCCGCTTCGCCTCAATCAGCTCGCTGAATTCCCGGTCACTGATCTTGCCGGTCCGCTGTTTCTCGGTGCCGATCCCGGTCTCCATGGCGAGGATGCGCTGGAAGAGCTGTTCGGATGACATTTCCTTCGAGAAGAAGGCCGATGGGATGCCGCCATAGGCCGCCCGCCAGGCGCAGGTGGCGGCGAAGACCGTCTTGCCCATTCCCGGTCGCCCGCCACCGATGACGAGCTCACCAGGGAAGAAGCCACCGAGTTTCCGGTCGAGATCGGCAAGGCCGGTTGGAATGCCACCGACAGGGGCCTTGGCAAGGTAGGACGCCTCGATCGCCTGCAGCGCCCTGTCGCCGATCGATTCAAGCGTTTCCTCCTCTCTCGGTCCCTGCAGCGTCACCTCGAGGTCGATCAGCTTCTGGCGGTGATCTGCGATGATCTTCGCGGTCGCTTGCTGCGGCGTCAGGGAAAAGCTGCCGGCGTCGATCTCGAAGCGGTCATTGATCGCGCTGTTCGAGAGCTCCGCGGATACGCGCATCATATCGCGCCGGACGTGGGCCTCGAGTATCGGCCGCCCGTAATCCTCTGCGTCGATCACGCTGACCACGCCTTGAGCAAGCCGCACAAGGTATTGCTGCGGTGTCATATCCTGACGATCGGCGAAGGCCCGGTCGCTGGCAAAGTATGGCAGGAGCGAGACCGGGCTGATCTTGGCCTTCTCCTTGGCCATGGCGTGCATGGCCTCGAAGATCCGGGCACGCAGCGGGTCGCCGAAATGGCTCGGCTCCAGCCACCCATTGACGCGGTGAATGACCGAATTGTCCGCCATGATCGCGGCGAGCAGGGCGATTTCGGCTTCCGGCACGAAGAGATGCTCCGGGAACTCGATCTTGGGCTGTTGTTGAGTCGGCATGTTGCCCATCAGGCCGCCTCTCGCCTCAGCCAAAAGCTCTGCGGCGGTCCTTTATGGTCGTGGTCCCATACAATCCAGAGGTAATCGGTCTTGCCGCCCTTGGCCTTGATCTCGCCGGCCTGTAGCAGCCGGCCAGGCGGCATCGATGGCCTGGTGCTAAGGAAATAAAGCCGCGCAACCGGCGTCTCGGTGAAGAGGCTATGGCGCGTCTGGCTGAAAGGGAATTGCTGCTGGACAAGCGCCGCGACCTTATGCTCGGCAAGATCAAGCGCTCGGCGGATGAAGCGCTCGGCGTCTTTGTAGGGTGGGTTGAAGATGAGATTCTGATACCGGCAGCGTGCGTTGAAGAAGTCCATGCGCTCGATGCCTGCTGCCTTCGGCGCAATGTCAGAACCGACAATTGCACCCCCCGATCGCTCGACGGCGAGCATGATGTTGCCGCCGCCAGCACAAGGGTCATAACTTTGGCCGACAAACCGCTCATGCTTCAGGAGCAGCTCGGTGCACCAGATCGGGTCGACGTACCAATCATCTTGCGATCGGTCATAGACCGGCACGTCGCGGAAGGATTTCGCGGCTGAACTCATGCCTGCACCGCCAGTCCCGCGGCATCCTGGATCGCCCGCAGCCGCGCCTGGTGAGGCGGCTCCATGGCCCAGCCTTCGGCATAAACCGTCCGGATGCGGATTTCGAACGGCGCCAGTTTGCGGCGAAGATGCGAGATATGGACACCGAGAAGGTTAGTGCTGGGTGCCATGTCGCGGCCCTCGATATAGATCGCTGCTGCAGCAGCGCGTTTGGTTACGAAGCGGTTTTTCAAGAAGGCGCCGACCAGGCGTTCCTCGCTTTTCGTAAGGCCGAAGCAGGGCGCCCCGCGGAAGGTGACACCGAGCGCCTCCTCAAGTTCGCGGATCCGTTCCGTTGCCATCTCCAGATCCGTGGTCAGACGCCGGGCATTGAGTTGCCAATCGATTCCCATCTTCAATGCCTCAGGAAAGCGATCGGTTTGTCACTCGACCAGCACAGCGCGCAGGTGCCGCAGCAGGCAGTCCTCTCGGTCTGCGCCGGGCAGACAATCGCTGCGCCGGCTTGTTCCGGCCGGTCGATCGTCACCGTGCGCGGGATATAGGCGACACCATTCGAGAAGCGGATGACACAATGGCCGGCTGATTCCCGGTTCATGACATCGATCACGGCACCGATGTCATCGGACGGCGACCGTGCGGTGTAACCGAAGACCCTGAGGGCGCGGAATGTCGCCAGCATCCGTTGCCAGAAGCGCGCATAGTCGGCCGAGAAGAAGTCGCCAAGGATGTGCAGCCGGACGACAAAGCCACCCCGATGGATCATATTCAAGGCGCCGAGCTCACGTTCCAGCTTCGGCAGGAAGGTCTCATCTGCCGAGATCCGCGTCGACCAGTACATATTGTTGCCATAGCAGTCATGCCAGTGCAGACAGCTGCGCGGACAGGTCGCCCGCTCCTCGAGCGTCAGGGTGAAGATCGGCATCTGCGCCCAGTCGCCCTTGACGACATGGCTGCCGATCTTGCGCTGATGCTCGCCGGATTTCAGCAGCTGGAACTCGCCGGCCGCTGGCTTGACCGTCGAAACAAACATCGTATGGCTGGCGGTGACAGCGTCGTGGTCGCGCGCCAGGACACGGGGCTTGCCCGGCCTGAAATGCTTCTCGAAGCGGCGCTTCGGCCCCGCGTGTTGGGTATGGGCGTTCCTAGCCGGCATGCCCCCCCCATTGGCATCCGCCGCAACCGGCGCCAGGGCCTGCGGCGTGACGGTCTTGGGCGTGGCCAGCGGTTTCGCGGCATGGACCGCTACTTGGACAGGCCGCGGGGCCGGCTTTGGCGGCACATCGATCCCGGGTTTGAAGCCGGGCTGAGTATTGATCTCAATGAATTCCTGTTTCCGCCGCGCGATCTCCTTGATCTGTGCTTGCGCGCCGCCACGGGTCGCAGGAAGCGATCTCTCATCCGGAAATTTCAACATCGTTGCGGGGTCGGCCTGCAACTGATGCACAGGTGCCCCGATGGCGACGCCCGCCTTGCAGAGCGTGACGCCCTTATCGGCGATGTGAACGGCGATCAAATACTCGGCTTCTTTCCGGCTGATCGGCGGAAGCTTGCTAGGCGCTGGCATCGACGGCCTCCAGCTTCAGCTTCGGCAATCCGGCAGGCGCCTTGGCGTTGTAGGTGGCCATGATCGACAGCGTTACAGCGCGGGTGATCTTGCACTTGTCCTCATATTTCCGGCGCCGGCTGATCTCGAGCCAGGAATCCGGCATTCTGAGTTTCAGGATTGTCAGGAGATGATCGGCATCGAACGCGCCGCGTTGGTTTGAGATGAAAAAGGCGAGGCCGTCGATGAGATCCGCGGGGCAGGGCCGGCTCGGCCAGGCCATACGTGTGAGTTTCAATGTGCCATGCATGGTCGCGGCACCCTGTTCGCGCAGGATCCGCTGCAGGGTTGAGACGGCCATCGTCTGATTTGGCTTGAGAATACCTTTTGGCACGACGTTGCGCGGGATCTCGATGCCGGCGGCGGCGCAGATCTCATTGAGCTGGATCGAGGCTGGATCGCCCGCTGCAGCGGCGGCGTGGTGCATCTGCATCCGGTTGATGGCGACCCGGTCACGGTTCAAGGCGACGAAGGCCTGCGCCTGGCTGGCGCGATCGGGCAGATCGAGAATAATGCATGGTAGGTCGGCGATGTCGCCGCGCAGAAGCGCTGCGGCCGCCCTGTGCTGGCCGTCGATGATCAGCCAACCGGGAATGTCCCAGCCTTCCGCGGGCTTCGGCGTGACGGTCAGGACCTGGAAGCGCGACCAGCTGAAATTCAGGGCAATATGGCGGATCAGCCTTTGACTGGCGGTGCCGGCCATGCTGCGCTGATAGGAGGTATCGGTATCAAGCTTGCCGATCGGCAGCCAGACCAGCTGCGGCCGCTCACCGAGCTCGGAAAGCTGTGTTACCGGTTCCTGGATCGCCAGTATTGCCTGCCCCATGTTCGTCCCCGTCCGTCAACCTGTTATCGCCGGCTCATATCCACATGGAGACGAAGCTTGGTGACCTAGCGCCCAGCAGAACATTCTTGAACATCTCGCCCCCTATGCCGCCCTGTCGCGGCCATCGAATTGCAGATAGCCGCGAAGCCCGGTCCAGGTGCCGCCGGTGTCGCGGGAGACTTTGACCTCGATCGCACCATCGGCAAGGATGCTGATCGCCTCAACGGCGCCTTCCCAGCCTTCCATATGGACGATGCGGTCGCCGACAAAGAGGCTGCAATCAGGGCCTGGGTTTCGCTCGCCGGTCATTGTGCGGCTCCGGCGAGAACGGTTGCGGATTCAGGCAAGAAGCAGTCCTGCATGTAGATGAGGCCGGCCAAGGCATCAGCAGCATTATGGTCGACCACATCATAGCCGAGCTGGCGCAGCTTGAAGCCGACATGGCCCTTGATGTCATTGCCCCTGGCAAAGCCGAGGAGGTGCTTGCGGATCTCGTCTGGCGTCTGCTGATAGCAAGGTACGCCGCGCTCATTGCACAGCTCTTCGGTGATCGCCGCCATGCCGATGAGAAGATAGGCGACCTCGCCAGCATTCCCGGCGAACATCGGCGCTTCGAAGGCAACGTCCGTCGGATCCCATTTAATGAATTCGTCAACAAGCCAGCAGCGGAATTTATGAAACACCTGCCCAGTGGTCGCGTATTGGCCGCGCGGAAACTCCTTGCATCCGAATCTCGGCGAAAGCCGATCCTCTGCGAAAGCCCAGCCGACCGATTTCGACAGATCATAAAAAGCAAGGCGGCGGCTCATTTCGCGCCACCCCCTTTGTCAGACGGGGCGACCAAGTAATGCTTGTCGATCACTCCCCTCCCAGAGACACCGACAAGGCACGGCGAAACATAGGTCTCGCCACCGGCGCGCAACATCCTCTTGTGCCCGCGACGCTGGTGAGGCCTGGGTGAAGCATGCGTTCCGCCCAAGTCCGCCCTAATCTTGTCTGCCGGCTGCAACTTGACGATGTTGTAGTCAAATATTGGCTTCTTGCCGTCATTCGCTCGGCGCTCATTTACTCGATCGGACGCGCCTGCCATTGGTCGGACAGATGCATGCTTGGTATCCAGGAAAAGCAGGAGCGTCGTCAGGTATTGGGTGCAGCGCGTTGCGTTGCGCTCGATATAGCGCATTCCTTCTTCGTTGTAGCACTCCGGCGCCTCTTCCAGCACGGCCGTCTCGGTGCTGCGTAAAAATGGACCGGTCCTGACCTTCGCGCCGAAGTCCCACCATTGGCCGCCATCAAAAGCAAAGACGGTCATGTCGATATTGCCTGGACCTATCTCAGTTACGATGCCGCTCAACCTCATGGCCTTATTTGTTTCATGGCAGCCGAAGAACTCGAAATAGCAGAGCGGATAAGGCAACCGCAGGGCGCCTGCCCGAAAGAAATCGACCGAGGTGGCGTGTAATACCTGATCGTCAAGAACGCCTTCATAGGCGCATTCGAACTTCTGCGCCGTCGCCAAAAACAGGGCGATCTCACGCAGCCGCTTGCAGCGAGCCGGATCATTTAGACCGCCGACCGGCCGGTAACATGTTTCCAAGTTCCCGGCCGGCTGTAGCAGCGCCTGATATAGTTCGCCCGCCTTCATAATCAGTGCGCCGTCGCTCCCGTCGCACCGTGCTTGCCATTCGCCTTGGCCCGGCCGGCCGGCAGAGCCTTGACGCCGGCATTCTCGCCCAAGGCCTTCTTCCAGCCCTTGAGCCAGGCATCATGCTCCGGTGTCTCCTCGGCGAACTTACATTCCGACATCGTCTTGCCGGCCTTACCGGAGGCATAGCCTTCGGCCTCGAGCCTGGCGAGCGGGTCGCCCTTGTCGTCCTCGATCGCCGTGGCGGTGGTGCGGCCATCATCCATGACGCCGAGATGCGCGAAGAGCGGCAGTTCCATCAGCTTGGCGAGCTGATTGAGCTGGCGGGTCTCGCGGGCGACTTCCTCGGGATCGCGTTTCGCCAGAGCGATGAACTTGGTCAGGATATCGGGATTGCCGCCCTGCTTCTTGAAGTCCTTCAGATGTGCCCGGTAGAGACCCTGCGCGCTCGAGATCTCGCCGGTGCAGCGCTCGCGTGTCTCCTGATAGGCCTTCTCGAGCCTGACCGCCTTCACGGCGAAATCCTTCGTCTGCTTGTCGGTCAGCGCGTTCGGCGCCGGCGGCTGCGCCGAGGCCGTGACCTTGGCAGTTGCCTTCTCCGGCGATGCCGGTGCGTCGCTTGACGCGGACTTCTTGCTCTTCGGCTTGGGCAGTTTGTCGGCCATATGGCTCTCCTCAGGTGGGGTCAGGTCGGCGGCTTGCTGCGATCGGGAAATGAATCAGGGCGCCCCAATCGCTGCTTGGTATGCCCGGTCGGCCGCCGATCGACCGCCGGATCGCGCGCCCGAATGATCGGGGACCGGATGCTTCCCCCTTGGATTTCAGAAAGTCAGATACGGCTGATCCAGGCCGGCACGGCGAGTGTCACGACCCAGGACGTGAAGGGAATCTTGATCTGGATGCTCGGGAGAAAGCCCGGTTTACCGCTCATCGTTTGCCTCCTGCAGCTTTGAGCTCTGACATCTGGAAAGCGATCTCCTGCAGGTCGGCGTCCATGCTCTGCTGGCTGAGTGCCGCGGCGACGCGCGCCTGCAATCGCTCGAACATGGCGCGGCCGACATCGCCGCCGAAGATATGCATGAAGAACCAGGGGCCGAGCAGCTTCGAGACTTCGGCGATGCGCCAGCTGGTCGGATCGCAATAGCCATTCAGCCAGTTATCGAGCGTCTTCCGATCGATGTGAGCGGTCGAGATGATCTGCTCTTTGGTCCAGTGGCCGCTCTGCAGGGCAAGGCGCAGTGCCGCTGCGATGCGGGCGCGATGCTCGTCGCGGCACTGGCGCGGGTTCGGAAAAACTTTCCCGATATTGGGGGAGGACATTTCGGCTCTCTCCATCGCATGATTTCCACGCGATGAGAGAGCCCGGTGTCTTGGAATAGCTCGCGGTTCTCGAAGCGGACGCGAACTCAGCCGGCGCTGTGGCGCGGGCTGATCGATAAAGGTGCGGATGGCTGTTGAAGCGCCCATCAAAGCACCTGGCGACAAACGGCGGCAGTTGGGAGCGAGCCTGGCAGGGTTCGCAGAGCAGCCGCCGGAAGGGAAAGGAAAATGATGCGGAAATTCAAGGAACGCGCCGAAGCCCTGGCGGTGCAGATCATCTTGACACAGCTCCTCGCCCACGCCTTCCATAGCAATCCGAAATTCGCCAAGGCTTTCACGCAAGGCGTGGAGCACTCGATAGACAATTTCCAATTTCGCAATGGCTGGGCGCCCAGTGACGAGATGCGCGGACGTGAATACATGCGCATCGCCGCGGACGAGATCATTGGTCCGGCCCTTCCGACGAAGAAACAACGCTGATCTCGGCTAGGCCTTCGATAGTCGATGGCTCGAACCCCGGCGGAATGATCGTCTCCAGCTTACGCAGCGTCTTGCTTTCAGGGTTCCAGCTGTCGCGATCGAGATCGCGGATGGAACTCTCGCGCAGGCCTGCTTCGCGCGCGAGTTTGCTCAGCGTCCAGCCTTGGCTGACACGGAACGCTCTGATCTTCTCGATGGATTTGGCAATGAACATAGCACGGATAATCGCGTTTTGGCGCGACATTGTCAAACGTAATCGCGTTACTTCGCGCGCGCGTTAAACCGCGAAGCGCGTTAAAATGCGCTATGCCCAAGAAAACAGTGGATATTATCGAACAGAAACGACGCGCCGCGCTGCAGGCCTTTTTCGACGCGCGCCCACGAAAGATGAACGGCATCTGCAAAAAAGCCGGCGTGGCCGCCGCGACAGTGCGTGATTTTCTGGCGTGCCGCACCCACAGCATGGTGATGGCGACCTATGACAAGATCGCCAAATCCGAGGGCATTCCTGTGCAGCTGCTATTGGGTGAGGAAGTGCCCCAAGACAGGCTCGCGGAAGGTCCGCTGCGCCGACTTATCGCCGACCGGGCCGAGGCCATCGGCTATAAGCTTGAGTTCCTTTCCAAGAAATTGGGAAGACCTGAAACCTATTTAGGTGAATTTATTAATAACTCTCCGTCCATAGTCCTACATGAGGATGAGAGGGATAAGCTGGCCAATCTGCTTGGGCTCACCCCTTCCGATCTTCGGAACATGGATGAAGGGGAAGCTGATATCTTGGAGCGATCATCGCCAAAAAGTAATATTTTTCATAACCTTATGCGAAGCGCCGAATTCGATCTCTCGCTCGGAAGAGAGGGTGATATGGGTAATGCCGATCTCCCCGTTTTCGGTTCGGTCAAAGGTAGTTTTGACGGAAGCGAGATCGATTATCAGAATCCCGTCATGTACATCGAGCGGCCGGCAAGGTTACGCGGTGTTTCTGATGCCGCCGGGCTTCTTGTCTCCTTCGAAAGCATGCTGCCGAGATTCCAGCCAGGCGAGACCGTGATCTTGGATCCACGATTGCCAGCGCGAGCGGGCGATGATGTCGTTGTCGAGCTGCAGGAGCATATGGCGATCGTCAAGAAATTCGTCCGCAAGACCGATACCTATGTCGAATTGCGTCAGCTCAATCCGGAGAAGACCGTTAAGCTGGAGCGATCGAAAGTGGTTGGCATCTATCGGATCACCGATCTCAAGATGACCTGAGGGCCCTCGAAAAGGGCCCGAAAAAATCACCGGAAGCAATTCTAGGTCCCTTGAACGCGATTCCCTATATCGACTGCGCCTGTCCCTAGGTCGGCTTCACGGCCTATTTTCCCCTTTTCTGACAATAGCTTGTCCTCCATCCGTCGCGATTTAGTCGCATGGCTTGATATCTCGTTCGAGAAAATATCGCGTTGAAACGCGATTTCGCCTTGACTGTGTCGCGATTTAACGCGATTGTTGGTCACCGGCGATCAAGCGCCGGCTTCATGGAACCAGCCTTACCCCCAAGGACACCATGAACTGATTCCCGATACCCCGGCGCTTCTCCCAGGCGCCGGGGTCCCTCGGGAAAGGGATGGGGGAGGGAAACGGGAAAATGGCGACTTGCATCACCCAGACGGCGGGGCCGGTCATGGCCCGGGCCAGTCAGATCCTCAGCTCACCGGCCGGCGTCGCGCTCGAAAGCCTCGGGCACTTCACGCTTCATCTCACCATCGAAGAGACCGCCAACCTGCTGCATGAGCTGCCGCGGGCATTGGAAGCGGCGCGCCGGCTCGAGGCGCAGCGCCTGTCGCGCGTCGAAGCCGCGGGGGCCGTCGCATGAAGAAGCGCCGCACCCGGAATTCCCGCTGCGACTGCTGCACCAAGTTGCTTCGCCGGTTGGCGCGTGGGCTCACGAGTCCAGGGGGCGCTTTGCGTAAGCGATTAACTCTTCCGGTGATACCTCTAAGCGAAGTGCGAGTTCCGTCAGCCGGTCATTCCATTGCTCACTCATCGGAGCCGAAGGCATGAGCGGGCCATGGGCAAGCATCTTGGCGATGAAGCGAACGATATCGCCATTATCGATGACGCCTTTGATGCGCAGCATATCGAGGATGCCGGCTAACAACAGGTCGTGCGTCTGCGCCGTAAGACCTGTGACAGCCTCGACGATCGTCAGCACCAGTTTTTCCTGGCTCATTTCCCGCTCCATAAAAGGGTTCGCAGCTTTGATGGTAGCGGGGGCGCAGGGAGGCCGTCCATGCCTCTCCGCGCGGGATTCGCTCCTTGGAGGCCACCAATGATGCGGATACAGGCATTCGCGAGCGGCCGTATTTCTCGCGTCCACACCTTTCTCGATAACAGCGGCGAACCCTGCATTCAGGTATCTGCCGGCAGCGCCGATGCATATCTCTGGCTCGGCGTCGATGACGCCCTGCAGCTCATCAAGATCCTGAGCGATGCCGTCGTCACGGCGCAGGCGCTGAAGCCCGAGGTGGCGGCATGATCAGTTATATCGACCGCCTCCATTCCTCCTATGACGGCAAGATCCCGCAGGCCGAGCTGACCGCCGCCAGCGCGAAGGATATCGAGCTGGCGCGGCGCGTTCGCGGCCATGGCGAGCAGCTGTATCGGACGCTCGAGAACCTGACCGACCGGCTGCGGCAGATCGGTGGTAAGGAAAATGAGCCGTTCATTGCCGAGGCCGAACAGACCCTGCGCGAAGCGGTTGCCGAGCCGGCGACGGAATTCGATCAGCCGATCGAGGCGGAGATGCTGAAGGCGCTGCGGGCGGCCGAAAGCTTCATCAGCGACTTCGAGGGCGACGCGCTGCAGGAAGGCATCCCCACCCTGCTCTCGCAGATCCAGCGCGTTATCGCGCGGGCCGGCGGCCGATGATCGCCGCTTTCGACCGCGATCTCATCGCCGCCATGCCGAACCTGCGTCCGATCGCGATGAAGCTGACCCGCAACCGTGCGGCGGCCGATGACCTCATCCAGGATACGCTCGAGCGTGCCTGGCGCGCGCTGGATCATTTCCAGCCCGGGACGAACCTGGGTGCCTGGCTTTCTGTGATCATGCGGCATTGCTGGATCAATGGCATCCGCGCTTCTGCGCGCCGGCCGACGGTATCGCTCGAGCCTGATCTCACCTCGCTTATCAGTGACCGGGCTCGGCAGGAAGACGCTGTCTTCTTCCACGAGATCATGGCCGGGACCGCGCGGCTTCCCTGGGAAAGGCGGGTCGCGCTCTATCTCGCCGGCGAAGGCGAAACCTATGAGGCTATCGCTCAGGTACAGGAGGCGCCGATCGGCACGATCCGCTCGCGCGTCTCGCGTGCCCGGCGCGAGATGATGGCCTGGGCGGAGGGCTGTTGAATGCTTCGCATCGTCAGCTGGCTCTGGGCGCCAATCCACAATCCCGGCCTCGCCTTCATCTTCCGCATCATGGTCGGGTCGTTCTTTCTTGATGCGACGTGGCTCGCCTTGAAGATCTTCGTCCTGGGAGGTCGGTGATGGATGAGACCGGTATCCGTAAGCCCGCGAACGAGAACGTCGCGCCTCCGAGCGCCGCGCCATTCTACTTCTGGCTGCTGGTGGCCTTTTTCGTCAGCGCGTTCGGCGCGAGGGCGCTGCTGAGAGAGGTCTTGGGATGAGCAATGTCTCGCGCATCAAACTCGATGACGTCAAGCCGGGTGACAAGCTGGTGGCCGATAACGGTTTCACCTGCCTCGAAGGCGGTGTTCATACGGTCTACGAGGTCGAAGGTCGCGACGGGATGCCGTATTACGCACTCAAATGCGCCTCGGGCTGGCACGATCTCGCCGGCCAGGAAGGTGACGACGGCTATCTGGTCGGCCTGACGCGCGCGCCTGGCACCGTGGGGCACGCATGAGCCTGATCGATCTCACTCGCCGCCAGCTTCTTCGCATGGGCGCAGGCCTGATCGTCGCTCCTGCCATCGTGCGCGCTTCATCACTCATGCCGGTGAAGCCGGCAGCGTCAGTGATTTTCCGGGAGACGAGGGCCCTTCAGGCCTGGCAGGTCGCGTTTTTGGCGGAGCTTGGCCACATAACGGCGAATGAAGCACGCCAGATACTTGGCATTCCGCCAGTAGGGCTGCTCGACTCCGTCAACCTTATCGAGGCGCACCAATGAGCCTCCCCGAGCACAAGACCCGGGATTATTGGGAGGCCAGCTCTGAGCTGGCGCGGCCGATCGTCGAACTCACCGAACATCGCGACCATAAGGAGAAGCTTTGGCGGCTCTACAGGTGCGGCCCCAGCCATCGTCTTCGTAACGTCTCGCATAAGCGGCTCGTCGCCATTGGTGACACCGTCCATTTCATCCCAGCGCCTGACGGAGGTACTGCAGCATGAAGCGCGATGCCCGCAATGCAATGGCTCATGCCCTGACCTGGGGCGGCCTCGCACAATTCGTCATCCTGGTCGCCGGTCTCGGCGTCTATATCGCCTGGTCATGGGTGCTGGCATGGTAGCCATCGCCATGAAGCCGGCCAGCAAGCCGCGCGGCCTCGGTCCGAAACAAATGGCCTGGTGCGACGAGCATCTCGGCAATTTCCGCGTCTATCGCGAAGGCGTCGAGCAGGTCATCGCTGAGACTGAGGCTTCGCGGCGCGCCGCCGGGCTATCAGCGGAGCGCAAGCGGGATGCTTGATCTGCGCGATTCCCACGACATCAGCACGCCGACCCCGGGCCTCTACAAAATGCGCATCATAAAGCGTGGCCCGTGGGTGCCGGTGAAGATCGAGTTCCGCCCGTCCCGTGATTCGGAAACCAGCGAGCTGCTGGACCGGTCGCCATCTTTTCACGCCCTGCTCGGCGACGAAGACGTGCCGATCGACAAGGTCTGGCCCTGGTGTGCCGGCGAGCCGATTCCAGAGGCCGAATACAACTGGCGCGTGGCACTGCGGCAATGGGCTATCAAGCATGCCCCTGACGAGCCGGAGGCCACTCCCCGCAAACCTGTCGACCTGCGGCAGATGCCGCCCATTTTTGGAGGTTCACGTAAATGAGCGTTGCCGTCGCCGAGATCCCGGATCTCACCAATATTGCCGTCGTTTCCCCGGAACAGCAGATCGTCGACAACCTGCAGGAAAAGCACGATTTCCTGTTCAAGCGGGCGAATGATCTGCATGCCGGCATGACTGCGGTGCCGGAGACGATTGATGACGAGGAGGCGGCCCGCAAGGCGGCCGATTTCGCCAAGCAGATCGGTTATGGCGTCAAGGATCTGAACACCACCCGCACCGCGGAGAAGGCGCCGCATGATAGCGCCGCGGCTGCCGTGCAGAACCTCTTCATGAAGCCGATCAATGTCCTGAAAAAGGACAAGGAAACGGTCGAGGACCGCCTGCAGGTCTGGCAGGAGAAGGAAGCCGACCGCAAGCGCAAGATCGCCGAGGAAGAGGCCCGCAAAAAGCGCGAAGAGGCCGAGCGGTTGCGCAAGGAAGAGGAAGCCAAGGCGGCGGCGGCGCGCGAGGAAGCCGAGCGCGTCGCCCGTGAAGCACGGGAAAAGGCCGATGCGCAGCGTCGCGAGACCGAGGAGCGCCAGCGCCAGGCCGAGGCACTGGAACGTGAGGCCAAGGAACGGGCGGCGGCGGCCGAGCGCCTGCGGCAGGAGGCCGAGCAGGCTCGAGCCAGGGCCGAGGAAGACCGCCGCAAAGCAATCGAAGAGGCTGCCGAGGCGGGCCGCAAGCGCGATGCCGCGGTCAAGGCCGCCAAAGAAGCCGAGGAGACCGCCGAGCGTCAGCGCAAAGCTGCTGAGGCTGATCGGCTGAAAGCCGAGCGCGAGCGCCAGGCGGCGGCCGAGGAGCAGGCCAGGCTAGAGCGTCAGCGTTTGGAACAGGAAGAACGGAATGCTGCCCGGATCAAATTGGCCGAAGAGGCCGGCGCCAAGAAAATCGAAAAGGCTGACGCCCGTGTCGTGCAGGCATCGGAGCGCGAGACGGCGGCGATCGTCAAGGAAACCCGTGTCATCGAGGCGAAGCCGTACGAGTTCGGGCAGGTCCGTGGTGATTACGGCGCCACGGCGTCTCTCCGCACCGACTGGGATTTCCAGATCACCAATATGGCCGCGTTGCGCGGTGACATCCTGAAGCTGGCGCAGCATTTCGACCAGGCGGCGCTGGAACGTGCGATCCGCTCATTCGTCGACGCCGACGGCCGCGATCTCGCCGGCGTCATCATCTTCGAGGACGTCAATACCGTCGTCCGTTAATCCGGGGAAAGCCAGCATGGCCAAACAGAACACGCAGACCAAAGAGCGCCCACAGCAACAGCAGCAGGGCTTTGCGCAGGAACCGCAGAGCAAGGGCCAACTGGCGCCGTTGCAGCCGCCTCGCCTGCCCTGGCATCCGGACATTCAGCGGGAATTCCCGTCTGTCGATGAAGGCATATGGCGCGCCATTGTGGATGCCTTTTTTCCCTCTGCGAAGACGATCGAAGGTGTCCGGCTTGCCCTCTCCTATTGCCGCGCGCGCAAGCTCGACATCTCCAAGCGGCTTGTCCATATCGTGCCGATTTGGAACAGCGCGCTGAAACGCGAAGTCGAGACCGTCTGGCCAGGCATCGGCGAGCTGCGGACGACAGCCCACCGGACGCAGATCTATGCCGGCGCCGACGCTACTGTCTTCGGCCCGCTGAAAGAATTCACCTTCACCGGCCAGCCCGAATATTACGACCGCGAGCAAGGGCAGAAGGTAAAAGGCAAGATGGAGACCGTTAAGCTGACGGCTCCGGATTGGGCACAGATCACGCTCTACCGCTTCGTCAATGACCAGCGCATCGCATTTCCCGGCCCGCGCATCTATTTCCTCGAGAACTATGGGAAGAAGGGCAAGACCGACCTCCCCAATGATCAATGGGATCGACGGCCGAGCTATATGCTGGAAAAGGTCGCCGAAGCTGCCGCTCTCCGCAAGGCCTTCCCGGAAGAGGTCGGCGATTGGGAGACGAACGACGAGATCGAAGGGCACACGATCGACCTCGGCGGCGGTGTCGAGGTCATCACGCCCACCGCACCGGACCGGCCGACCCAGGCGCAGTTCCGCAAGGAGGCTACTGATGCCGACCAAGGCGATGATGGGCAGCCGGATGAGAGCAAGCGGCAAGCAGCAAGCAGCAGCAAGAATAAGGCGCAGTCGGATTCGCAGGGCGCAAACGTCGAGGCCGGCGCAAATGACGGCGGGGAGCCGGTAAAACAGCAAAGCCCCGCCGAAGGCAAACAAGCCGAGGGCGGCAAAGGCCTCGATTTCTACGACCCACGTACGACGACCGTTGAGACGATTCCGAGCATCACCGGCTGGCTCGATAAGATGGAGAACATTGTCGCGACTTTCCCGGAACCGCACGATATCTGGACCTCCGACAACATCGAATCCTTCAATGAGGGCTTCACGGTTGTGCTGCGGAAGGCCGAGGACCCGGCCAGCAAGCCGATCATCGAGCGCCTTGAGAAACTGAAGAAACACGCCGTCTCGATCGGCGTGATGTGAGATCACCCAACCCATCTTTTGAGGAGATGACCATGACCAAGCAGTTGCATCCCTATCGTCAAGGCGATGTCATTCTTATCCCGCGCAAAGATATTCCTGAAGGCATGCCCGAAGCAAAAAAGGATAACGACGCAACCGTTCTTGCGCTGGGAGAGGTTACCGGCCATCGACATGCCTTTTATACCCCGGCCGTCAAATTGTTCCGCGATGATGGCGCCGGGAGCGGTGGTTGTCTGCGCGTGGATGGTGACTACGCCGGCGTCATTAACGCGGCCGTGAAAGAGCGGCGCAAAGGCCCATATGGCGAGCAAATTCTGATGCCAGTGCCGAATGTTGGTGACGTGTGGTTTGCGGCCGCCGATGTCAAGGAAACGCCGACCGGCGTGACTCCGAATGCCCCTTGGTCTCCGCTCAAGCATGAAGAGCACGACACACAGGGCATCTTGCGGGGGAATTATGATCTTCCGCCGCAGCGGGAGTATTCACCTCAGGCTATCCGCAACGTCGCCGACTGATCCGGGTGTTCTGTCAGAGGGCCGGTGCGCCGGCCCTCGCATGGATCATTAGGAGGATATCATGGCTCGCATCGAAAAATTGACGCCACAACAAACAGCACTTTTGCCGGTCTGGACGGATAAATGGACCCAGATCGGGCTATCGACGGAGCCGATGGACCGCGAGCGCGCGGAAAAGGCGATTGAGCTCGCCTATAAGGCTGCTGACCTGCCGAAACCCAAGGTCGTTTTCTCGACCTCACCGATGGCTGGCGCCATTTGGTACGCGATCCTGACCGACCGAGAGCTTCTTGCGAAGCTCTCGGTCGAAATGCGGGAGAGCGTGCGGGAGAGCGTGGGGGAGAGCGTGCGGGAGAGCGTGCGGGAGAGCGTGGGGGAGAGCGTGCGGGAGAGCGTGCGGGCGAGCGTGTGGGCGAGCGTGTGGGCGAGCGTGTGGGAGAGCGTGCGGGCGAGCGTGGGGGAGAGCGTGTGGGAGAGCGTGGGGGAGAGCGTGTGGGAGAGCG